>Ga0315535_1001224_pt1 | contig 17251 bp, 15 predicted proteins | sample SalMarSW160220MG_2_FD_203092 | JGI IMG/M metagenome (GOLD analysis project Ga0315535, IMG submission 203092) | Salt marsh sediment microbial communities from the Plum Island Ecosystem LTER, Massachusetts, United States - Salt Marsh Sediment SW1602-20 ... | reverse complement strand
TAAAAGAAATATGACAGAGACGGGTGTCAAGTCCGAAATCTTCGTTGAACTGGCTTGTCCAGTTTCGGTATCCCCTCTTAACTGCCAATAGCAGCCGGCCCTCTTGTAGATCAATTACCCTCTGCATCACGACTATCCGGGTCTCCCTTTTTCCTGAAAAGGTATGGTCAACCCATATACCCCACCGTCCATAACAGCCTGAATAGGTCCACCTCCGGCCGATTCAAAAACTTTTAACATCGATTTATTGCTCGCTAACACATCGGCCTTGAAGCCTTCCATCCCTTTTTCTTTGGCGATTCTCACAAGCATTTTCAAGAGAAATGTCGCGATCCCTTTACCTTGATAGTCCTCATCGACCACAAAGGCCACATCGGCATAGGGGAGGTCGTGCAGACGTACATATCGCCCTTCTGCAATGATACGCCCCTCTCCCGGCTCCCCCATTAGGCCAACGATTGACATGGTTTTCCTGTAATTTATATTCACGTACTCCTGCATTTTGGCATGGGGCATGGTCTTGATGGGAGAAAAATAACGGTAATAGACCGCTTTATCCGAGAACCGATAAAAAAGTCTCCGCATTTCATCAACATCAGAAGGCTTTATTGCGCGGAAACGAACTGTCAAGGTCTCTTTAAATGTGTGTTCGCAGGCCAGTTCCTCCGGGTAGAGGTGGCCTGATTCTGAAAGGTAGATCAGATCCGGGAATAAGAGATGCTTTTCTTTGGCAAGGCTAACCAGATCTGCGCGATCATCGGGATGGGCAATGTCAATCAGGGCAAGGGCTCGTTCCCGGGTAGTCCGCCCGGTCATGGATGCGACCCCGTATTCTGTTACGACGAGGTCCAAGGAATCCCGGTTGGAAAACTGGTTGGGATAACCTTCCACTGAGGTGACGATGTTTGGCTCGTTTTCTAAGTTGCGGCTAGGCAATGCAAAAACGGTTCGGCCCCCTTTGGAAAAGGCTGCGCCTTTAAAAAATTCCTGTGCCTCACCCGGACCGGCGCCGACATTTCTCTTCCCGCTGTGCAAGGCAATGCCGCCTGTGAGGTCTATCTTGCGAGCGGGTAAAACCACCATTAGGTGGTCATTGGCCCCGATCCTTTTGGGGTCTGCCACCACATCGATCCCCTGGAACTCTATTAGGGGATTACGGTGCAGCCAATGCATCAGTTCTGCCGTGCCGATGGCATAGGCAGCTACAGATTTGCCTAAGAATATACCTTTACGCCGATTTGTTACGGCCCCGCTCTTGACCAAATCCATCAAGGCATCCGTAAAAAAGGGAGAATGGATCCCCAAATGCCGTTTACCCTTCAGGTGGCGGGCCAGGGAGTCAAAGAGGGGATCCGCAGAAAACGCTATGCAGTTCCCATCTTGGACCAGAGAGGCCACATTCGCCCCCACCTTTTCATACACCTCGTCAACCGGCCAGCGTTGAAAATAGATCGGCGGTTCTGTGGCTTCGACAAGGTAATCAAAATCCTCAATGTGAACAAAGGTATCGCCCAAGGTGCGGGGGGCCTTTACACTGATCTCTCCAACCACCAAAGAGGCCTGTTCCATTGCCTGTCTGGCCACATCTATTGCCGGCCCGAGGCTGCAATAGCCTGCCTTGTCAGGAGGTGTTATCTGGATAAAGGCCGCATCGATCCCGATGGTTCCGGATTCGATTAGGAGGGGGATGCGGGAAAACGGAGTGGGAATCAGGTCAACACTGCCGGCATTGATGGCTTCGCTTGCCACCCACCCTGGGAAAAATGTCTTGAGGCGGAATTTTTGGGCATCTTTTTCTGCAATAGATACTGCCTGCCCAAAGCTCATTAATTGAATAAATTCAAGGTCCCTGAGGTTCGCGGCATCAGATGCCATCAGACTCTTGACTAAGGTGCGCGGCTCTGCAACCCCGGTTCCCAAAAAGATGCTCATTCCCGGTTTGATCTTAGAGAGAACCTTTTCAGGGGTAATTAGCCTTGATTTCCATTCTTTGTTGTCTGTTATTGGCATGGGTGTACACCTCGCAATTGGGGAATTGAGGGATTGAGGGATTTAGGAATTAACATCAGTAAAATACTTGCAATTCCTCAATTCGTAGCCCGACAGTGGTTAAATAGCGCGGGCTATCACAACCCTGTAGGAGCGACTGTAATCCTTGATTCGTGCCATTTTTTCGTAATCTCCGGTCTGATCCATAATAGTGAGGGCCTCTTGAGTCTGGTCGGGCGCCATTTCAAGGATAATCCAGCCGCCAAGATTCATGAAATCGTGTGCCCCTTTGATTATCTTTTTTATATAATACATTCCGTCCTCCCCGCCGTCCAGGGCTAATCGTGGTTCATTATCTCGAATATCGGGGGAAAGGTCATTATATTCCCCGGAAGTGACATAAGGAGGATTTGATACCACAATATCAAAAAGGCAGTCATCTTTCAAAAAGGGCTCCCAAAGATCTCCATGCCGGAATCTTAGCCTGTCAGAGACATCGTGTTTCAATGCATTACGGCGGGCTAAATTCAGCGCTTTTTCGGATATATCAGTTGCCCAGATCAGCGCCCCGGGCATCTCCGTAGCCAAAGCAATTGAGATGGCGCCGCACCCTGTTCCAAGGTCGAGGATTTGGAGTGATTGTTTCCCTTCTTGCACAATGGGTTTTGCCAATGTAATGGCCTGTTCCACTGCAATTTCGGTTTCAGGCCTGGGGATGAGGACGTGACGGTCTACAAGAAAGTCCAGGGACCAGAACTCCTGTGTTCCTGTTATATACTGCAGCGGTTCAGGGCTGACACGTCTTCTAATTAGAGAACGATAGCCGGAGATCTCCTTTTCGGTCAAGGGCTGATTGAAATTCAGGTAGAGGTGTATACGCTCGAGGTTGAGTTGGTGCGCCAAAAGCACTTCAGCATTGAGGCGGGGGTTTTCAATGCCCTTGCTTTTTAAATAGTCGGCCGAGACTTTGAGGAGGTCTTTTATTTGCCATGTTTTTGGAGACATTGGGTACTGGATACTTGATGCTGGATACTGGGGGTTGGTTAGTTCCCGTGGGCCCTTTTTAGCGTTTCGGTCTGAAAATGGGTGATCAAGGGTTCGATAACCAGGTCCAGATCTCCCTGGAGAAGGCCTTCTAATTTGTATAGGGTGAGCCCGATTCTGTGGTCAGAGACTCTCCCCTGGGGAAAGTTATAGGTCCTGATCCTTTCACTCCTGTCGCCGGAGCCTACCATCGTTCTCCGTTCCTCGGAAATTTTGGATTGCTGTTCAGCAGTCTCAATATCCAACAGCCGCGACATGAGCACCTTCATCGCCTTTGCCTTGTTCTTGTGCTGGGATTTTTCATCCTGGCAGGTCACGACGAGACCTGTGGGGAGATGAGTAATTCGGACTGCCGAGGCAGTCTTGTTTACGTGTTGCCCCCCAGGTCCTGATGAACGGTATACATCTATACGGAGATCTTCCGGGTCGATTTCCACATCGATCTCTTCGGCTTCCGGAAATACAGCCACTGTGACCGCAGAGGTGTGTATTCGGCCTTGGGTCTCTGTCTCTGGCACGCGTTGGACCCGGTGAACACCACTTTCATATTTGAGCCGGCTGAATACCATTTGCCCTTCCACAAGGATGATGATTTCTTTGAACCCACCGATGCCGGTGATGTGCTGACTGAGGATTTCTGTTTTCCATCTCCTTACTTCAGCATATCGGCTGTACATCCTGAACAGATCGGCGGCAAAAAGCGCTGCTTCGTCTCCGCCTGTTCCAGCCCTTATTTCTAAGAGGATGTTCTTGTCCTCGTTAGGGTCCTTGGGGATAAGGAGAACTTTAAGGTTTTGTTCAATTTTAGACAGGTTTGAACTTAGGTTATCAAGTTCTTCCTTGGCCAACTGCCTGATTTCAGGATCTGGATCATCGAGCAACGATTGGTTGCTCAGAATCTCATCCTGGAGCGATTGATGTTTTCGGAAAGCGGTAATAATTGGGGTGAGCATGCTGTGTTCTTTAGCATATGTCTGGTAGGCCTTTTGATTTCGGACAACCTCGGGGTCACCCAGATCGGCCTCCAATTTATTATAGCGCTCTTCTATCTCTTTGACTTTGGCAAACATCACCGCGAACCTTTCATCGAAAAAGCCTGAGCGAATCCCACCAATATAGGCGGGACACAGGTATTCAATATTCAATTTGAGAGATTTACGCTGTTACGCCGGGCAGTAATCCGTCCGCCATCGTGAGCCTACAGGCGGGAGGAGCTGGCAGGTTCAATGGATGAGGGCAAAGGTCCTGAAATCGGTTCAAAGGCCGCAATTGCTGTCTTGGCCCTTAATTTTCTGCTTTGGTATCGGCTGATGCCTTGTTGAATTTGGCATATTTTTTCTTAAAGCGTTCCACGCGCCCTGCCGAATCGACCAGCTTTTGCTTGCCTGTAAAAAACGGATGGCATTTGGAGCAGATTTCGATATTAATCTCTTTGACAGTGGAACCGGTTTCAAATTCATGCCCACACGCACAGCGCACTGTCGTCCTATAATATTCCGGATGGATTCCTTTTTTCATCTTGTCAGTTTCTCCTGATTTTTTTACCTAAGTTGAGCGATTTTTTTGAGGAAGAAATTGGTGCAGATCGAGTCAAAAATCTCTCAATTCAGGTTTAGCCACTCATTGAGGCAAGAAAACCTTTATTATCGCTTGTTCCTTTGATTTTTTCAAGCAAGAATTCCATGCTGTCCACTGGGGTCAATGGCGCAAGGAGTTTACGTAAGACCCAGATACGGTTGAGATCAGCCTCATCCAACAGAAGCTCCTCCTTCCTGGTCCCGGACAGATTGATATCAATGGATGGAAAGACCCTCCTGTCACTCAGCTTGCGATCTAAATGGATCTCCATGTTTCCAGTGCCTTTGAATTCTTCAAATATGACCTCATCCATTCTGCTCCCGGTGTCAACAAGGGCAGTGGCAATTATCGTGAGACTCCCCCCCTCCTCAATGTTTCTCGCTGCTCCAAAAAAGCGTTTTGGTTTGTGGAGTGCGTTAGAATCCAGACCACCGGAGAGGATTTTTCCGCTGGGAGGAACGACGGAGTTGTACGCCCTTGCCAATCGAGTAATGCTGTCTAATAGGATTAAGACATCAAGTTTGTGTTCAACAAGTCTTTTGGCCTTTTCAATGACCATTTCGGCTACCTGGACATGGCGTTGAGGGGGCTCATCAAAGGTAGAACTGATCACTTCGGCGTTAACGGATCGAGCCATATCAGTCACTTCTTCCGGTCTTTCATCTATGAGAAGCACGATTTTGTGAATATCTTTTTCGTTGGCCGATACGCTATTGGCAACATTCTGCAGGAGCATGGTTTTTCCTGTCCTTGGTGGGGCGACAATAAGGCCTCGCTGGCCCTTTCCGATCGGTGTCATCAGATCCATAATCCTTGTGGAATAATTGTCGGCCGCGACCTCTAAGGGGATCCTTTCATCGGGGTAGAGAGGAGTAAGATTATCAAACAGGATCTTGTCCCTTGATATCTCCGGGTCCTGATGATTGACTTTTTCCACCTTTAAGAGGGCAAAATATCTCTCTGATTCCTTTGGCGGCCGGATCTGGCCTGAGACTGTATCCCCTTTTCTTAGGTTAAATCGACGAATCTGGGAGGGAGAGATATAGATATCGTCAGGGCCCGGAAGGTAATTGGCGTCAGGTGCCCTCAGGAACCCAAAGCCATCCGGGAGGACTTCCAGGACACCTTCACCGTATATCAGGCCGTTTTGGGCTGAATGGGCCTGGAGCAAAGCGAAAGTAAGATCCTGCTTTCGCATCCCGGATGCTCCCTCAATGTTCAACTCCTTCGCCATTTTCGTTAGTTCACTGATCTTCATTTCCTTAAGTTCAACTAAATTCATGTTTTATCTCCATTAAGACACGTTTGATTCACCCGTAAAAACTTCTTTTTAGGGGCAATTGTAAATTATTCTTAGTTAGGACAGAGATCGTCAAGTATACAATTTTTGGGTAAATGGTATGAATTCAAATAATCCCGCCTAAACTTTTTGAGTTTCTTTGAGACCATCATATTTGCTCTGCCTAATTGTTTGGCTATTCCCGACCGGAGAAAACCAGGAGATCAAAAAAAGTCGGCTATAACGACATACGCTGAAAGACATCAAAATGCCTTGTTGCGGCCAGAGCGTCGAGCCTCATAAAACCTTTTATGTGCGTTAGAGTAGGTTACTCAGCAGAGTTGTTATGAAGTCTATAACAGATATCCGGTCTATACCGAATCCCCCGAAAGGAAGGAAAATATTTAATAATTTATGATTATAGTTATTTTATCCCTTATGTCAAGGCTTTTCGGAACAAGCATGCTAAATCATGATAATGTAACCTGGTCTCGATAATTTATACTCGTAATCTGTAGCCGTTCACAGGTTCAAAGGTTAAGGGATGAGATAGCTTTCCTCTTTCTTAATCTTAATCATAATCCTAATCTTACTCAACACGATTACGATTAAGATTATGAGTAAGAGAATAATCTGAAGAGGTTATAATCAAATCATAATTTCAAATTCAAGCGTTCTAAGACCTCCAAGGCATGTTTCATGTCATCCGGAAGCGGGGCTTCGAATTCCATATAACTTTCGTTCACCGGATGGACAAAACCTAAACGTTTGGAGTGAAGCATTTGTCTTTTAAGGTTGAGCAGGGCCCCGTTTTTTTGGGGGAAGCGCCTTTTCCACCAGTTACGCCCATATCCATAGACAGGATCTCCCGCAACAGGGTGACCTATGTGGGAAAGGTGGACGCGGATCTGGTGGGTCCGACCTGTTTTTATGACAACCGAGAGGAGAGAAAACCCCATTTCAAATTCTGCCAGTTTTTGCCACACGGTTAAGGCCTTTCTTCCCCCGGAGAGCACCACCGCCATCTCTTTTCGCTTTGAAGGGTGTCGAGCAATAGGGAGGGCGATCTTCCCCTCCTCACCGTTGATTCGTCCATGTACGAGAGCCAAGTATTGCTTTTTAACCGAGCCGGATTTGAATTGTTTAGCGAGAGATGCGTGGGTTCGGTCATCTTTTGCCACAACCATGAGCCCGGAGGTATCCTTATCGAGCCGATGTACAATACCTGGCCTAAGCGTTCCCCCTATCCCGGAGAGGTCTTTACAATGTTGAAGAAGGCCGTGGACAAGGGTTCCGGTTGAATGCCCCGGGGCCGGGTGAACAACGACCCCTGCCGGTTTCGATAAAACAATTAAGGAAGAGTCTTCATGGATAATTTGGAACTCTACCTCAGCGGGTGTAAGATCCGGAAGGGTTGGAGGCGGGATTGTGAGGGAAACCCGATCCCCAGCCTTCAATTTCCGGCTTGGCTTTGAAGGGCAATCGTTTATCTCAGCGTATCCATCTCTTATCAGCGACTGTATCCTTGCTCGAGACAGACCGATTGGGCTGTCACAAAGAAAAACATCAAACCGAGTACCTTGAGCGGTCTCAGGGATATCATAGAAAAATGTGTTAGCTGTCTTCTGGGTTACTAACAAGATGTTGACTGTTGCAGGGATCGGTGTCCGTCATGACAAATCAAAAGTAGTTTAGACTTTGCTGATCTTGTATCTTGGCAGTGAAATTGGAAATTTGAAACTTGAAATTGGGAAAACAGAAAGATGTAAATTTCTTCTCTAATTTCAAGTTTCAAATTTCCAGTTTCGGCATTCGGTTTTCAATTCGATAATACCCCCCAATTTGGAAAAAGTGTAAATTTGCGAATAAAGGATGCAGATTAGTATATAGAAATCAGGAAAACATCTTATCCAAATCCTTTTCTACCTGTGATTCCTTGATATCTTTGGCAAGGGATATCTCCTTGACGAGAAGAGTCCTGGCGGTATCCAACATTTTTCTCTCTCCAAAAGAAAGCTCTTTGTCCAGCCTTAGAAGCAACAGATCACGATACACTTCGGCGACTTCGAAGACGGATCCGGTTTTAATCTTGTCCGTGTAGTCCCTGTAACGCCGATTCCATGTTTGATTGTCAAGGATGACATCTCTCTTTTCCAGGATCGTGAAGAGCCTTGGAAGTTCTGTTTTGGCGATGATCTCCCTCAAACCGACATTATCCACATTACTGGTAGGAATCATGATAATCATATCATTATCGAGAATGCGCATAACGTAAAAATCCTGCGTGCAACCAGAGATTTCCTGGGATTCTATCTTTTCGATTATGCCGACGCCATGCGCAGGATAAACGGCTAAATTACCGACCTGAAACATTCATACCTCCATGGTCAGGGCTCATGGCCGGCAGCCCATAGTTTTTATCCTATGGGCTATCAGCCATGAGCGTTTTTGACTGTACCGATTCTTCCTTTTTATTAAATCCCTATCTTATTATAAACAGACCCAACGTGGGAAGGATCGGCGCGATAACCAGAGCGACCACGGACATCAGCTTAATCAAGATGTTCATGGCAGGACCGGAGGTGTCCTTGAAAGGATCACCAACCGTATCGCCCACCACGGCGGCCTTGTGGTTATCCGAACCTTTTCCGCCCAGGTTTCCCTCTTCGATCCACTTCTTCGCGTTGTCCCAGGCACCGCCGCCATTGGCCATAAAAAGGGCCAAGAACGCGCCCATGACTGTAGCGCCTATGAGCATGCCGCCCAAGGTCTCTTTGCCAAGGAGGAAGCCGACGGCAACCGGGGTCAGGACGGCCACGAGCCCCGGAAGCACCATCTCTTTCAGGGCGGAGTTCGTCGCAATCGATACGCAGGTGGCGGAATCGGGCTTTGCGCCCTCTTTTCCTTCTAAGAGCCCCGGGATTTCCCTGAACTGGCGACGGATCTCTTCCACGATGGCGAAGGCCGCCTTACCGACCGAGGTCATGGTAAGGGCCGCGCATGTCATGGGGACCATGCCGCCGATAAAGAGCCCGATAATCACCATCGGGTTGTCGATATAAACATGTCCAAGCTTGGCTGCCTGTGTATAGGCCACAAAAAGGGCCAACGCGGTCAGGGCTGCAGAACCGATGGCAAACCCTTTTCCGATGGCAGCGGTCGTGTTGCCAAGGGCGTCGAGACTGTCGGTGATCTTCCTGGTCTCGGGGCCAAGACCCGCCATCTCGGAAATGCCGCCAGCGTTGTCAGCGATGGGACCATAGGCATCGACCGTCATTGTTGCGCCTACCGTGGCAAGCATACCAACCGCTGAAAGCCCGATACCATAGATGCCGGCAGTAAAATAGCCTACATAAGTGGCAATACAGATACCGAGAATAGGAAGCCATGTGGACTGCATGCCGACGGCCAGGCCTGCAATGATAACGGTAGCCGGACCGGTCTTGGTCTGCTCGGCAATACGTCTGACCGGAGGACCGGAGGTGTAATATTCGGCAAGGAGATATTGCCCAGAAGGCGCCCATAGGCATACCGAGAGACTTGGTAACAATGATGGTAAGAATCACAAAGATGATCGCAGCCACAAAGGTTGTGTATCTCAGGGCCCCCGCGGGATTCCCTTTCTGGAAGACCTTGATGGAAAAGACACCCACAAACGAGCTGAGAAGTCCCGCCATGACGATTAAAATAGGCATGGCCATATATTTCAGTTTAATGGCAACAGGATCGAGTCCTTTAAGGATGGGAAATTGTGCCAAGAAATCGGGTGTGATGGCCATGGTCGCACCGATCGCAATGGTGGCGATCACCGAACCGACAAAGGACTCAAAGATATCAGCGCCCATCCCGGCAATATCACCCACGTTATCACCCACATTATCAGCAATAACACCCGGGTTTCTGGGATCGTCTTCGGGAATACCGGCTTCTACCTTCCCTACCAGGTCAGCCCCGACGTCCGCTGCCTTAGTATATACGCCCCCGCCAACACGGGCAAACAGGGCAATGGAGCTGGCGCCCATTGCAAAACCGTTGATATACTGGGCAGTGGAAGGAACGCCCCCCCAAAACCGTTGCCAGAACCAGAACCAGAACCCTAATCCGAGGAGTCCCAATCCTGCTACGGCCAAACCCATGACAGAACCGGAAAAATAAGAGACGTTGAGGGCCTTGGCCTGGCCGAATTTATTGGCAGCCTCTGCCGTCCGCGAGTTTCCTCTTGTGGCTGCGGTCATACCGGAAAACCCGGCAACCATGGAGCAGAAGGCACCTGTTACGAAGGCAATGGCGGTTTTCCACGCAATTCCCCACCCCAAGAGAAGAAATACAATGGCAATAAAAATAATGAGAACAGAATACTCTCTCTTCAAAAAGGCCATGGCGCCTGTATGAATCGCATCCTCAAGTTCCTGCATCAACGGGGTGCCATTCGGTTGTTTCTTGACATAATTGTATATCAGCCAGGCGATGATAAGACTTAAGATCCCTATGAAGGGAGCATAAACGGTTAATCCCTGCATTAGTTTTTTTCCTCCTTATTCACTAAATTCTGGCAATTGATTTGATTCATTGCCGATTCAACCCCTTCCAAAACAAATAGTTCACATGCGTTAACAGCCACCCGGATGGCCTTTTCTGCGAGCCCCTTTTCATCGGCATAAAAGGGAGCAAGGACATAATTCTCTACGGTTTCTCCGTACCGCGGATGACCGATGCCAATCTTGACTCGGGCAAATTGCGTGCTCCCCAGATGGCGGATGATGGATGATACGCCTTTGTGCCCTCCGGCCCCGCTTTCCCTGACGATTTTTATCCTTCCCAAGGGAAGATCCAGATCGTCATGGATGACTAAAATCCTGTTGGTCTCTATGGCATAATAGTCAGCACAGGCCCTGACCGATTCACCGCTCAGGTTCATAAAGGTCAGGGGGCAAAGAAGAATGATATTATTTCCCCGGAATGCCGACCGAATATGTTTTGCACGGAAACGGCGGCTGTTCAGTGGCAGCCCCAGATCCCTGCACCACAGGTCGATAACCTTGAAACCTGTGTTGTGTCTCGAATTCCCATATTCCGGCCCGGGATTACCGAGGCCCACAATCAAGCGCAAATCTTTGTGTTACTGTTCACCCCCTTTCTTTTCTTCTTTTGATTCTTCGGCAGTTTCTTCTTCTGATTCAGCAGTTTCTTCCTCGATTCCTTCTTCAAGCCCTTCTTCCTCTTCTTCTATTCCTCCACCAGGTGCGGAAACGACGGCAACGGTTAGATCGCCCTCTTCTAAACAGGTGATCCCTTCTGGAAGCTCGATGTCACGGATATGAATCGTGTCCCCTATCTCCAACCCAGATACATCGATCTCTAAGGAGGCTATTAACTTGTCGGGAAGGCAGGAGACGGTAAGCTCTCTTCGGATAGTCTCAAGAAACCCTCCCTCTTCTGTTACACCTATCGGGGTATTAACAAGGGTGACGGGGATGTCTACGGTAATCTCCTTGTCCATGGAGATTTCGTAGAAGTCGGCATGAAGATAGACGCCGTTAACAGGATCAACCATGAGATCTTTAAGCATTGCCTTCCTGGTTTCTTCCCCATGGTCTGATTTGATTTGAAGATCGAGAATGATGTTTTCGCCTTTGCCCTGTTTTGTAATACGCGTAAGTTCAGGGTAATCCACGGTCAACATAATCGACTCAGTTGCAGGCCCATAAAAAATGGCTGGCAACTGCATGTTTTTCCTTAATTTTCTGGCTGCCCCTTTTCCTCTATTTTCTCTAACATGGGCAGCGACTGCTAATTGAAGCATTTGATCCCTCCGGTATTAATAAAATTTTTCACAAATGAAAAACGCCTGATTCCTCCAGGCGTTTTCGACGTCTAAACAAATAAAGTGCTCACTGAATGAGAGCTGTGACTTCTCTTGATGGTTTCCCCTAAGAGTTCTGCTATCGACAGAACGACGGCTTTTTGGCACCCCTTGGCCTTGTCATTCAGGGGAATGGTATTGGTTATGACGAGGCTGTTAATGGGTGAGGCTTCTATTCTTTCAATGGCTGGCCCCGACAGGATCGCATGGGTGCAGCAGGCGTGTATCTTGATTGCGCCTCTCTCCTTGAGCGCCATCGCGGCCTGGGTCAAGGTGCCTGCGGTGTCAACCATATCATCTAAGATGATAGCGGTTTTGCCTTTTACTTCACCGATGATGTTCATTGCCTCAGCGATATTAGGGGCTTCGCGTCTTTTGTCTATAATGGCCAGGGATGCGGCAAGACGCTTGGCAAAGGCACGGGCCCTTTCCACACCGCCGGCATCCGGTGAAACGATAACCAGATCGTCCTGGAGATTGTTTTGTATATATTTGAGCAAGATCGGGGCGGCAAAGATGTTGTCAACCGGGATGTTAAAGTAGCCCTGGATCTGCCCTGCATGCAGATCCATTGATACCACCCTGTTTGCGCCTGCTACCGTGATCAGATCGGCAACAAGTTTGGCGCTGATCGGGACCCTCGGCTTCACCTTTCGGTCCTGCCGGCTATAACCGTAATAGGGGATCACCGCGGTGATTCGTTCGGCGGATGCCCTTCTCATGGCATCCATTATGATCAAGAGCTGCATAAGGTTGTCATTGACAGGGGTGGAGGTGGATTGAACTACAAATACGTCCCGCCCCCTTATGTTTTCCCCAATTTCTACCTGGGTCTCTCCGTCGCTAAAGGTTTTTGCCAGGATCTTGCCCGGTTTGATTCCAAGGTATTCACATACCTCAAGGGTCAAGGCAGGATTTGAGTTGCCACCGAAAAGTTTTATCTCCTGGTTCAAATTTAATCCTCAAAAAAGATGAAGCCGCAAAAAGGCGCAAGATTCACAAAAAATGAAAATGGCTGGGGTGGGAGGATTCGAACCTCCGAATGCGGGCTCCAAAGGCCCGTGTCTTACCACTTGACGACACCCCAGTATAGAGGCCATAGATCAGTGTCAAAGGTCTCAAATCGGGAATCAGGTAAGACCTTCTGCCAAAAAAATATCTCCAATATCAAGGGAGGTCAAATCTGTTTTTGATTGGCGGGCCCGATCTTTTGATTCAAAAACCCCGAAGACACTCGGCCCGCTGCCTGACATCAAGACCCCATTGGCCCCTGAATTCATTAAAGCCCTTTTTATATCCTCTATTGCAGGGAAACGGGAAGCGGTAACCCTCTCTAAATCATTATCCAGAATGCGACCAATCACAAACGCATTTTTCTTTAAATTAATAATTATATACTGATATTCATCTTTTGTCAACTCTAATCCCCCTGTGCTTTCTGATGGTGACCAATCAAGGTTGCCATAGACCCAAGCGGTGGAAACTCTGATCGGTGGCGTCACGATAACATACCATAATTCCGGCCAATTTTCAATCGGTTCCAAGATTTCACCGATCCCCCTAACTATGCATGGTTTCTCGCTCAGAAAGAATGGGACATCTGCTCCCAGGCCGAGAGCCAATCCGGCTAACTCTCTTACCGAAAGCGGGCATGACCATATTTGGTTTAAGGCCTTGAGCACGCATGCTGCATCGCTGCTGCCACCGCCTAAACCGGCTGCAACCGGGATATTCTTTGTCAGTTTTATCGAAAGTCCATGGTCAATCCCGGTGTGAGCAAAAAAGGCCTGTGCCGCTCGGCAGGCAAGGTTCTCTTTGTCAGCGGGCGCTGAAAAACCCTCACATGATATCGTGATTAGGTTGCGAGAAGTTGTTTGGAGTTCAATCCGGTCATAGAGGCTTACAGGCACCATGATTGAGACTAAATCGTGGTATCCATCGGGTCTGCGGCCCGTGATTTTTAATCGGAGATTGAGTTTGGCAGGAGCCCAGTGGATTGAGGATTGAACATTGAGGATTGAATATTGAATATTGCTGGATGATACTTTGGGTGGCGACTCTGTTTCCATAGCATGTTAAGGAGATGTAATGACCAGTGCCTCAGGGCGGATTAGGGAAAAAGGCTGGTGAGCCGTCTTGGAATGACCTCATGGATTATTGGTAAGTCAGACAGAAGACCTTTCCTTACATCTTCAATCTTGATGGTTTCGTAAAAAGTTCAATTTTCAATTTGTCTTGCTTATAACTTCCTCATTTTACTACATTTCAAGCTCAATTTTTGTGAATTTTGCGCCTTTTTGCGGCCATATAAATTTTCATTCGTCAATATTCAATGTAAGATACAGGGTGGAGTTCCCTCGCTTGATCAGAAAGAGAATGGTGTCTCCCTTCTTGTAGCCCTTAGTTTTTTCAAGGAAGTCTGCTGGGGTCTTGGCAAGAGCCTGGTCAACCTCTAAGATGATATCTCCCGGCTTAAGGCCGGCTTCTGCGGCAGGCGAATTGTTGTCGACTTGCGCGATCAGGATACCGGTTGTTTCCGACAGGCCGAACTCTTTTGCCAGCTGTGGTGTGACCTCTTCCACTTTCATGCCAAATTGTTGTTTTGCGCTGCTTTTTTCAAAGCCCTTTTCTTCCTCGTCCTTCAGCTCCCCTACTCCGGCCTTAAAGACCTGCTCCTGGCCTTTCCTAATGACCACGACGGGCACTGTTGCGCCTATAGGTGTGGAGGCTACGATATAGGGCAACTCTTTCATTTCATTGATTTTTTTGCCATTAAAGGAGACGATAACGTCTCCGCGTTTGATGCCGGCCTTTTCAGCGGGCCCCCCAGGGGTGACGTCCGCAACCAGGGCCCCATTTGCGTTCTTTAAATTGAGTTTGGCCTTCAGGTCGGGGGTAATTTTTTGTATCATAACGCCTAACCAGCCCCTGACCACTTTCCCCTCCTTTAGTTGGGCTATGATCTGTTTAGCCATGTTGATCGGGATAGCGAACCCGATGCCGATACTTCCTCCGGTCCCGGAGAAAATAGCAGTATTGATTCCGATCACCTCTCCGGCGCTGTTCAGGAGAGGCCCTCCGCTGTTTCCCGGATTAATGGAGGCATCGGTCTGGATGAAATTCTCGTAAGGTCCGGCTCCGATATGCCTGTACTTGGCGCTGACAATGCCAGCCGTAACCGTGTTATCAAGACCAAAGGGGTTTCCCATGGCAATAACCCAATCGCCTACCTCAAGTTTGTCGGAATCGCCCATGGGGAGCGGGCTGAGCTGTTGATCTGTTTCTATACGGATAAGGGCCAAATCGGTTTTGGGATCACGGCCGATGACTTTTGCACTGAAGCTCCCCCCCCCTGCCAGCTTGACGCTGATTTCATCGGCCTTCTCCACAACATGATTATTTGTCAGGATGAACCCATCTTCATCAATAATAAAACCAGATCCGAGATTTTTTTGCTTGAAGCCCTTGGGCATCTGGTCGCCGAAGAACCGATCAAAGAAGTCTCTTAGAGGGTCGTTTGGCCCGGAGGGGCCTTGAAAGGTAAATGGGTGGGTCATCCTCCCCGTTACCGTCATTACGGTGCTGATGTTTACCACAGATGGTCTCGCCTTTTTGACCAATCCGGAAAAAGACCCCGAGGCGCCAGGCAAAAGAGGGCTTGTCCGGGCCATTGGCGCTGAGCCCGGATCGATCAGCGTGGTAAGGACAAAACCGACCGTTATACAAAAAAGCGCCCACGTTATAAGACAGAGTCTCTTCTGCCAGGTGGCGCCGGATCGAGTAAAATTCATGGAGAATCTCCTTGTCTCTGCTACTTGGCCTTTACAAAATGCCATCTGAGGTCGGTCAGGATGTTTTCAATAAATCGCTTCTCTTGATCATCCAGGTTCCCCTCGGTTTTTTCTTTGAGCATGGCAATGGTATCGATGGCATGTTTGGCTAAGGCCAGGTCCTTCCTTTTTTCCCCTGTCCCGGGATCAGGGATTTCCCCGAAATGAAGGAAGGCAGTAGAACTCAGGCTTAGAATCAGGGAGGAGAAGTTGACCTCTGGCAGGGGAGGCGTCTCGGCCTCCTTTTTCGGGGGCTCTTTTTTTGGTTCCTCCTTTACCTTTTCTTCTACCTTGTCCTCTGTGGAGTCCTTTTCTTTGGGTTCACCCTTGTCATCAAACGATCGTCTGTCCTTTATAATGAATCCCTTTTCTTCCTCTGACATAATATATCTCCTACAGTTCAATCCTTCGTGCTGAAAAAACGTTCTTCAGTGAGCGGAGTTCCTCAAGGATTTCATCGCTGACAGTGGATCCGGTTGTTATGAGAACCACATTCTGCTTTTTCTCCGCTTCCTCTCCCACCTGCATGCGACCTATGTTAATCTTGTGACCGGCCAGGGCCGAGGTAATCCGGCCTATCACGCCCGGGGTGTTTTTATTGCGGATCAGCAAAATATGTCCCTCGGGTATCGCCTCGAGATAAAAATTGTTAATTCGCAAAATTCGGGGCAGGCTTTTGCCAAAGATCGTGCCGGACACGATATTTTCACCCTCCAAGCTCTTTACTGTGAGCTTGACAAGGCTGGCAAAATCCTCAGATGAAGCTCTCTTTGATTCCACCACTTCAATGCCCCTGTCAGCGGCAATATAGGGGGCGTTCACAAAGTTTACATCATATTTAAGGATAGGCGTCAAAAGCCCTTTGAGCATGGCAGTGGTCAGCGGGGAGACATTATGCTCGGTTATGACCCCGGCGTAAAGAACCTGTACCCCTGTCAGGGCGCTGTCAGTCAGTTGGGCCTGGAGCAAACCCATTCTTTCGAGGAGGGTTACATAGGGCCTCAGGACCGTCATCAGTTCCGCGCTGACACTGGGTACATTGACGGCGTTTGTCACGGTTCCATGAAGGAGGTACGAAATGATCTGTTCGGCCACGTCCTTGGCCACATTGTCCTGGGCCTCTTTGGTGGATGCTCCGAGATGAGGGGTACAGATGAAATTCGGCAGTTCCATCAGGCTGGTTTTTCCGGGCGGCTCGGTCACGAATACGTCAAAGGCCGCTCCCCCGAGATGGCCTGATTTCAAGGCCTCATACACATCATCCTCATTTACAATTCCTCCCCGGGCACAGTTGATCAGCATTGCACCCTTTTTCATCTTTGAGATGATCTCCTTATTGATCATGTTGTTTGTCTCTTCTGTCTTGGGCGTGTGGATGGTAATATAGTCGGCCCGGTCTAAGAGTGTGTCAAGGGAGACAGGCTCAAGGTCGAGCTTTTCAATGCTCTGCGGTTTGATATAGGGGTCATAGACAATGACCTTCATCTTCATCCCCTTGGCCCGGTCGGCCACGATCCGACCGATATGTCCTACGCCGATCAACCCCAATGTCTTGTTGAAAAGCTCCTGGCCTTTGAGCTTTTTCTTCTCCCATTTGCCGTCCTTGAGTGACGCCGTGGCCTGGGGGATATTTCTCGACAGGGCCATGATCATGGCGATGGTATGCTC
>Ga0315535_1001222_pt1 | contig 17258 bp, 21 predicted proteins | sample SalMarSW160220MG_2_FD_203092 | JGI IMG/M metagenome (GOLD analysis project Ga0315535, IMG submission 203092) | Salt marsh sediment microbial communities from the Plum Island Ecosystem LTER, Massachusetts, United States - Salt Marsh Sediment SW1602-20 ... | reverse complement strand
GGCGAGGATGTTGGGGGCGATGCCTGACACCAGCTCCTGGAGCTCGTTGAAGCGGCGCGGGCCGTCGAGCAGTGCCTCCACCAGCAGCAGGCTCCAGCGGTCCCCCACCCGCTCGAGGGCGAGCTCAAGCGGCGAACGGGGGTGGTCGGGCTTGGTCGGCATCGGGTTCATGGTAGGCGACGACGTGGAGCTTGCCAGCGTCGCACGACGGTAGTAACTTGCAAGTCACTAGTCTATCCCCACACGCGAGGGAACCCAACACGCATGTCAGCCATCGACGAGCTCCAGTCCGCCATCTCCGCTGTCGCCGAGCGCGTCGGCCCCGCCATCGTCGGGATCGGATCCCGGCAGCGCGGGTCCGGCGTCGTCATCGGCGAGGGCAAAGTCCTCACCAACGCCCACAACATCCGCGGCGACGAGGTCACGGTCACGTTCGCCGACGGCCGCAAGACGCGCGGCCATCTGACCGGCATCGACGTCGACGGCGACCTTGCCGTGATCTCGGTCGACACGGGCAAGACCACCGCCCCCGACTGGGCGGAGGGGGCCGCCACATCGGTAGGCACGCTGGTGTTCGGCGCCGCGGCGACGCCCGGCGGCGGGACCCGGGTCACGTTTGGGACTGTTTCGGCGACCTCGCGCGCGTTCCGTGGCCCGCACGGTCGACGGATCGCCGGGAGCGTCGAGCACACGGCGCCGCTCGCGCCGGGCTCGTCCGGTGGCGCGCTGCTCGACACCGATGGCCGGTTCCTGGGTCTCAACACGAACCGCATCGGTGAGGGCTTCTATCTCGCACTGCCGGCCGATGCCGCGCTCCGCGAGCGCATCGACGCCCTCGGCCGAGGCGAGTCCCCGTCCCGGCTCCGGCTGGGCGTCGCCGTTGCCCCGGCTCACGTGGCTCGAAGGCTTCGCCGGTCGGTGGGACTGCCCGAGCGCGACGGCTTGCTCGTCCGCGACGTCGAGGACGGCAGCCTGGCCGCGAAGGCGGGGATCCAGGAGGGCGACCTCATCGTCGAGGTGGCCGGCCGATCGATCGCCGACGCCGATGCCCTGGTCGAGGCCCTCGAGGCCGCTCCGACGCCGTTCGAGGTCAAGGTCGTGCGAGGACTCGAGGAGCGGACCGTCAGCGTGGGCGCGGGCGAGGCGACCGGCGAGGCGTAGTGCGATGGTCACCGAGATCCCGGCCGAGCTCATCGATCTCCTGACGACCGACGTCCTCGGCCACCGGGTCACCGTTCGGGCGGACGGGGCGCTCGCTCCTGTCGCGGGAGTCGGGGGAACCGCTCCTGTTCAAGGGTAACGACTTCGGACATACGGACATCCCGTGTCTCGGGGCCCCCTCCGAGCGGGGCCGTTTGGGCGAGCTCCGGGCCGCGTACGCGGCTGGTTGAGCAGTGACTCCGGGCCCTACCGGTCGTGGCCGATCGGTCGTAGGCTGGCCGAAGCGAGAACGGTCATGCCGACCCCCAGCTCCACGGAAGACACGGAGGCCCCCACGCCCGGGTCGATTGATGTCGCGCGCCTCCCGATCGTGAGCCGGCCCGGCCGCGTCCCGATCAAGAGCTGGGCGGCGGAGCTCGAGGGCGCGGCGCTGCAGCAGGCGACACAGCTGTCCGACCTGCCGTTCGCGATCGACCACGTGGCGCTGATGCCGGACGCGCACGCGGGCTACGGGATGCCGGTTGGCGGGGTGCTGTTCGCCGATCGGGCGGTGGTGCCGTACGCGATCGGGGTGGACGTCGGCTGCGGGGTGGCGCTGGTGAAGACGGACCTGACGGTCGAGACGCTGACGCCGTTCGAGCTCGAGGCGGTGCTGGAGCAGATCGCGCGGGACGTGCCGGTCGGGATGAAGCGGCAGCCGAAGCCGGTCGATCGCTCCGCCGCCCTGGACGAGATCGGGCTCGTGCTGCCGAGATCGATCGACCCCGCCTGGTTCGACCGCGCCGTGGACCAGCTGGGCACCCTGGGCTCCGGCAACCACTTCCTCGAGCTGCAGCGCGACGAGGCGGGCGCGGTCCACGTGATGCTCCACTCGGGCTCGCGCCACCTGGGCAAGACGATCTGCGACGCGTTCCACGAGCGGGCGCTGGTGCTGAACCACGCGTGGCATTCGAACCTGCCGCACGACGAGCTGGCATTCCTGCCGGAGGGCAGCCGCGAGTTCGACGACTACTGGGCGGCGATGACTTTCGCGATGCGCTTCGCGGAGGTGAACCGAAGCCGCATGCTCGACGCGGTCGAGGCGGCCTTCGAGCGCCACAGCCGGATCGGGCGGTTCGAGCGCGGGATCGACGTCCACCACAACTACGCGGCCTGGGAGCACCACGCGGGCCGCGGCGGGATCGTGCATCGTAAGGGCGCGGTCCGGGCCCGGGCCGGCGAGACGGTCCTGATCCCGGGCTCAATGGGCACCGCGAGCTACGTCGCCGAGGGGCTGGGCAACGCAGACGCGTTCGAGACGTGCGCCCACGGCGCCGGCCGCGCGCTGAGCCGGATGGCCGCGCGCAAGGCGAAGACGCCCGAAGCGGTGGTTGCCGAGATGAAGGAGCTCGGTGTCGTGCTGCACGCGGGCGATCCGAAGGCGATCGCGGAGGAGGCGGCGTTCGCGTACAAGGACATCGAGGCGGTGATGGCGGCGTCGGCCTGGCTGGTGCGCCCGGTCAAGCGGCTGACGCCGCTCGGCGTCGTGAAGGGCTGATCCGGCTCCTACGCCTTCCCGACGCGGTGGTGGCGCAGTGCGTTGAGGCCTGGGACGAGCTGCGGGACCCGCTCCCGATACCGCGGGTACTCGTCCGGGAAGGTCGCGAGCAGCAGCTGCTCTTCGAGATGGATCTTGACCTCGAACCCGATCAGGGCGATCGCCATGATCACGATCCACACGCCGACCCCGCCGAGCAGCGCGCTGCCCAGCAGCATGCCGAGCACGCCGGTGTAGATGGGGTGCCGGGTCACGGCATACGGCCCGCTCGTGCGCAGCCGGTGATCGCCCGCGACCCGGGCGGCGACGCTCCAGGACGTGCCGAGCAGCTCAGCGGTCACAGTGACGAGCGACGATGTCACGCGCCAGCGGCGGGGGTGCGCGTCTTTCGGTGATGTTTGGCCTCTGGTGGAGCTTCCCGGGGGCACGACGGCCGGCTGCCAGCATCGGCGCCGTGACGTCGGCAGGGTCGGTGCTCTGGTGAGGAGGGCCGAGGCCGACGGTGCGGCGCGTCGCCCTTGCCCCGCTCGCGGTGGTCGTCGTGCTGGTGGTCATCGGCTGGCTCCGAGCGCGTTCCGTTGCCACCGCGCGCCGCACGCCCGCATCGTGGCCCCCACGCACGGTACCCTCGGTTCGACGGGGGCAGCGGGCGCGAGGACAAACGTGGCGAAGAAGCGCTGGGGCAACCTTTCGAAGGCCAGGCAGGTGAAGCGGCTCGGCAGGCGGCTCGACGTCACGTTCACCTTCCGCGTTGCCGTGGGCATGACCGACGACACGGGAGGGATGGTCGAGGTCGGCCGCGATGCATGGGTCGCGCTCGAGATCGAGCGCAAGCGCGGGCACCCGGTCGAGAACGTGCTCAAGTACTGGCCGTGGCTCGACCGCAGCAGCCGCCGCCTGGTCCTGGTCCACGCGATCACGCCGAATGCGCGCAGGCGCGTGGGCTCCCGCGCCGAGCTCACCAAGTGGCTCGGCGCCCTGATGGAGCGGGTGCTGCCCGGGCGCTTCACCTACTGCTGGCTGGAGCTGGGCAGCGAGTCCGAGGACATCCAGCTCGAGGCCGTGATCGACGCGATCACGGAGCTCCGCCAACCGCGCGCCGCGCGCAGCCCGGCCGCGGGGCTCCTGCCGCCCGGGCGGCCGCGTGGCGCCGGCCGATCGGCAGCTACGCCGTTGACCTGACGGGGCTCGGGGCGCGATCCGATCAGAGCTGACGGCGGAGCGCCCTCAGGAATCGGCTGAAGAGACCCGCCAGGCCGCGCTTCCTCTCCCGCGCCTCCCGCTCGAGGTCCGCCGTGTGCTGCGCCTGGGACGCGATCTGGTCCTGGTGCGGCCGGTAGCTGTCGGTCGGACCCCCGAGCGTCGGGCTGACGCGACCAGGGGGCCAGCCAGGGGGTCCCGGATTGGCAGCCATCGCCGATCTCCTTTGACGGTCCGTTGCGTCCACCAAGTGTGGTCACCTGGCTCGAGGGTGACAAGGGCAACCGGGCCCCGCTCGCCTGGCTCCGGCACGCAGCGGCTACCCGGGCGAGACGGTCTTCAAGCCTCGCGGCGATGTGCGGAGAGGAACTCCCAGCTGACGCGCGTTGCGTCGAGTGAGCGGCTGACGCGACCCAGATGCGGCGGCATCCAGAGGCTGCTGCCGGGCCAGGTGTGTCCGCCGCCGTCCACACGGTAGAAGACGATATCGGACGCGGGCGACGGGCCCTGCCAGCGGCGGACGGAGATGTCCGGTTCCAGCGTCTCGACCTGCGGCTCCGGTGCCGCGCCGTTGCGCTCGACCCATCGATGAGCCCACGCGTCGACGCCGAGAGCGGGACCGGCCGAGCGTCGCACGAGCAGGCGCATCCACCAAGCTGCCCGGCCTCCCGCATACGGCATGCTCCGGTCCCGGGTGCCATGAATCTCGAGCACCGGCAGCGGAGCCGCCGTCCGGCGGTCTGCGGCGATCTCGGCGGACGCCGTTCCGGCAACCTGCGCGACGGCGCTGATCCGCGCAGGGTGCTCCCAGGCCAGACGGCCCGCCATGGAGGCGCCGTTCGACATCCCGACGAGGTAGATGCGCGCTGGATCGATCGGCTGGCGCTCGATGACGTCCGCGATGACGGCCAGGAGGTAGCCGACGTCGTCGATCGCGTCGAGCTCCGGCCACGCGGCGCCGCGATAGCGCCCGTCGTTCCAGACCTCCCCGACCGCGCGTGGCATGGCCAGCACGAAGCCCTGCTCGTCGGCCAGCGACGAATACCCCGTCCAGCGATCGAACATGAGCGGATCGATCCCCCGGCCGTGGAGCTGCACGATCAGTGGCGCCGGGCTGGGCCGAGCGCCGGGAACGCGCAGGAGATAGGGACGTTCCCGGTTCTGGTGCCTGAGCTCGACCTGGACCGTGCCTTCGGGGAGCTGCTGCGGCCTGGCCACGGTTCGGAACGTAGCACGCGCCGGGAACCCTCGAGCGCGGGCTACTTGCCGGCGGGCTTCGACCTGACCGCCGCGATGCCGGCGATCAACGCCCGCAGGCCGAACTCGAACTGAGCGTCGGCCGTCAGCTCGTCGGCATGGTCGAACATGCTCACGATGTTCGGGTAGCGGTCGCGCGGCAGGGCCGCGACCATGGCCGCGAGGATCTCCTGCTGCTGCTCGGGGGTCTGGCCGTCCCCGCCGGCCGGGCTCATCTGCCGGCCGCCCATGAACCCGAACAGGACCGCCCAATCGAAGACGATCTGGTAGGCGAGCCCGAGCTGCACTCCGCCGATGCCCGCCGACCGAAGGATCCCCAGCAGCCGGTCCGCCAGGGACAGGGCGTTGGGCCCGCGGGTGACACGGGAGCCGAGCAGCAGCGCGATCCCCGGGTGCTGCTGCAGCGTCTCGCGGACGGCCCGGGCGAGGATGGCGACTCGTTCATCCCAGCCGATCGTCGGGTCGTCCGTGTTCGGTACCTCGCCCAGGATCTGATCGACGGCCAGGTCCAGCAGCTCGTCCTTGTTCGCCACGTGACGGTAGATCGACGTCGCGCCCGAGCCCAGCTCATCCGCCAGCCGCCGCATCGAGAGCGCCCCGAGGCCCTCCGTGTCGGCAACCCGGATCGCAGTCGCAACAATCTGGTCGCGCGCCAGCGGTTCTCGCTGCGGGCGCTCGCGCGGCTCCGGCCACCAGGGCAGCCGCACCTCGTCCTGTTCCTGATCGCCGCTCACGACCGCCTCCTTCGTCGGAGCTCCTTTTCTCGCTGCGCACAGTGTACCTCCTGCGAACAGTGTATTGACACGCGCGCTGGGATGAGTACAGTGTGCGCAGCAAGCACGCTGTGCGCACCGGGGACGACGTTCCACACGGACGGCGACCCGGGGAGACGGAGGCAACGGTTCAATGACCGGCATCCAGACGGGACATCCCCGCCGATGGCAGATCCTGGGAATCCTCATCCTCGCCGTGTTCGGGGTCAGCCTGGACAACACAGTTCTGACGGTGGCACTGCCGACCCTCGCCCGCGATCTCGGGGCGTCGGTCAGCCAGCTCCAGTGGATGGTTGACGCCTACATCCTCATCTATGCCGGCCTGCTGCTCGTGGCCGGTGCCCTGTCCGATCGGTACGGACGGCGGCTGATGCTCGTCATCGGCCTCGGGCTGTTCGGGGCGGGCTCTGCGGCAGCACCGTTCGTGACCAACCCGGACCAGCTGATCGCGCTCCGAGGGTTCATGGGCGTCGGTGCGGCGCTGGCGACCCCCTCAACGCTGTCGATCGTCGCCGACGTGTTCGCCGATGACGAGCGCCCCAAGGCGATCGCGGTCTGGAGCACCGTCGGCGCGCTGGGCATGGTGCTCGGCCCGATCCTCGGTGGCCTGCTGCTCGACAACTGGGCGTGGCCCGTTGTGTTCGTGATCAACGTCCCGATCGTGATCGTGGGCATCGTCGCGACGCTGCTCGTCGTCCCCGAGTCGAAGGCACCGGGGCGCATCCCGCTCGATCCCGTGGGCGCCCTGATCTCGGTGGTCGCCCTGGTGTCTCTGGTGTACGGGATCATCGAGGAGCCGACCCTGGGCTGGACGGACCCGCTGATTGCGGGCTCGTTCGCGCTGACCGGTCTGCTGGCCATCGCGTTCATCGCCTGGGAGCGCCGTGTGGCGCATCCGATGCTCGACGTCTCACTGTTCCGCAACCGGCGGTTCAGCGCCGCCAGCCTGTCGGTCACGCTGTCGTTCTTCGCCCTCAACGGCGCGATGTTCTTCCTCACCCTGTACCTGCAGCAGGTGAAGGGCCTGTCCGCGCTCGAGACAGGGGTCCGGTTCATCGCGATCGCCCTGGGTGTCGCCATCGCGTCCTCGCTGGCGGCCCCGCTGACGATCCGCTACGGAGCTCGCATCGCCACCGGGCTCGGGCTGGGTGTGGTCGCCGTCGGGATGGCCATGTTCTCGACGCTGGGCACCGGCAGCGGCGATCTCCAGATCATGGGCGTGCTGTTCGTCGCCTCAGTGGGGCTCGGTCTCGCGATGACCCCGGCCACGGACGCCATCATGGGTGCCCTGCCCAGGGAGAAGTTCGGCGTCGGATCCGCGGTCAACGACGTCACCCGCGAGGTCGGCGGTGCGCTGGGCGTGGCGATCCTGGGCAGCGTGTTCTCCGCCGGGTACGCGCAGCGGATGGCGCCCGTGGTGTCGTCACTTCCGATCGGTGCCGCGGACGTCGCACGCGAATCGCTTGCCGGCGCCGCAACGGTGGCCGGTCAGCTGGCTGGAACCGCCGGGTCGACGCTCCTCGACGCCGCCCGCACGGCGTTCGTCGGGGCGATGGGCACGACGTCGCTGATCGGCGTGGGGTTCGCGGTGCTGGGCGCGATCGTGGCGCTCGCCTTCCTGCCCGCTCGGGCCGCGAAGACCGTCGAAGGCGTCGCGGCAGAGCCGGCCTTCACTGCCCTGGACGCGCAGCCGCTGACGCCCGAGGCGATGTAGCGGCGATCACATGGGCCGGGTGGCGACCGGATCCCGGCGCCGCCCGGCTTCTGCCTTCTCATTCGGATTGGAAACCGGACAGGATCTGGATCGTCGAGCGCTAGCCTGATCCAGGACTCCACCCAGGAGGTAGGACAGATGCCGATCGATCCCGGGATCCACGACGCCAACCACGCCGCCACCGAGCGCATCCGGTCGCTCCGTGTCCGGCTTTCCGATGACGACCTCCGGCGTCGGGTGGGTGATCACTGGACGGTCGCCATCACGCTCGCCCACCTGGCGTTCTGGGATCGGCGAGCGCTCGACGCCCTGGACCGTACGGCCCGCGAGGGCAAGGTCACCGAGCTCGAGATCGACCTCGTCGTAAACGACCTGTCCCTGCCGCTGTGGGCCGCCATCCCGCCCCGCGAGGCCGTCCGGCTGGCGATCGAGGCCGCGCAGGCCGTGGATGCGAGGGTCGACGACAACCCGTCCGAGCATCGAGCGATGAGTCTTGTGGCGCCGCTCGGTCTACCGGGCAACACTCGATGCACACGGCATTTCGAAGGAGCCTCCCGATGACCACCGACTGGACGACCGGGGCAAAGAGCACCAGCGCGTACGCCGACGTCAACGGCATCAACCTGTACTACGAGATTCACGGCACCGGCCGCCCGCTGGTCCTGCTCCACGGCGGTCTCGGCTCGGGCGAGATGTTCGGGCCGGTGCGCACCCGCCTCGCGCAGGGTCACCGGGTGATCATTCCGGATCTGCAGGGCCATGGCCGCACGGCCGACATCGACCGCCCCCTCGGCGTGACCGCGCTCGGCGACGACATCGCTGCCCTTCTCGGACACCTGGGGATCGAGCAGGCGGACGTCATGGGCTACTCGATGGGCGGCGGCGCCGCGCTCCAGATGGCGTCCCGACACCCGGACCTCGTCCGGAAGCTGGTCATCGTCTCGGCGAATGCCCGCACGGACGCGTTCTACCCGGAGATGCTCGCGCAGCAGGGCCAGCTCAACGGATCGGCCGCGCCGTCAATGAAGGACACGCCGATGTACCGGCTGTACCAGCGCGTCGCGCCGCGCCCGGAGGACTTCCCGCGGCTGCTCGACAAGATGGGTGCCTGGATGGGCGAGCCATTCGACTACACCGAGCAGCTCCGCACGCTCCGGGTCCCGACCCTGATCGTCGCCGGCGACGCCGACATCTTCCCGCCCAGCCACGCCGTGGAGGAGTTCGGGCTGCTGGGTGGTGGCCGGCGGGACGGCGGCTGGATGGGTGAGGGACGACCGGACGGCGGTCACGCGCTCGCCATCATCCCGGGCGCTCAGCACTACACGATCTTCGCCTCGCCGCTCCTCGCAGAGGTCGCGATCGCCTTCCTCGACGCGCCGCAGGCACCGCAGAGCTGAGCCGTCTGCCGGCGGGAGTCGATCGCGGCGCCCCGCCAACGCCTTGGCGTCAGCCGGACGGCCCGCGCGCGAACAGCTCGCGATCGAGGGACTTGAGGTCGTTCGGGTCGTAGTAGGGATCGACCCACTCGTGCCAGCGGTCCGGGCCCTTGAGGACCAGCGGCCCGCTGGGTGTCGAGCCCTTCATGGCCGCCCGGAAGTGGAAGTGGTCGATCTGGCGCACGGCCTCGACCGCGTACAGCGAAGCCACATCGCTTCCGCGCAGCTCGATCAGGTTGTCGCCGTTGTGCTCCTCGCCGCCGCTGGCGAGGTTCGAGGAACCTGTGTAGACCCTCGGGTCATCGCCGTTGAAGTCGACCACCACGTACTTGTCGTGGATCACCTGGCCGACACCACCCGAGATCTCGGCGTGGAACGGCGCCGGGACCTGGCCGTGGAGGTAGGCAAAGGTGACCCGGACGGCACGCGTGGAGCCCGGCCTGTAGAGCTGCATGTACGCGTTGCCAGCCTGCGTGATGCCGTAGCTGAACAGGCCTGGCCTGGCCATCCCGCCACGCAGCTCCCTGAGCACGTCACCGCCGCCTCGGAGACCCATCACCGAGAACAGCAGCGAGCTCGAGGCGCCGCTGATGGCATCGCTCACGCGCTTGAGCGACACGTCAGCCGAGGCGTGCGGTGAGAACGCGACGGCGCCGGGTGGCAGCCCATCATCCGGCAGCTCGAACCAGCCCTGGGCGATCGGGCTCGACTTGAAGCCCTTCATCCCGGCCGTCGTCCAGGACTGCTCGAAGGCGTCCTCGAACCAGCCGGCCACCGTGGGCGAGTCGAACACGAGCACGTTGTTGGCCTGCACGTAGAGGCCGCGCAGCGAGAAGTTGGTGGATCCCGTCAGGACCCGGACCGCCGTACCGTTGCGCCGGGCAATCAGCACCTTGCTGTGGGCGAAGCGGCTGAAGCGACCACGCTTGACCGAGCCGCCGGCGTCCGTGATCTCGGCCGCGGCATCGGTCTCGAGCACATGCCTGGGCTTGGCCGGCGGGACCGAATCCCGATGGAGGCTGGCGTTGTCGAGCAGCATCCTCACCCGGGGCCCGAGAACCTTGAGCGCGTTGATCGTGTCGGGGTCGTCGAGGTCGTAGGCGAACACGTCGACCGCGATCGTCGGATCCGCGAGGCAGCCGTCCAGGAACCCGCGGATGAGCTCACGGGCGTGGAACCCGAGCCACGCGTACTGCTTCTGGTACGGCCCGGTGTCGAAGTCGATCGACCCCTTGGCCGGATGGAACGGCGCGTTGTTGAACTCATCGCGATAGGCCTGGGACGACATGTAGGCGCGCGTGAAGCCGACGGCGAGCCGGTCGGCCGCCGGGCGCGCGATGTCGACCGAGACCGTCGCGCTGTCGCCCGCCTCGAGCTTGCCGCCGGCATCGAAGTACATCGCGGTCGCGGTGTACTCGTAATCGCCGTCCCCGAAGTCGTGCGGGACGTCGACCCAGCGGAACTTCTGGAACGGCGCCCGATCCGACGGATGCCAGCGGCGCTGCTCGGGCGTCGTGGCCGAGGTGATCGGGTAGCTGAAGTCGAGCCGGTTGTAGAGCGGCCTCGTCGCGCGGCCAGGCGTCTTCCGGAACAGCGCGAACCCGGCCAGCCGCTCCACCCTGTCGGGCGGCAGGTCCATCGCGAGCAGGACCGATCGGTCGCCACGATGCGCGACGAGTCGCAGGTCACCGCCCTGCGCTGTGACGGCCGCGGTGGACGCGGGCATGACGAGGGACCCTGGTGCCTCGACGGAGACCCGCTAGCCGGTGATGCCCTCGAGGTGGGACTCCGCCTGGAACAGGTTGATCCCGCTGTCGATCAGATCGAGCAGCGCCCGCATCGTTCGCTCTTCCTCGACCTGCTCCTCGATGAACCATTGCAGGAACTGGAGGCTGCGGTGGTCGCCGGCATCGCGCGCCGCCGTCGCCAGCGCGTCGAACTGGCCGGTCACCCGGATCTCGCTCCCGAGCGCGGTCTCGACCGCCTCTCGTGCCGATGCGTATGCGGTGGGCGCACCACCGACCTGCGGCAGGGTGAAGGTGACGTCGTTGTCGAGCAGGAACTCGATGATCTTCGCAGCGTGGCCGGCCTCTTCGACCGACTGCCCGTGGAAGAAGCGTGCCCAGCCCTTGAGGCTCTGCCGCTCGAAGTGGAGCGAGATCCCCATGTAAGTCTGGTGGGCACCGAGCTCGTGGGCCACCTGGGCCACCAGCAGCTTCGTGACGGGTTCGCTGATCATGGACATCGCTCCGGGCACTGCAATCGGGTCATGTGGAGCGTACGCCATGAACCGACACCGGCCAACGACTGCGCGGACCGACGCCGGGCCTCCCCCGCGTCCGTCGGATCGCGATCACCGGTACCGTGACGCCATGATCAGCCACGCCCCCCGGGACCTCGGCCGGTCGCGCTGGGCCGCGCCTGCGGTGGTCGTGATCATCGCCCTGCTCGTCTACCTCCGCACGCTGATGCCCGGCATGGCGTTCGACGACTGGGGCGAGATGCAGTCGGTGCCCCATGTGCTGGGCATCCCCCACCCCACCGGCTACCCGACCTACGTGCTCACCGCCTGGCTGTTCGAGCTGCTGCCGATCGGCTCGGTGGCGTTCCGGGCCAACCTGCTCTCGGCCGTCTGCATCGCCATCGCGATGGGCCTCCTGACCTCGATCATGCAACGCCTCGGAGTGCGGCCGATCCTGGCCGGCGTGGCCGCCCTCGTGACGGGCGTGACCGGCACCATCTGGGCATCGGCCGAGGTCGCCGAGGTGAACCCGCTCCACGTCTTGTTCATCGCGCTGATCGTGGACCGGGCACTCGCCTGGGCGGAGACGAGGCGTCCGCGCGACCTTGCGATCGGCGGCCTGTTGATCGGGCTGTCGCTGGGCAACCACGTGCTGACCGCGTTCGTGGCACCGTTCGTCGCCCTGTTCGTGCTGTGGTCAGGGCGTCGCGAGCTGCGAGCCCACGTGCGCTGGCTCGTGCTGCCGGTGGTGACGCTCGCCCTGGGGATCTCCGTCTATGCGTACCTGCCGATCGCGGCATCGTTCCATCCGCCCCTCCCCTACAACGACCCGGTCACCTGGGACCGGTTCGTGTTCCTGGTCACCGGCGAGCAGTTCCGCGGCCAGTACGGTGGCCTGTTCACGCCGGCCGATATCGGTCCCTTTCTCAGGTCGTTGCCCGATCTCTGGAGCCTCGCGGTGGCTCGGGCGAGCGCCCTGGTGCCGGCGCTTGGGCTGCTCGGGCTCCTGGTGCTGCTCCGGTGGCGTCCGGCGTTCGCGCTTGCCTGCTGGGGAATCCTCGCGCTGGGCGCGTACGTCTGGTCGAGCTACCTGCGGCTCGAACACTACCTTCTGGTTCCGTGGCTGCTGGTGGGGATCGGCATGGGGGTTGCGCTCGAGGCCATAGCCCGGGCAGTCGCGATCCGGACCATCGCCGGGCGAGACGGCGCCGCCCGGCTGCCGTCGGTCGAGCCACGGATCGCCGGCGGGCTGGTCGCGCTGACCGGCGCCGCGCTCGCGGTCGCGCTGGTGGTGGTGAACCTGGCGGGAGCGGATCGGAGTGGCGACCACACGGCGGAGACCTACGTCGATCAGGCGTTCGCTGCCTTGCCTCAGAACGCAGCGATCCTCTCGTTCTGGGGGCCGTCCACGCCGCTGTGGTATGCGACGCTGGTGGACGGCCGCCGCCCAGACCTGCTGGTGGTGGACGACACCAACATCGTGTACGAAGGCTGGGGCACGCGCGAAGCACGGATCGCATCGCTGATCTGCACCCGGCCGGTGTTCATGCTGCGGGCCACGGAAGCCGATCTCGTGCCGACCCGCCAGCAGTACACGCTGACCAGGGTGGCGACGCTGTTCATCGGTGGCCTCACGCCCACCGCGACCGCCAACGAGCCACTGTATCGGGTGGACCCGCCGGCCGGACGCTGCCCCTGAGCGCGCCTCGAGACCCTGGGGCTCCGCGGCCTCCGGCCTTGCAGTTGGCGCCCGCCCTCCGCGACCCCATGAGATGATCCTCGCCATGGATGTCCTGGCCTTCGTCGCAGGCGTGGCCGTGCTCGCCCTCGTCCTCGCCGACGTGTTCGAGACGGTGGTGGTGCCGAGGCCCTCGCCCGGCCCGCACCGACTGTCCCGATACCTCATGCGCTCCACCTGGCGCGTCTGGCGCCGGGTCGGCGCGCGGACGCGAACCGGGCTCGCGCGCGATGGCCTCTACGGGATTTACGCGCCTGGCGCCGTGATCCTGCTGCTGTCCGCGTGGTTGACGCTGCTCGTGCTGGCGTACGGGCTGATCTTCTACGCGCTTCGCGGCGACCTGACGCCCGCACCCACCAACTTCGGCACGAGCCTCTACTTCGCCGGCACGTCGATCCTGACGCTCGGGTTCGGCGACATCGTGGCCCAGGGCTGGCTCGCCAGGGCGGTGTCTCTCGTCTCGGCCGCCAGCGGTCTGGGCGTGGTGGCCCTGGTGATCACGTTCCTGTTCTCGCTGTTCGCGTCCTACCAGCGGCGCGAATCGCTGGTGGTGACGCTGTCCGGACGCGCCAAGGCACCGCCCTCGGCGGTGGTCCTGCTCGAGACATACGCACGGCTCGACATGGTCGATCAGCTCCCCGACCTGTTCGCAGACTGGGAGCGATGGGAGGCCGAGGTCCTCGATTCGCACGTCGCGTACCCGCTGCTGGGCTACTTCCGGTCGAGTCACGACAACATTTCGTGGCTCAGCGCCCTGGGAGCCGTGCTCGATGCCTGCGCCCTGGTGCTGACCACGATCGAGGGCATCCCGCGCGGCCAGGCGGAGCTCACGAAGCGCGGCGGCGCGCACCTGGTCGAGGACATCTCGAACATCCTCGGGCTACAGGGCGATGGGTCGCGCGTCGACCAGGCCGAGTTCAACGAGGCCTTCGAGCGGCTCCGTGCGGCCGGGTACCGGCTGGGTGATGCCGAGCAGTCGTGGCGCCAGTTCGAGCGAGGGCGAGCGACATACGCCGGCCGCCTCGAGGCGCTCGCCGCCTACTGGGCCACGCCGGCAACCGTGTGGATCGGGGAGCGCACCGCCGCCCAGTCGGTCGCCCACAGGGCACGGGAGGCTGACGCCCCGCGCCCCTCTGCCTGACACCGACTGCCACGGACGCATGGTTACAGGGCAGTCGGGCCCCGTCCGGCGCCTCGGCCGCCACGGCCCTGGTGGACCTGAGCGCCCTGGAGGGCTACGGAACGGGGACGGGAACCGGGAACGGCAGGCGGCCGGGGAGACCGCCGGGCAGCAGCGTGCTGACATCGGCCGGCAGCAGCGGCCCGAGCACCGCCAGCGCCACCGGAACGGTGGTGTGACGCAGGATGCCCACGGTCGTCGACCCATGCAGGGCCTGGGTGACCTCCTTGAGCAGGCCCGGCGCCACGGCCTCGCCAAGGGTCGACCTGGTCCCGAAGTAGGCATCGAGGATGACGATCGCGGCGGACAGGATGAGCACGGCCTCGACCCCGCCCAGGGCCGCGCCCAGGGCCGCATCGAGCTCGCGGGTGATGCCCCGGACAGCCACCCGGCCGACGAGCGCGTTGCTGGCCACGTGGAGCGCGACCAGCACCACCGGGAACGCGATCGCGTACCCCACGAGGTCGGCGTAGTCGGACGGGATGTCGGAGAAGAGCTGGCTCGCGATCGCGCCCACCGGATACCGGAAATACGCACCGGCAACGAGCGAGAGGCCGATGAACACGATGCCCAGCAGCCGGCGCAGGAACCCGGACCGCCAGCCGCCGAAGATGAAGCCACCGATGAACCCGACCAGCACGACATCCATGGGACGCTCCGACCCTCAGCCTCTCGCGGAATGGCGCCATCGACGATGAGGCGCCAAGGATGGCACGAAGCGTCCAGGCGCGCCCAGCGTCGATGTCGACTCCTCGCCCCTGCGGACCCTGCCTTTGGACCTAGCGCGGTGCGCGGCTGCGCGGGATGCTGGGTACCGGCTGACCGCAGCGGAGGTGATCGATGCAGGCCAGGATCGGTGATCGGATCGTGCTCGAATCGGAGCGGGTGGGTCAGCGCGACCGGGCGGGTGAGATCCTCGATGTGGTCGACTCGCCACTCGGCCCCAACTACCGCGTCCGCTGGGACGATGGGCACATGAGCGAGATCCGCCCCAAGGCGGGCAGCGCCAGGATCGTCGCCGCCGTCAAGTCGTAGGCGTCGATCGCCCGCCTGCGTCCTGAGCTCACGGACCTCACGCACCAGCACGCTCACCTGTCGGCGCATCTGCGCGTCCAGCCCCGCCAGCCCGACGGATGGACGCCGGTCGCTGCGTATCAATGTGATATCATTCTGATGCCGCGCCGAACCAGGTGCGCGGGCCGGTCGTGCCGAGGGCACGAGCCGAGTCAGCTGATCGCGCCAGGAGCGCAACGACCATGAACAAGGAACGTATCGCTCGGACCCTGCCGGGGATTCCGACCACCATCGGCCTCATCGCCCTCACGCTGATCACCGTCGGGGCGCTCATCTGGTACGTGGTTGCCGTGCTCGCCGAGACGTCCTCCTCGTTCGACGCGCTGGCGGTCGTGCCCATGGTCCTGCTGATCCTGGCGATCGTCGCCGAGCTGTTCGCCTTCAACGGGCTGACGCCGGTCAACCCGAACGAGGCGCGGGCCCTGGTGCTGTTCGGCCACTACGCCGGCTCGATCCGCGAGCAGGGCCTGCACTGGGCCAACCCGTTCACGCTCCGGCCCAGGATCTCCGTCCGCGTCCGCAACTTCGAGACCTCCAAGCTCAAGGTCAACGACAAGGACGGCAACCCGATCGAGATCGCGGCCGTGGTCGTGTGGAAGGTGACCGACACCGCAGAGGCGTTGTTCGAGGTCGACGACTTCGAGAACTTCGTCCACGTGCAGGCCGAGGCGGCCCTGCGCAACCTGGCCACCTCACACCCCTACGACGCGCATCGTGACGAAGAGGTCGCCCTGCGCAGGAACCCGGTCGAGATCGCCGACCAGCTGCGAACGGAGATCCAGGACCGGCTCCAGAAGGCCGGCGTCGAGGTCATCGAGGCCCGGATCAGCCACCTCGCCTACGCGCCCGAGATCGCCAACGCGATGCTCCGCCGCCAGCAGGCGAACGCGATCATCGCCGCCCGGACGCGGATCGTCGAGGGCGCGGTGAGCATGGTCGAGATGGCGCTCGAGCAGCTGTCCGCCAAACAGATCGTGAATCTCGACGAGGAGCGCAAGGCCCAGATGGTGAGCAACCTGCTCGTGGTGCTGTGCTCGGACCACGAGACGCAGCCGGTCGTCAACGCCGGATCGCTGTACGCGTAGCGCCCGGGCGGGCGGAAACGGACGCGGACGCCGGCAGCGGCCCAGCTCATGGCCAAGCGAAAGCCATTCCTGCTCCGCCTCGATCCCGAGACGTTCGCGGCCCTCCAGCGCTGGGCCGCCGACGACCTCCGGTCGGTCAACGGCCAGATCGAGTTCCTGCTTCGACGGACGCTCAAGGACACCGGCCGGCTCCCCTCGCGACGAGATCGCGAGAAGGGGGAGGGTCGGTGAGCGTCCGTCCCGCGACCGCTGCCGACCTGACGGCCATGGCCAGGCTCCACGCGCGATCCTGGCGCTCCGCCTACGCCGGTCTCCTGCCGGATCCGCTGATCGACCAGGTTGTCGGGGCCGAAGACCAGCGCACGGAGCGCTGGCGACAGCGGCTCGCGGACCCACCGCCCGATGGAGGCGCGTTCGTGGCCGAGCACGAAGGGCGGGTCGTGGGTCTGGTGTTCTGGGGCCAGAGCGCTGATGACGATGCGGGACCGGACACGGCCGAGGTCCAGGCGATCTACCTCGATCCGGACGCGATCGGCCTCGGGATCGGGCGGGCCCTGTTCGCGGCGACGGTCGCCGACATCGCAGATCGCGGCCATCCGGCCGCCACGCTCTGGGTGCTGGAGGCGAACGCTCACGCCCGACGCTTCTACGAGGCCGCTGGCTGGCACGCGGACGGAGCGGCCAAGACGGTCGAGCGGCCCGGCGGCACCCTCCGCGAGGTCCGGTATCGGCGCGAGGTCGCTCGCGGTCCGGCGCGCTGATCGGACCCGGGCCCGGACCGGATCGGGCGCGAGGACCAGATGGCGCAGATCGCGCAGGCGATCAGGCTTCGGCTTCGAGCGCGCTCCGAATGGTGCCCAC
>Ga0315535_1001220_pt1 | contig 17270 bp, 13 predicted proteins | sample SalMarSW160220MG_2_FD_203092 | JGI IMG/M metagenome (GOLD analysis project Ga0315535, IMG submission 203092) | Salt marsh sediment microbial communities from the Plum Island Ecosystem LTER, Massachusetts, United States - Salt Marsh Sediment SW1602-20 ... | reverse complement strand
AACCTGAAATGAATAAAACTGTTCAAGACTTCATGCTACAAAACATGTAAAATCTTGGCAAACTTAATCAATTAATATTCAGCTGGAAATCAAACCTGCACTTTTGAAAAAGTACACCGGATATTTTGCCATGAATTACAGGCAATTACGGTTTTGAATATTTCTATAACTTTAGTCGACCCCTAGGATTCCATTCACAAAGCAGAAAAACAGAACAGCATGAAACGAAGGAGTTTTCTAAGCAATGTCGTACTTACATCAGGATCACTCATTCTCGGAACGGCTTGTGGCAGGAAAATTGAATCTTTCCCCACTGAGACGGAAACAGGTATGGCAGCACCTGTGTCTGAAAACAGAAATACCGTTTTAGAGCCCGCCAGACAGATCCCCATCCTTGCCGAGACAGACGTCCTGGTTATCGGAGGCGGTCCGGCAGGCACAGCTGCCGCAATTGCTGCCAGCCGGACAGGGGCAGAAACCTGCCTTGTAGAGCGATATAATCATTTAGGCGGTCTGTGGACCGGCGGATTGGTATTGCCTTTACTTGCTACGCATGCTATAGATAAAAACAAAAAAACAAGACAGGTCATCTATGGGATTGGGGGTGAAATGGCCCAAAGGCTGAAGGACCTGGGCATGTCCATCAGTGAGGTGGATCCTGTCGTGGATCCCGAAGCAGCAAAATATGTGCTTGATGAGATGATTGTAGAAGCAGGCGTAAAAATGTTGTATCACACATGGGCCACCAACGTGATCATGGACGGAAATACCTTGAAGGGGGTTTTTGTTGAGAGCAAGTCGGGGAGAATGGCCATCCTTGCAAAAATAGTAGTGGATTGTACCGGTGACGGGGATATCTTCCATTGGGCCGGAGAGAAGTATGATGAGATGCAATATCATATTGGGCTGGTCCACCGATTGGGCAATATTGACCGGATCGATAAATCCAAAGCCGGATATGTAGAAATGGCATTGGGCGATCCAACACCCATTCCAAGTGTAAACTGGGTAAATATGCACGGAGAGAATAATCAGGACGCCCTGGATGTGCTGAACTTATCTCGTCTGCAGCTGGAATATCGAAGAGAAATATGGGAAAGCGTCCAGAAAATACGGCAGACACCGGGCCATGAAAAGGTGTTTCTTCTGGATACCGCATCACAGCTGGGCGTTCGTGCATCCAGGATCCTGGATGCCGAATACAGGTTGACACTGGAGGATACCATGACCTATACATCTTTTGATGATGTCATCGGTGTCAGCGGTGCCTGGACAACCATTCTCTATAAAGGAAAAAGTGTACCCAGGCAGGAGCGTCCACTCTGGCAGATCCCGCTTCGCTCCCTGATCCCGAAAAAAACGGAGAATCTGCTGGTGGCAGGCCGTTGTTTTTGCTTCGAACGAGAACTGGTGGAGGATGCCCGGATCATCGGGACCTGCCTGATCACCGGTCATGGCGCCGGAGCAGCAGCAGGACTTGCTGTAAAAGAAGGTGAGATGGTAAGAAACCTGGACAAGGACAAACTGAAAGGAGTGCTGTTGCAGCAGGGCGCATGGCTTGGATAAAAAGGATCATGAGCAAAGCAAGTATTCGGGGTGGAATTACCATGCTATCCATCCTGTTTGCTCTCCCCCTTGGATGGGGCGGATTTACGGGATTTACCATATGGCTTAGCCCGTTTGTGATGCTGAATTCCGTATTTGTTTTGAAATCAGTTGTGTGGCTCAATGGCCTTGCTGTGATCACGCTGGTTCTCATATTCTTACGGAAAAGGTGGTTTTGCAAAACAATTTGCCCTGTGGGCTGGGGCTGCGACGCCGTGTCATTATATAGAAAGGGGAGGGGCTATTCCATAAAAAAGATACCTCCTGTGGGAAAGTGGCTGGCCATTGGGTCTCTGGCAGCTGCGTTTGCCGGAATCCCGCTCTTTATTCTGTTTGATCCAATGTCCGTTTTCAATGGTTTTTTCGTGATTTTCTCGCGGGAACTGTCTGTTCCCATCGTGCTCTCTTTTTTGGGATTGCCCTTCCTTTTAGCCATCAACATACCATTCCCGGGGATATGGTGTACAAAACTTTGCCCTTTGGGCGGACTGCAGGATGAAATTACTGCGGTAAAAAATGTGATTCTCCAAAAACAGGTAAAGGAGGAAAGAGTCAAAACCATTACATCCACAGGCAGGCGTTTTTTCCTGGTCTCCGCAACAGGTCTGCTGGGCGGATTGCTGTTGCCCTCCTTTTTAACACCAGTTGGAAAGAGATACCTGCAGCCCCCGGGATCAGTGCCCGGGGATTTGTTTAATACCCTTTGCCTCCGGTGCGGCAATTGTATCAAGTCTTGTCCAACTGGAATTCTGAGCCACCACATGGATATGCAAAACAAACTGTCGTGGATGGTTCCGGAAATCAGTTTCATCGATGGCTATTGCCTTGAAAACTGCAATACCTGCAGCCAGGTATGCCCGAGTGGGGCCATCACCCTTTTTGGCAAGAATGCCAAAAACCGGTTGATCATTGGTATCGCGGATATAAAACTTGAAAATTGTCTTTTGGCCAAGAACACCGAATGTGACCGTTGCAAAGCGGCTTGCTCCTATGATGCCATCAAGATTGACAAGACTGAAGGGGCCATCCGGATGCTGCCTTCAGTTATTAAGGATCAATGTGTGGGTTGTGGCGCATGCGTTGTCATATGCCCGCCAAGGGTGATCGAAGTTGTTCCCTAGCTGGTCCCATCCCAGCCTGCAATTCTGGCAAGTATATACCACATGGCATAAGCCTTTCGATTGGCAGTGATATGCTGTGTGTTGTGTTGACCATAGGCGACCGAACCACCGGGTGAGGACCGGTTTTCAAAATACCCTGTACCGAGGCTGTGGCTGTTCTGCCAATCTGCATAGAAATTACCGCCTGTGGAAGAGTTGCCATCGTCTCCTGCGTCTTCCCAGTAGTTCCCTTCCATGTCATGTGTGTCGATGCCGTAATAATCAAGGCAGTGAAATTTGTTCTCCCTGCAGTAATTGATGATGAGTTCAGCCTGGTTCTTTGGTTTTCCTTTTCCAACATTGTTGTCCTTGTTGGCATGTCCGGTCATGAAAACAAAGGTGACAGAATTTCCATACTCATTGATCAGGGTTTGCATTCCGGGGATGTAATTGGTTTCAACATCATGTCCCGCAATATCGCACCAGCTCCACATGACAACATTGATCTCCGAATTGTCGGGATCATCAAGATAGTTACTTGTTGCCTGGATAAATGCTGTTTCGTTTCTGCTAAGGTCAGATGCGTCCTCTCCAGGTTCAGCATAGGAGGCCATGGCATTGTCTCTGAAATCGAGTTTATCAGGCTGTGGATTATTGTTGGTTATGGCAAACAAACCCTCGTCTCCTGCCTTGAAACCGGGTAATCCGAACATCCCGTAGGAGACATGGGTGCCATGCGAGGTGTGCTGGTAAGCTATATGGAGGGTATTGCGGGCTGCATTGATATATTCTTCCGGGATGGACCGGAGAGTGTTTTCGTTTGCGATTGAGTCGTTGGCAATCACGGTAGCTTTTCCCGGAATGATCTCAGGATCATTTTTCTCGCAGGACGACAGGACAGCTGCAAAAAGGCAAAGGAGGCCTTCTAAAACTGGATACCCAGACGGGCATCCATCAGGTCGGCTACATGCCCGTGCGACTTGATATTGATTCCCAGGTAGAAGCTCTCCGTGAACCTCAGGTTTAATCCGTACCGCTGGTATACCCGGTTCCTTGCCGGGTAGGGTTCATAATAATAGATACCCCATTGGTGAACAAAGGAGAAGCGACCAAATAAAAGGTCGAGACCCACCAGAATTGCAGCCCTGTTGTGGTCGGGTGCTGTACCGGGATCATTGATATACTCCCGGTGTATTTTCTCCTTCAAGGAAAAATCTGAAATCCACTCCGTTCCTATGTTCAGGGCGAAAATCCGTCCAATAAGGTAATTATAATATATGCCGGCACCGGTAACTGGATAGCTTGTATCTTCACCCTTCTCGGCACTTTTCATAGTTCCGAGAACATAGGCATCCCACCAGCATTTATCAGGATACAATACCCGTATGGTATCCTTGGTCCTGCGGGGGAAACTGACTTCCGTAAAACTGTAATCAAATCCTGCATTCAGGGTAGGAAAATTCATGCCGACATTGGGCTGCCTCAATCCTCCGTTTGAAATATGGTTGTAATGAAAGGCAACCCGGGTAGTCACCCTGCTGTTCAGGCGATAATTCAAGGCAGCATTCAGCGTGACGATAAAACTCAGGTGGTCGCTGAAGAAAAAATTGTCCGGATTGGTTTCGGCATCATAGATCCTGGTGACCCAGGCGGGACCCATTCCAAAACGGAAAGAAATACTGATTATTTTTTGTGGCCAGATATAGGGCTCGATATAGGGGTATAGCACTATCGAATGCCCAAGGACCTCCGGAAAGCTGAAATTGAAATAATTCAGGGAAAAACCGGTACGCGGATAGCAATAACAGTGTTTCCAGATTCTCTCGCGCATCAGGTGCCAGGCCAGGTCAGCCTCAATCCCCCACGGATTCGAATCTGATATCTCGGCAATGGCCCTTGAGTGTGGAATAATAAAGCCATAATGTCCACGGATCGCAATACTGATGGGGTTTACCAGCTTCTCACTATTCTGGCAATCAGCATTTGCAGCTTGAATCAGGAAAGCAGATAGCCAAAGCAACCGGGCTGTGTGCAATAGTCTCATCCTCTAACAAAGTTAGGTAAGGGCAGGTTCTTATCCAACCGCTGCTATTCCTTCGCCGGTACAGAAATTCATGAAGATGTTTCTGAGGATCACATCGGTGGTCACCTCGCCGGTGATCTCGCCCAGGTAGTGGAGGGCTTTGCGGATGTCCCGGGAAAGCAGGTCTATTGATTCATGAAGTACTGGATATATTCAGGGAGTTTTGATGTCAGGTAATAAGGCAAATTCATTAGCAAATAGGGCACACCCCCAGGTGTTTTGGCATTTTCAATAGAAAACGTACCTGCATATAACCTGATGGCATAAGAATGATTTGTTCGCTCAATAAATTGATGAAGAGAACGCAGTTTTCCCTGTTTCCCTGACTTCACTTCCACCGGGATGATGTATTTTCCGTATTGATAGAGCAAATCCACTTCGGAGCTGGTGCCTTTTTCCTCCCTTACCCAAAAATGCGGGGTGCATCTTTCATCTTCCTTCAATGAGATGATTTCCTGTGTGACCACATGCTGGATTACTTTGCCCCGGTAGAAGTTATTCAGGTCGGGAATTCCGAGCAACTGCCCTTGCAGGTTAAGGATCTGGTTTAGCAAACCGGTATCGAGAAATTGTAGCCGGGGTCTTTTCCTGAAATCGCTGACTATGGGAGGTTCAAGGCTGGTGGATGGATAAATGAGTCTGATTATATTTGCCTGATCCAGTGCCCTGATGGCTTCACCGACTTCTCTCGAGCGATAGCCTGATTTTCCAAAACCCTCGAACTTTATCCTGTCCTTTTCGTGGGGTGCAGTTTCGATGATATGGCTGATTACTTTTCTTTCTGTTCTGTTGGAGGCATATTTCTTTACATCGTCTTTAAATGATTGCCATAGTTCTTTGTAGACCGGGGCAAGTGAAGCAATATCCTTGTAAGGAACAAATTGTCTTACCACTTCCGGCATACCACCTATTATTGTATATGTATGAAAGTGGTCCAATAATATTTGATGAGCATAATCAGGAACTGGAATTGAATTTAGAGCTTCCAGGGCCGGTCTGTTTTCGATGGCGGTCAGGTACTCTTCAAAGCACAATGGATTCAGGTACAGATAAGACACCCTGCCCACGGGAAAACCGGGAACATCTTTTAATGCAAATTCAAGAAGTGAGCCTGCAGCAATAAGAAAGATGTCAGGTCTCTCCTCAAAAAAGTACCTGAGTTTCTGAATGGCTTTGGGGGATTCCTGTATTTCATCAATAAAGAGCAGCGTGGTTTTATTCTCCAACTGCAGACCCCGTAGCAGAAGTATTGCATAAAGCAGGTTATTGAAGTCTTCAATCTCAAATAATCTCCTGTCAGATTCAGTTTCCAGGTTAAGCTCGATGAATTGATCGAATTCCGAAGCAAAATTCCTCACCAGGGTAGTCTTCCCGACCTGTCGGGCACCTCTGATAATTAAAGGTTTACGATTATCTGAATTCTTCCAGTTAATGAGTGTTATTAAAGCTTTCCTGTATAGAGTCATCAGTTGATTGTAAAGAATACGAGGTAAATATAGTAATAATATGTAATAAGGAATAGGTAAGATTTACATTTATTTGTAATGAAGTATAGGTAACAGGTGTGTAAATGTTACTTTCCGATACAGAAATTCTTGAAGATGTTGCCGAGGATCTCGTCGGTGGTGACTTCGCCGGTGATCTCGCCCAGGTAGTGGAGGGCTTCGCGGATGTCCTGGGCAAGCAGGTCGGAGGGCAGGGCAGAGGAGAGGCCCTCTGAAACTCTGGTCAGGCTTTCAGCAGCCGATTTAAGCGCATTGTAATGCCTGATGTTGGAGATGACCACATCCTGGTGTTTGATGCTTCCAATGTTGACAATATCGAGCAGCAGGGTTGTTAGTCCGTGGATATTTTCCCTGGTTTCGGCCGAGATGGAGATAACCCTTTCATTTTCCAAAAGGGAGATGCCATTTTCCAGTTCCTTGATCTGACCCTCTGATATCCTGTCGGATTTATTCAGGACCACCACCAGATGCTTATCTTGTGACAATTGTTCCCGAATGGCCTCTATTGATTTCCGGATGATACCCGGATCATCACTGGCTTCGGTCAGTAACAGTACGATGGAGGATTGCCCTATTTTCTGGTAGGTTTTCCTGATTCCAAGGTTTTCGATGGTGTCGGCAGTCTCCCGGATACCAGCGGTGTCAATGAAGCGGAAGGTAATTCCCTCCAGGTTGATGGTATCTTCAATGGAATCACGGGTGGTCCCCTCGATTTCACTGACAATGGCCCGCTCTTCATTCAGGATGGCGTTCAGAAGGGTGGATTTACCCACATTGGGGCGGCCGATGATGGCCACCGGGACACCGCTTTTCAACACATTTCCCAGTTGAAAGGAGCTGATCAGTTCCCCGATCAGTGAAGCGATCTCATTGACAAGGCTGACCAGCTTTGTACGGTCAGCAAACTCCACATCCTCCTCGCTGAAATCCAGCTCCAGTTCGATCATGGAGATAAAGTGGAGCAGCTGGCCACGAAGGGACTTCAGCTTGTGAGAAAACCCTCCCCGCAATTGTTGCAATGCCACCTGATGCGCCCCTTCGGATTCGGCTGCGATCAGGTCCGCCACAGCTTCCGCCTGGGAGAGATCCATTTTTCCGTTCAGGAAGGCCCGCTGGGTGAATTCGCCCGCTCTTGCGGGCACAGCTCCTTTTGCCACAAGGACTTCAAGGATTTTTTGCTGTATATAGGGCGAACCGTGACAAGAGATCTCAATGGAGTCCTCACCGGTATAGGAGTGGGGTGCCCTGAAAAGGCTTATCAGGACTTCGTCTATAACATTGTTTCCGTCCTGGATGGTCCCGAAATGAATGGTATTGGGCTGCTGACCGGATAGCTTTTTCCCTTTGGTGGCCGGATGAAAGACCTTTTCGATGAGGGGAATGCTATCGGGCCCGCTCATCCGGATCACGGCAATTGCCCCGGTTCCCGGGGTTGCCAGTGCACATATGGTCGTCTCACTGTTCATAATCCATTACCCACTAACCCACTAACCATTTCCTATTTCCCATTTTTCATATATTTCATCACAACAGAGATCTTCTTCAGAGGCTGGTCAACCACGAAAGAGCACGCCTCAAACTTCGGTATGGTCATTTTGATCTTCACATTGTTGGAGAAGCCAAAACCCTCCCTGGGAAACATCAACATATAGTCCATATCCAGATTGCAGTTCTCATCATCCAATACAGAAATTGCATAGGTTCCATAAGGGAGATCGCTGACCAGTACGGTCATTGATCCTGATGTGGCATTTGTTTTCTTCCAGTTAAGCTCCATATCCGGTTTTCTGGGCCAGCCATCCGGGGAATTGTTGATTCCAATGGCCATAAGCCCGGTGGTATTCCGAATCCCGGTGAATGTGATCTCCAGTGTGCCGCAGTGAGGGGACTGAGTGAATGAAAAGGGTATAATAATAATAGATAAAAGAAGTGCTGTCAGAAGTCCTTTACTCATTGTTTTTCCAGGTATGCCACCGTAAAGTATGACTCTTTGGTGGGCGTAACTGCGATCTGTTTCATGACCATTTCAGAACTGCGCTTGTTGCTGTGGTTCAGGGCAAGCATGTGGGTAACCATATAGCTATCTCTCTCCTCTCCCAGTTTTTTAAACTCCTTGTTTTCAATGGTCTTGAATAATTCGCCGTCAAAATCAAAATAGCGCGTCTGGTGCACAAGATAGCTATTTTTATCCACCCATGATACAGACTTTGCGTACCCGTATTGATCTTCGAGGTCAGTGGAAACAGGGACAGATTCAATCAGGTAGCAAGCGTTTCCTTCCAGCGGCTCTTCTCCGATAATCCTGTAGGCGAAGTCCTCCAGTCCGGGTGCGGTCATGTTGGCATTTGAAAATTCACTGCCCATGAAGCTCTTGCTTTTCTCCTGGCTGACGATTCGCCTGGTTTTCCTCAGGGCGGGAAGATAGATCCACATGTCGTCATCTTTTTCCGGATAATCATAGATCAGGATCCCTGTCCCTTTCACCTCTGCGGGAGAAAGAAACTTAATGATCCGTTTCTCCGTACCGTCAGGCATGGACATGGAAGCCATTGTATTCTCCCGGATGCGCTGGTTTCCCTTGGCGTCGGTAATGGTAAGGGTGGAAATGGCTTCGAATGAACTTACTTTAACCACAGCGTGACTTTTCGAGATGATCTCTTTGGCGCCCTGGGCACTTGTGCTGATAACAGCCAGCATGAACAGGATGAATACCATGGCAATTCTCCTGATGATCCTTAACCCTTCCCTTTTTCCTTTCTCCTTTTTTCCTTCTCCTTCTAAGAAGCTGAACTTAAATCTGAGTATGAGTGCCGGGATAATAACCAGGGCTCCCACCAGGCAACAGAAAATGGAGACTACCACCAGTATACCGAAGAACCGGATGGGAGTAAAAGAGGAGATGGTCAGTACAACGAATCCTACTATAACCGACATGGCGTTGAATATGATGCCTCTTCCGGTGGTGGTGATGGTGGTAAGCACAGCCTCTTTTGGCAGTCGGTCCTGTTGCCTCTCCTCCCTGTACCGCCAGAGGAAATGGATGGTATAATCCACTCCCACGCCAATCATAATGGAGGATAACAGGGCGGTTGCCACATCCAGCCTGATCCCGGTGAGACCCATGATTCCGAAAAGCACCAGCACAGATACAGCCAGGGGGATGATTCCCAGGATGCCTGCAGTCGGGGATTTGAAGATGATCCAAAGAAGTACAAATATGATCAGTATAGCAATTCCCAGTGAATAGAAGGTCCCGCTGAGTACTTTGTTGGCCAGTTCCGTTCGGATATAGCCGTAGCCTCCAATGGATGTGATGGTGGGATCCCCGGCGGCAAAGGTTTTCAGCGTATGAAGGATGCCATTTACGGTTTCTGCATTTGGATCGTTGATACGGATCATCAGGTGTGCATTTTCATAGTTGAAATCCACCAGCTGATCCAGCTCTCCGGGATTCCCGTTCATGGAGTACAATTCCATGTACTGAGCTACTGCATTCCGTGTTGGAGGTATCTTGTCATAGAGCGAATCCCCCGGATCGTTCAAAGCCTTGCTGATCTCCCTGATGACACCTGAAAAGGACATGGTCAGATCGATGGCGTCATTTTCTTCCAGCTGCTCCCTGTAGCTTTCCATCCTGTTCAGAATAGCCGGATCGAGCATATCCCCGCTGAACATCACAGAAATATTCTCAGATCCACCGAATTTGCTGTTTATGATCTTTGCTGCCTGTTTCACCTCGTGCTTTTCCGGGAAGAAATTCTCTTCATTGGAGTCCACTTTCAGGAAGAATATCCCTATGGAGAATAGCAAGGTTACTGATAGGGCAATGATAGGAATTATCCTGTACCTTCGGGTCACTGCGAATGCAAAGCGCCTCAGCAGGTTCCACTTTCTGTTGTTCTTACTTTCGTTATATATAGGTGCCACATACCGCTTCTTCAGAAGGGAGAGGAGCGCGGGCAGAAGGACCAGGCTGTAGAAGATGGCAAACATGATTCCCACGCTTGCCACAAGAGCCATCTGGCGGGCCGGGATCATGGTATGTGCCCAGAGCGCGGAGATCCCGGCGATGGTTGTAGCTCCTGTGAGCAGGATCGGTTTCCACAACGACTTCGTGATATTCTTCGCCAGTTCTTCCATGGTGAACCCATTGCCCGATGCATTCAGTTCCTGGTACCTGGTTATCATATGGATCCCGTAATCATTTGCCACAGCGATCAGAAGGATGGGGACCAGCAGGGTGATCACATAGAACTTCCAACCCAGGATGGGTATCAGCGCGATCCCCAGCAGGGCAGACATCACCACCACAAGGAAAGGCAGCCATACGCCCCGCCACTCCCTGAATACCAGGTAAAGAAAAATAAGCATCATGATCAGGGCAATGGGAATCAGTATCAGCCCGTCTCTTTTTACATCTTTGTCTATGGCCTGCCGGAGGTATGGAAGACCTCCGAAATGTACTTTTTCCGCTCCGGGATTCTCCTCCAGGATGGAGTGAATCCGTGCAAAAACCTCATCCTCATTGGCCTCCTTTTCAAGGGTAAGTATCAGGGCAGTTGCTGTAAAATCGTCGGAAACCATCACATTGTATACCAGATCATTCTCTTTGATGATTTCCCTTAATTCCTCCCTTTGATTCTCATTCCGGGGGATGCGAAGAACAGTTGGCTCCACATACATCACCCCATCTTCGCCATAGATCCGATTGGATCCGAACAGCGAAGAAGTCTTGCCGATTCCATCCACATGCTTTAATTCCTTTTCAACGCTTTTAATCCGCTTCAGCGTACTTTCGTTGAGGATATCATCGGTTTCGAAGATAACCATGATCAGGTCCTGGTTTCCAAATACCTCTTCTATCTTATCTGTGTTCACGACAGATGTCATGGTCTTGGGAAAATAGTTTTTCAAATCAGGATCCACCTCCAGTTTGAAAAGCAGGGTGGAGAATCCCAAAGTGACCACCACGGAGAAAATAATAATGATCCAGCGGTATTTGATAATTTTATTGTGCATGGTTATTTTGATTTAAAATGATAATTTAACTGACATGTAACCGGCATTGAGGACCGGCCCTACCATGTCGAATAACGATTCTTCAGGTCCGAACAAACCACTGAATCCAGCAGTCAGTTTTATCCCGTCTGCAGGCATATAGGAGATCCCGGGCTGTACTATCCACTCGCCTGTTGTCAGGTGATGGATAACCGGAATGGTGATTTCAATCTTGTCATGCAACAGGAAAGCTTTCCCCACAATGAAAACCGTATGGTAAAACTCCTCCAACTGATAATTGTACAGTCTGTTAAAAGCTCCGATACGTTCCCGTATCACTCCGTCTATGGCCTCACCCGTGGGCACAAATCCGGCCTGTATCATTTGCAGGAACTGATCCTGTCCTGCCGAGAGAGAGGGCTCTGCAGCGGGCGAAGTATAATCTAGGATGTATTTGCCATAATAACCGGCCAGGATACTCAAATGGGTGCTGCTTTTTTCCAATTCAGCCGTATAAGAGATTTCGGGAAAAGGAAGGAACTCAGCCTGATCATGGTTTTCCAAGGTCTTTTGCCAGGCACCTTCAGCCCTGAGCACCCAGGATCCCAGCGGCACGGAGAAATCCAATCCGGCCATCCTGATCCTGTATGCCTTTTCAAACAGGTCTAAAGCAATTGGTTCCATGGTTGTGGCATCTGCGATGAATGAGTCATAGGCAATGCCGGGCCAGTGATTGTATCCGTCAAACCAGTAAAGAGACAGGTCAATAGCACTGGTAAAAACATCATAATTCAATCCATAACTACCCTCATTGAGTTCTGTACCGGGGTAGTCGGGTTTCAGGAAGTTTACGTAGTCGGGCATGGGGACCGGGTCAATCAGAAGCACACTGGGTTGGTACAATGGATTCCAGGTGGCTGTCAATTTCATGGAACTGCCCAGATTGATCTTGCCCTGGATGGCCCATGACCCCAGCATCATGTCGTCTTCCAATGGAGATCGGATTGTCGGGTCCAGTGGGGTAAGTTTGTTGGTGGGGTTGAATACAGTTCCCTTTCCCCAGGGGGTGATCAGCTTTCCAATCCTGAAGCTGGCAGGGCCGGTCCAGATGTCAATATAGGCTTCACGAAAATCCATCTCAGAGACCGGTTTCCGGAATTCTGTTCCATACCTGAACCGGATATCTGCCTTTGCAGATACCCATGAACCGGCAGTGGCCTCCAACAGCAAACCAACCTGGCCATAGGCGCTCTGGAGGTACAAATGATCAGTTTCAGGGGTATTGGCCACATAGGCCAGAGACCGAATGAATCCCCCCAGTTGAAGATTGCTGCTAACTAATTTCTCATTGTTGGACTGGGAGGATTCAAACAGGCTCTGGGAAAAGGCAGGAGACAGAATCAACATCAACCACACCAAAATACTTCCCGACTTTGTCGCCTGCCTCATCTTGTTTTTTTCCAAACATAGAGGAAAGCACTGCAAATATCGCCCGTTTTGTGCGGATGGGACCTTTTCAAACGCCGGAATAGGTTCAGACCTACAAGTCTGAACCTCCGGTTTGATAATTTGCTATTTTTATATCCATGAATGAACTGATCCAATCCCAGCGGGACTATTTCCAGGCCGGACATACCCGATCCTTATCAGAACGAAAAAAGAACCTGAGAAAACTCCACAACCTGCTCCTTGAAAATGAAAAGCTCCTGGCCGATGCCATTTACAAGGATTTCAGGAAACCCTTTCAGGTAACCGTGGAGAATGAGCTCAGCCTGCCCTATGGTGAGATCAATATAGCCATTCGACGCCTGAACAGGTGGAACCGGTCGAGATGGCGGCTTACCAACCTGTCCAATTTTCCTGCCCGTTCCAGAACAGTTCTGGTGCCCTTTGGGGTTACCCTGGTCATTGGTCCGTGGAATTATCCTTACATGCTTACATTGATCCCGGCCATCTCAGCTCTTGCAGCCGGGAATACGGTTGTGCTCAAACCCAGCGAGATCACCTCCAACTCTTCGGCAGCCATGGCCGAAATTATCAATTCCAATTTTCCCAGGGAACTTTTGTATGTACAGGAGGGTGGGGTGAAGGAGACCACCGAATTGCTCAAACAGAAATTTGACAAGATTTTTTTTACCGGGAGCACGCAGGTGGGCCGTATCGTGATGAAAGCTGCGGCAGAACAGCTCATTCCGGTAATCCTGGAGCTTGGAGGGAAGAATCCGGTGATAGTGATGCCCGATTGCAACCTGAAAAGAACTGCCCAGAGAATTGCATGGGGAAAGCTTCATAACAATGGAAATGCCTGTGTCTCTCCCGACCACCTGTATGTGCACGAGGATATCAAGGATGCGCTGGTGGAGGAGATAAAAAAATACATTCATAAGATTGCCGGTCCGGATCCACGGCAGTGCCCCGTTCTGCCACGCATGGTAAATGAGAGGAATTTCGACCGGGTATTGTCCCTGATTGACCCGGCAAAGGTGGTCATGGGGGGAAGGAGTGACCGGTCGGAGCTCTATATTGAACCCACTATCATGGATGGGGTGACCCTGGAAGATAAGGTGATGCAGGAGGAGGTCTTCGGACCGCTGCTTCCCGTACTTACATATAACAACCTCGAAGATCTGCTGAAAACAATGAAATCAAACCCTTCTCCCTTGGCGCTGTATATTTTTACCAGCGACATCCGTAAAGCCAGGAAGATCATGAGGGAGATCCCTTCCGGGGGAGGTATGATCAACGAAGTGGTTTTGCATTTTGTTAACATGAATACTCCCTTTGGAGGAATCGGGGAATCGGGGATGGGAAACTATCACGGTAAGCTTGGTTTTGAAGCATTTAGCCATCATAAAACAGTCATGATTAAACCCGTGTGGTTTGAACTCTTCTTGAAGCATCCACCTTATCGAAAGATATATCTTCGATTATACAGGTCAGTCCTGGGACGGTCGTTCAGGAATTTTTGGCGCTGACCGATTGCAGGTATTCGCTGGGAGTCATCCCGGTCTTTTCCTTAAATATGGTGTTGAAGCTGGATTTGGAATTAAAACCGGAGTCATAGGCAATGGCCAGGATGGTAAGATTGCTGTACGCTGGATCAACGATCCTCCGCTTGACCTCCTCAACCCTGTATTCGTTCACCAGGTTATAGAAGTTCTTGCCCATGTGTTCGTTAATCACTTCAGAAAGGAAATGCCTCGGTATTTTTAACTGGGAAGAAAGGTCATAGATGGTCAGTTCCCTGTTCAGGTAAGGTTTATCGATGACCATATATTTACCGATGATTCCCTTGTACCGGTCAATATCCTTCTTTTTTAAGCCGGAACGGGCATATTTTTTCTCTTCCTTCTCCTCCTCGGGACCTGCCAGGACCTCGGAATACCTGACAACTTCCTCGAAAATACTGGGCTGATGGAATCCGAATATGGTAAACAGGAAGGTCAGGATGGTCAGGCCTATAAATGATACCTCATAAGGATCAAAGGGCATGAAACCAGTAAGGATATCAACTCCGCCTAGAATGAACATCAGCACATAACCCAGATAGAATGTAATGGAAAGACCCAGCAACCACTGCAGGGTAATTTTGCCCGATGAGTAACTGACCAGGTCCTTGAGCCGTTTCTGGTGCTGGTGGATCGCCACAAAAGTGGCCACGGAATAGGCTGTGATGGATACAAAAAAAGTGATGGCATAAATAATGCGAAAGGAGACAAAACGGTCGATGACCAGGAATCCTTCTGTTCCGCTCATGACTGGTTCGTCGATAAATACCAGGGAGGCGATCAGGAAAATGAAAAAGGGAGCAAAATGCCAAAGGAAGCGGGGATCAAAATGCGGTTTCTCGGATGTCATCCACTGGGCATACAACAGGAGCAGAGGTCCATAGGTATAGGGGAGTATTTTAATGGGATAGAGATTGATCAAGGTTTCGTTGAGCAACACAATGATCATTTCAATACAAATCAGGAGCAACCAGGCGGCCAGAATCTGGTTGGCAAGCATCCTGGGCTGTTTTACAGCGATAAGAATACCTGCCAAAAGAGTCTGCGATATACCGATGTACAGGATTGCTTCCATACTTAAAGGTACTTATTTTTTGGTTTTTTTTCAACATCTTTGCATGTCAAACTTTAGTTACCAAGATTATAAACAGAGATTCTTATGAGTGTATTGCTGAATAAAAATTCAAAGGTAATCGTCCAGGGATTTACCGGAAGTGAAGGAACTTTCCATGCAACTCAGATGCTGGAGTACGGTACGGATGTGGTCGGTGGGGTTACACCCGGGAAAGGCGGACAGCAACACCTGGGAAAACCTGTTTTCAATACCGTGCAGGATGCGGTTGAGAATACCGGCGCCGATACTTCGGTTATCTTTGTTCCCCCGGCTTTTGCGGCCGATGCCATCATAGAGGCTGCAGATGCAGGGATCTCGCTGGTGGTTTGTATTACCGAAGGAATCCCAACTTCAGATATGATCAAAGTAAAGGAAGTCCTGGCCAACAGCAACACCCGCTTGGTGGGCCCCAATTGTCCGGGTGTGATTACCCCGGGCCAGGCCAAAGTAGGAATTATGCCCGGATTCATTCACAAAGAGGGTGTGATCGGGATTGTTTCCAGGTCCGGAACACTTACCTATGAAGCAGTGGACCAGATCACCAAGACCGGGCTGGGACAATCCACCTGTATCGGGATCGGTGGAGATCCCATCATAGGGACCACTACACTGGATGCAGTGAAATTACTGATGGAGGATGAGCAGACCAGGGGAATCATCATGATCGGGGAGATTGGTGGCAGTATGGAGGCCGAGGCTGCTTACTGGATCAGGGATCATGGAACCAAACCGGTTGTTGGATTTATTGCCGGGCAGACAGCTCCCAAAGGAAGAAGAATGGGGCATGCCGGAGCCATCATCGGCGGCAAAGCTGATACAGCCGAAGCAAAAATGGAGATCATGAAGGAATGTGGGATCACTGTGGTTGTATCGCCAGCTGAAATAGGGCAGAGGATGGCAGCGCTGATATCATAATCAATTAATCATATAACTATGGAATTACTGAAAGGAAAAGTTGCCGTTGTAACCGGTGCTGCCAGGGGAATTGGGCGCATGATTGCCCTCCGGTGCGCTGAAGAAGGCGCAGATGTTGCCTTTACCGATCTATCCAGGGATGAGAATATGGATTCCCTTGAGAAAGAACTCAGCAAATTGGGCGTGAAGGGAAAAGGATATGTGAGTGATGCCAGTGATTATGAGCAGGCACACCAGGTGGTGGACCAGATCGTGGAGGATTTCGGAAAGGTGGATGTCCTGGTTAACAACGCAGGGATCACCCGGGACACCCTGCTGATGAGGATGGATGAGCAGATGTGGGACCTGGTGATCAGGGTAAACCTGAAATCGGTATTTAACTTTACCAAGGCAGTCCAGAAATATATGCTCAAGGCAAGAACCGGTTCCATCATCAATATGAGTTCCGTAGTGGGTGTGAATGGAAACGCCGGTCAGGCGAACTATGCAGCTTCAAAGGCTGGAATTCTGGGATTCACCAAGTCCGTGGCAAAAGAGCTAGGTTCAAGAAACGTCAGGTGCAATGCCATCGCTCCCGGGTTCATTATTACCGATATGACAGACAAACTTCCCGAGAATGTGAAGGAAGAGTGGATCAAAACCATTCCCCTCAGGCGGGGTGGTTTGCCCGGGGATGTGGCCAACGTAACTGTCTTCCTGGCTTCCGACCTCTCATCCTATATGACCGGTCAGACCCTTCAGGTATGCGGGGGAATGAGCGTTTAAGCAGCTTCGCAGCAGGAGAATGGAAAAAGGTGAAAGGAGAAAGGAAAAAGCAGATTAAAGCGAGCAGAAATTCATCGATGCTGGTCCTATTGGCTGGACTGCTGCTCGCGCACGGATGCGCCAGCATCTACAGTGTGGTTGAGTTTGAGGTGCTTGAACCTGCCACAGTCAGCTTGC
>Ga0315535_1001219_pt1 | contig 17270 bp, 16 predicted proteins | sample SalMarSW160220MG_2_FD_203092 | JGI IMG/M metagenome (GOLD analysis project Ga0315535, IMG submission 203092) | Salt marsh sediment microbial communities from the Plum Island Ecosystem LTER, Massachusetts, United States - Salt Marsh Sediment SW1602-20 ... | reverse complement strand
TTAAGTATGATATGAAGCTGATGGGCATAAGTGACGGATTCACCGGAATGATAAACAAGGAATACACCGAACTAACGGAAAATGATCTCTCGGGGATACTTACCCTTGGAGGGACAATTCTCGGTACTTCAAGAGAAAAGCCGTTCAAGGGAAGCGGGAAAGGTAAAAATGAGATCAGCAAGCCTGTTTTGATAAAAGAGCATTATGAACAGATGGGCCTTGACTGTCTTGTTTGCATCGGAGGTAACGGCACCATGAAAACTGCCAATCTTCTTTCACAGGAAGGACTTAATGTTATAGGCATACCAAAAACTATAGATAATGATGTATGGGGTACAGATCTGACTTTTGGCTTTGATTCTGCTGTCAATATCGCCACTGAAGCAATCGACAGGCTTCATTCCACAGCCAATTCCCACAAGAGGATAATGATAATAGAGCTTATGGGCCATAATGCCGGCTGGATTGCGCTATATTCAGGTATTGCTGGTGGTGGTGATGTGATACTCATACCGGAAATTGACTACAAGGAAGAGAAGATTGCCGAATACCTTCTTAACCGTGTTGAAGGTAACAAACCCTATTCCATTGTTGTGGTGGCTGAGGGTATCCGGAATGCAGTAAAGGACAGCTGTTCCGTTGCACAGTCGCTGAGTAAAAAAATATACGAGCTCACCGGTCTTGAGACAAGGGAGACTGTCCTGGGTTACATCCAGAGAGGCGGCACTCCATCTCCCATGGACAGGGTACTGGCGACAAGATACGGAGCTGCGGCAGCCGACATGATCGCCTTCAAGAATTATGGCAAAATGGTAGCGATAAAGGATAACAATATAGTATCAGTACCTCTGGCCGATGTATCGGGCAAACTAAAACTTGTCGAACATGATAACCCTATGGTGATACAAGCTCAGAATATGGGAACAAGCTTTGGTATCTGATCGTAAAGTATCCATCCTTAAGTCCTTTAAACCAGACAAATGAAAAGACTCATTTTTATCCGTCACGCAAAAGCAGAAAAACAGATCTCGTCGATCACCGATTTTGAAAGGTCCCTTACCAGGAAGGGCAAGATTGTAGCCAACCTGATGGCTGACAGGCTTAAGGAAATAGAGGAATTCGACGGGACCATTATATCAAGTCCTGCTTTCAGAGCTATTGAAACTGCACTTATTTTCGGTAAATCCCTGGGTTACGACACCGGGAAAATTGTCATGAGTGAGATCCTGTACCCCGGGACAGGTACCAGGGGTTTGCAGGCTATACTGCAGGAGGCTGCCAATGATGCTGACACAGTAATGTTATTCGGACATAACCCTTCCTTCTCGGATCTTCCCGGATTATTATGTAAAAACGGCTGTGACATCATGCCCAAATGCGGAATAATTAGCATATCATTTAATATACAGACATGGTCAGAAATAAAGCCAAAAGCAGGAAAAACGGAGTACTGTCTGAAACCGGGAAAAGTACTTTGAGTAAGACTTATCTGCCTAAAGAGATAAGCTGGCTGTACTTTAATGAGCGGGTCCTGCAGGAAGCAGAGAACAATGATGTTCCGCTGATTGAGAGGCTCAAGTTCCTGGGTATCTACTCAAATAACCTCGACGAGTATTTCCGTGTGAGGGTTGCCACACTTAAACGACTTTCACTATTCGGGTCAAAATCTAAAGATATCCTGGGTTACAGTCCGAAATCGACTTTAAAGAAGATCCAGGAAATAGTCATTTCGCAGAATTCAAGGTTCGAGAAGACCTACTCGGATATTATCAGGGACCTTGCCAAACATCATATACATATAATAAATGAGAAAGAGCTGAACCAGGAACAGACAGATTTTGTGCGCGATTACTTTCATAACGAAGTCCGTACCAGGTTAATGCCCTTCCTTATAGAAAAGAATTCAATATTCCCTAATCTTACTGATGATGATATATACCTTGCTATCTATCTCATTAACAAAGACTCAAAAAAGAAGAGGTTTGCTATTCTCGAGATCCCGAACGACATATTGCCCAGGTTTATAGTTTTACCTGAGAAGGATAATGAGAAATATATAATGTTTCTCGATGATATTATCAGGTTTGGGCTTAATGAGATATTCTTCATTTTCGATTTCGATGAGATATATGCATATACAATTAAGCTTACGAAAGATGCTGAACTTGAAATAGCCGACGATATTTCCGAGAGTTATATTGATAAGCTCTCAAAAAGTCTTCAGCAGCGTAAGAAGGGAACTCCCGTGCGTTTTATCTACGACCGTACAATGCCCGATGAACTTTTAACCCTGATTACAAAAAAGCTAAATTTCGGACCCGACGATGTTATTATGCCTGCCAACAGGTATCATAACTTCAAGGATTTCATGAACTTTCCCTCACTGGAAAAGAAAAAGCTGTACAGTCGACCGCTGCATGCAATTCAGCATAAGGATATACCCCCGGGGAAGAGCATACTAACTGCTATAAAGAAGAAAGATATCATGCTTTTCTTCCCCTATCATCCTTTCGATCATTTCATCGACCTGCTTAGGGAGGCATCAATTGACCCGTATGTCACATCCATACAGATAACACTCTACCGTCTGGCAAGAAACTCAAGTGTTATTAATGCACTTCTGAACGCGGTCAGGAACGGCAAAACAGTGATCACCGTTGTTGAACTTCAGGCAAGGTTTGACGAGGAGGCCAATATACTCTGGGGTAACAAGCTTATGGATGAAGGTGTAAAGGTGATCTATGGTGTCCCTGGTTTAAAGGTTCATTCCAAGCTTTGTCTTATCACCCGTGTCAAAAATGATATCACCCAGAGATATGCTGCCGCAGGTACCGGTAACTTTAATGAAGATACTGCCAAATTGTATACCGATCATCTTCTGCTTACAACAAACAAGAAAATAACAAATGAGGTCTATAAGGCTTTTAATTTTTTCAGTGTCAACTACAAGAAGGATAACTTCTATCACCTTGTGCTTTCACCTTTTTTCCTGCGCAATAAGCTAATCTATCTTATAGAAAATGAAATAAGAAATGCAGAAGAAGGCAAAAAGGCTTATATATATCTGAAGCTTAACAACCTGACAGATTCAGAAATTATCCAGTATCTTTATAAAGCCAGTGGCGCAGGAGTCAAGATAAGGCTGATAATCAGAGGTATGTGTTCGCTCATTCCTGGCATAAAAAAGGTTAGTGAAAACATTGAAGCGATAGGGATAGTCGACAGGTTTCTTGAGCATTCCAGGTTTTTTATATTCTGCAACAATGGAAACGAACATATATATATATCATCAGCCGATCTGATGCCCAGGAATCTCGATCACAGGATCGAGGTCACATGTCCTGTTTTCGACAAGTCCATTAAATGTGAAATTCAAAGGGAGTTTGACATTCAATGGAACGACAATGTCAAAGCCAGGGTAATAGATGAAAGCCAGTCGAACAAATTTGTTGAAAAGGGTAAAACCAAATACCGTTCACAGGTGGAGGTTTACGACTATATAAAAAAGCTGAACGAAAAACCGGCAGAAAAATGACACCCATACCTGTAGTTGCTAATTACTGACTGTAAGTATACTGCAGCAATATTCATGAACATCTTTAATCCATAACTGTTTTACAAAGACCATGCAACATATAAAACTGATTATACTGGCAGCAGGTACTGTACTGATAATATGGTTTTCATGGTATTTATCATTGAGATACAGGAGATATCATGGCATCTCCAGGTTCTTTGCCTTCGAAAGTGTTTTCATACTTCTCCTGATAAATTACAGTAAATGGTTCACTGCTCCTTTCACCTTAATACATATCATTTCATGGGCTTGTCTCCTGGTATCGGCCTACACAGTGGTAGCAGGTTATATCCTTCTCAAGAAACGTGGAAATCCAACGATCAATTTTGAGGACACATCGGTTTTGGTTAAATCAGGTATTTACGGTTATATACGTCATCCCTTGTATCTATCTGTCTTCCTCCTTGGGATAGGCATACTTTTAAAGGATCCCGGACCGGCTCAGATAGCCCTTGGCGTCATCAATCTGCTTGCCATCTGGCTGACAGCCATAATAGAAGAAAAGGAGATGATTGCCAGGTTCGGCGATCTTTACAGGATATATATGAAAGAGACGAAGATGTTCATTCCATATGTGCTCTGAATATTATTAATCCCTTACTTATTTTGAATTCAGCCACGCAAGAATACGATCACAATTCGGCCTGTCTTTGGAATACACCACATCGACAAGTTTACCATCCTCACTGATAAGGTATTTCTGAAAATTCCATTTGACTTCCGAATCCATAACGCCGTTTTCTTTCTTCTCAGTAAGCCATTTATATACCGGTGCCATGTCGCTGCCTTTTACAGATATCTTTGCCATCATCGGGAAGGTCACGCTGTAATTATCCGTACAGAATTTCCTGATCTGGGCATTGGTTCCCGGTTCCTGGTTGGCAAAGTTGTTAGCCGGGAAACCAACAATCACCAGCTCATCACTATATTCTTTGTACAAATCTTCCAGGTCCTTGTACTGTGGGGTAAAACCACATTTAGATGCAGTATTGACAATCATGACTTTCTTACCCTTAAGAGTACTGAAATTAAATTCACCTCCATCAAGTGTCTTAACCTTAAAGTTATAGAATCCGTTCCCCTGGGCCAAACCGGCTATGGAAAATGCAAGCATAAAAAACATAAGACTCAGTTTATTTCTTTTCATGATAATAATTAATTTTGAGTGTGATCGTTATTATTAAATATGTATTTGCTTAATTATTGATTATAACGTCATTAAAACAACCGAAGGGGGATTTATGTTCAGGAAGACATGGAAACAGATTAAGATCTTGATAATATTACTGCTTATCATCTTTTTCTTTCCCCGCTCTTTTCTGCCCCGGCCTGCCTACAGTCACCAGGCAGATTCATTTGAGACATACACCAGGCAGAATGAAAGCGAACTCAGACTGGCAGAATACAAGGATGATGAGAATACCTTGCGACTTAAACTGTCACAGCTTGAACTTATAAACAAGAGCCGCAGGAAACATAGGGCACCACCCCTGAAGCTCGATATACTTGCTTCCAGGGTAGCCAACAAGATCTGTAAGGAAGCTGCTGCAAACGGTTTCACAGGTCACTGGAATCTTGCCGGTGAAACTCCTTATATGAGATATGCCTTTGCCGGAGGATACGATCATGTTATGGAAAATGCGTACGGCGAATGGTCATCAGATAAATATAGCAGTACCGGATCCGACATAAGCTCGATGATGGAAGATGGACACCAGTCCTTCATGTCAGAAAGACCACCAAAAGACGGTCATAAAAAAAATATTATCAACAAATCACATAATTATGTTGGTATCGGTTATTATCTCTCCGATAACCAGTTCAGGTACTACGAGGAGTTTATAGACAGGTATTTCACCTTCACAAACATACCTGAAGAAGCAATTACAGGTGAGCCTGTAAAAATAACACTGCAAACAGACGGAACGATGTACCCGTATTTTCTTATAGTATATTACGAAAAGCTCCCGAAGTCCATGACACCCGCCATGATAACAGGGAGGGGAAGTTACAATGATTTCACAAGAGATACATATAAGACACTGTCACCGTGGGAATTAACAGGTTATAAGAAAGGATTATCGTACACAATACCCATGACCTTTAACAAAGAAGGGCTGTATTATATCCAGACCTACATAGATAAAAAGGAGTATTCCGGACCAGTATCATTCAGCACGGAAGGGAAAACTCCTTATACAGGCATAGTAATTAAGGTAACTAAAGGGAAAAAGTGATTACCTTATAAGTTCATTTGTAGTGTTAATATTCATCATAACCGGGAAAGACATTCCCTGATCAGCTATTTCAATCATTCCATCCATTTTGGATTTTACCACTTCTCTTATATAATATCCTTTGTCCACTGCAAAATACAGGGTTCTTTCTCCTGTTAATGTTCCGCTGCTGGTAATTGCCATTCCCTGAGACTGGTTTGTTATTTTCATAGTACCTTTCATTGTGGCTGTGATTTTCGCACACCTGATACCGTCAATATCCTCATATCCTTGAAATTTGCACTCCGCTTCCACTGGCATCCAGCGCGATGTAGATTCATTACTGATACTTGAGGTGTCGTGTGTTATCCACGTATCACCTACACTTACAGCATTATCAGGCAATACAGGAAAGAAATCGGAGAATGTCATCGATGCATCGCTTTCACCACTGCCGGGAATTGTAATTGGAATCGCGGCAGCCCCTGAAAGATCCACTGTTCTCCCATCCGGCGCAATAACTATATTGAATGATTTATCCTTTACTTCGGTAACAGGTCCACCATACACTCCTTGCGGAGAGTCAACATTCTGAGCCATTGAATCGATCTTTACCGCGATGATAAGATTACCATCCTGATTGCCGGCTGATCTTATACTGCATCCTGTGTATGTGGAAACATTTACCAGCATCGACTGTCCGTTTATATCCATATCCTGTACAATCTTACCTTCAACACGGTATTTTAAAGGTATATCGGCCGGATAATTATAGACCATTTTAATGCTTCCTTCCGGAGGTGTCTGAGCAGAGCTGTCCTGTGCAAATGCAGGAGTCATAATCAGCAGTGCAAGAGTCGCTGCCGAAGCAAAAATTGCTTTGAAAGAATAAAGTTTAGTCATGTGATTTTGTTTTTAAACTACCAGATATCAATAATTTGAAAAACTCAAATATCGGAAATGATGAACAGATAGTCAATATGAGTATAACGAAAATTACAATTTATTTTACGTGTAGCTATGATATTAAAAAAACTCGTTATATTTTTGCGACTCTTTAAATGGCTCCCTGAAGCTATAGAGAAGAGCCAGCCTTCGCAAAAACTACGGCTGGTAATACGGGGTGTAGCGCAGTCCGGTTAGCGCATCTGGTTTGGGACCAGAGGGTCGCAGGTTCGAATCCTGCCACCCCGACAAAAGAAAAAGCCTTTCCGCGTAAGCGGAAGGGCTTTATTCATTTCAGAGCGTTGCAGGTTTACCTGCATAAGGTTTGAAATGAATAAAGACCGCAGGCACGCGAAGCGTGCCAAAGGCTTTTTCTTTTAGTCACTCCCTCACAGGATCACGAGCGAACGAAGTGAGCGAGTAATCCTGAGGGAATCTGAGAACAACGACGAAAGGGACTTAAGTACATTAGACTTCTATCATGCGAAGCATGGCAGGCTTTTTCTTTTGATTCACCCCTACTCAGGATCACGAGCGAACGAAGTGAGCGAGTAATCATGGGTAATATTCATTTATTCTGTGAATCCCGTTTCGTTTCTTCATTTCTTAGTGGTGTGTTCATCCAGTATCTTCCAGAATTGTCAGATATGGAAATGCAGTTCTGTTTAAGGGGTACGGACCTTATAAAACACGTATCCCGGAAGTTCAACGGTCTGTTATAATCCTGCACAAAAAGTTCCCTGAACTGACGAAATACAAGCTCTCTTCGTTTGTTGAATAAATTGCCATCAATGTCTTTAATGGCTTTTACACTTAAATGACATGAGTCAATTTCTCCGGATGTGAATTTATCATCTCTCACTCTTACGTAAAGGTTGGGACCGCTAACCCATACCTTGGTGATCTTCGCTTTTCTTTTGCCAAGGGTCATTTCATAGTTCGCCTTTTTGCCTCCTGAAACAGGATCAATTTTCCTGTTGAAAAAGGCTATTATTGTCATATCCGGAGGCCATTCAGAATAAGGGCCACCCCAGGCCCTCCATTCTGATCTCTTAACTTTGAAATAACTACTGTCACTTGCATCAGGTAGGGTGAAAGTATTATTGAATGAAATGTACCTGAGACACATCATAGAGTCAACTGCAGGTTCCCGCCCGTATTCAATCTCAATATTGAAAATATCTATTTTATTTTTTTCTGAATCTAAATATGAACCCGAATATTCAAATCTGTGTATCGAATAATCATCAGGCTGAATGAATATTGAACCCTGGAAGTTATCCTCTGTGATCCTGGGTTTTGCAATGAAATTGATTTTATTTAATAATGTATTTCCATCATGAACTACTTCAGGGGCTGAAAACCAGTGATTTTTGATAAAATCCTTCTCAAAAACATCAACAAACGAAAATGACCTTTTATTGAAATTTCTGATTGGATCGTGAACCAACAATATAAAAAATTCATTGCCGTATTGATCTCCAACAAATGCATGAGGTATTTTTTTAAACCATACATCAGAATGATCTGTTTCCGGAAGATCATAATACGGAGTTATATTTGCCTGTGGAAAATCCGTATTCTTCCTGAAATCAAGAAGTCGGAACCTGCTGGAGTCTGACGGATAGGAAAAGCCTTTATCCAAAGTCTGGATAATCGCTTCGTTCAGGTTAAGATAAGTACTGCTGTCCTTCTTATAATCCCGGTAATAGGACACATAGCTGAAAGGTCCAGTCGGATTGTTATCTTTAATTTTCCTGATAGCTCTGTCTACTATGATTACAGAAGTGAGACTATTTCTTTGTCTGGTTCTTCTGGCATTTACCGTGACCTCATGCAATTTATAAACATAAGTTTCAAGCTTCAGATTATTTAATACTGATGTTTTTAGCATGTTAAAAGCCACAGATAGTTTATGGAATCCAATACAGGTAATAATAAGACTGTCGGATTGAAATTCGGCCTCATTTAATATTCTGAAATCTCCTTCAGCATTTGTAATGATCCCTACCTGCGCGTTTTTAAGACGTACAGTTGCATAAGGTACAGGTTCTGATGTTTTGGAATCAATCACTTTTCCGATTATATAACCATACTGCTGACAGTAAGCAGAAGGATGAATAATAGAAACCAGTACAGTAATCAGGACTAATAGTCGTACCATTGCTTTCAAATTAAAATAATGTATTCATCCGGAAATAAACAATAAATTTAAGTTTTCACAATTACATTTATTTCTTTTGAATTTTTCATATCGATTTTTTTTAATTGATATTAATCATCCTGCAATTTTATATTAAACCGTTGTAAAGTGAAGCAATAGGGCCCTGCATTGGCCTGATAGCGTACCTAACAGACTGTCTTTTAGTTAGTTTTCAGTTAAAAGCACTTTCAGATTTCTGCAAAGAGCAAGGTAGCTTTCACTAATCTCCAGTCTTTCGATTTTGAAAACCATCTCTTCAGGCAGTTGTGCATATGGCACAGCATTAATAAAATTTCTTGTTTCCGGTTCAGAGAACTCAACCAGGTCTTCGTACCAGCTGATGACAGTTTTGTTTTCCGGGCAAATTGCCTGGCATTTCATACATCCGAACAGACAATGGTGCCAGGATGGATCTATCCAATCCGGGAAATCACGTGTAGCTTCATTATGGTATGTAAGACATTTCTCTGAATGAAGCAAAAAGCGATCTGTATCTATAGCTTTAGTCGGACAATTTCGCAGACAGACAGTGCATGTCTCGCATCGTTTCAGCATCTCAGGCTGATGCCAGTTGTCGTATTCACAGGGCCGGTCAGAGAAGGCGCCTACAAGCTGTAAATAACTTCCCATACCATCCACATAACAAATATTGTTTCGACCATACCTGGCCAGGCCACTATGCACGGCAAGTGTTTTAAGAGGTAACCTGGGTTTGGCCATGTGAAATCCTTCCTGTTTCAGCAATTCTTTTAAGGTCGCCTGGATTTTGTTCGTTCGTGGAGTATAGCTGACATATGTCGGAGGTATGATAACCCGTACACGTTTCCCATGCGATTGAAAAAAAACACGTATCTGGGGGGTAGGTACAGCAACAATTATTATGGAACGTACTTCCGGTAGTTCTGCAGGCGGATCAAATGAGAGGAAGCTTAGCTGTTCCTTGTATAACCTGCGATCAATTTCGCCCTGTTCCAGCCGGTTCAGAATTGAAAACCTAAGGTCGTTAAGATGATCGACAGACGCTACTTGCCCCTGCCATCCCTGGTCCCGTATCAAATTCAGTATACCCTTCATTAAGAATCTTACTTGATTTTACTTTGCTCTTTGCTAATATACAGATAGTTAGCTTAAAAACCAAATAATTCCCGACTTTTGGATTTATCCGGCAGCAGGACCCTCTCCCTTACCTGGTTGTAATAAGTAACGCTCCTTTCTTACCTAAATCACCATATATCTTTTCTGCCTCTTCATCTTTCAGAACTGAAACAGATTTTATGATCCCGGGATTGATCCATTTCAGTCCTGTAGTAAAAATATCATCATCAATAACTACAAGTATATCCGGATCCAATTCTGTTTTATGCTGCGGAAAGACGGATGTGCCGGGCCGGATAATTTGTAAATAACCGCCAGAGTCGGGTTGAATAGCAAATTCTGAATCTGAAATTACATTACCAAATGGATTAACTCTTTTTTCTGATTGAGCACTTAATGTTACAGTTAAAAAGAGAATAGCAAAGAATGATAGAAATGTCTTTTTCATTTGGGAGTATCTATTAGTTTAATAATCATGCCTGTGTATTTAATTTGGCGATATTTAACTATCTGCAGGATATTATTCATTGTCCTCAAAATCAAGATTGACAGGAGGTTTCTCCGGAAGTTCCTGTGGTAATTTATCTATTTGTTGCAGATATGCATCAGGTAAGGCAGCATCCAGGGAATGAGCTGTTTTATTTACGGAGCTGTCAACAACTTCAAAGGAAACATTGTCTATCCATATTTTACCCGGACCATTTAAGATAAATCCATAGAAAACATCACACTTTGAAGTCGCATCAAATACAATTTCACATTTTGTCCAGTCATTGGTTCCTGAAAGAGGTCTGTCCATCATGTTATCAAAATCGGCAGTGATTTTCTTATTATAATCATCGACTCTGACCCACATTGTAGCAATATTTGCGTTTTGTGTTCTAATATAACCGGTCATTTTTACTCTCCTGCCGCTGAAGTCTTTTTGTATACAGCTCTGCATAAGTGTACAAAAGCCGGAGGGATTTTCAATCGCTGATTCCAGAGTAGCACTTTGTTTTCCATGCTCTGCTATCTGGTTATCAATTCCGGTAAAATATTGATCGGCCTGGTTGCCGCTTAACATCCATCCGTAAGGCGTTAATTGTTGTTGAAGATTATCCGGTCCTCCTGACAGAAGAGGAGGCCTGTTACTGAATGCTGATAATCCCAGAATAGAAATAACTGCGATTAGAGTGATACTGTTTTTTTTTAACCAGCCAGGACTTTTCTTTTTCATAATCTTAAATTATATATAAGTAAATTTAATGAATTATATATTGCCAATCCGGTAGTTAATGCTTAATCAATTAATCCTGTTTTTTACAAGGTATATTTTACTGGAAATATCCTGAGCGTTAATTTTTATTTAGTATCATTTTAATCTTATAATCCTTTTGTTCAACAGGATTATCTATATAATTACCAAGGGGATCAATATCCAGTATTTGCCAGGTATAATCGTAAAGATCAAATGGATTTCTGTTCCTTGTCATATAATAGATCAGCGTATCCACATGAGATGACTTATATTGAATATTAAAATAGAGGTCAACATCTCCACTCCAGATGCAAAGCATATTTTTAGGACAGGTATAATCCCTGACACTGTCAATCGAGAATGATAATTTCGAGTTAATACGGTAATTTTCACCAACAACACAGGTAAAAGGCTTCCCTGCTTCAATTTTTTCACAGCTTAGCAAAGTAATCGTTATTATAGCTGCAACAAAGGAAATGGTTTTGATCTTCATTTACGTCAATTTAGCCAAAGGGTACAAATTATGATACAAAATCTGTACCAAATCTATTATACAGTTCAGGATTTGAATGTGGAACTCAGTGCCAGTTTACAGAAAGGCATGAAACCCTTTTTAAACCTGCAGGTGCAGTTATTATTCGTTTATATCGTGTTTAACCCAGATCAGGTCCGATGTATTATACCCCAGGCTGTCAGCAATTTCCAGGTATTTATTCTTTATTTTATCAGGTATTGTGGTCTCACGTGAAAGTATCCATAAGTATTTAAAACGGTCCCCTGATACAAGGGCATATTTATAGTCCTTATCAAGTGCAATAACGTTGTATCCGGCATAAAAAGGTCCGAAAAAGGATACTTTTAGCATAGCAATATTTTCATCACCAACAAACCTGGCCTTTCCAACAGCCTGTTCATTTATGCCCTTTTTAAAATTAAATCCCCGGTTATCGACTTTTATACTACCATCGTCGTTCAGCGAATATTCTGCTGTCGTATTGTTTAAATTCCTTTCGTATTTGAAATCCAGACGGGCAATTTCATACCATTTCCCAAGATATTTTTCCTTATTAAAGGGTTTAACCGCAACAACTCCTTTTGGAATAGTGGAGCAGGAGTAAAAACCTAATATAAAGAGCATAAGAAAGGTCATCAGGTTTACAGTTTTCATTGTAAGTCTTTTTATTTAAGAGAAACATCTATCACATCTGAATTGTTCTCAATGTCAACTGTCTATATCCATTCTTAAATCAGTCGGGCAATAAAATGCAACAGATCTAACAAATTCAGGTTGTTATTGCAGTTTGATTATTCACTGATTATTTTCTGGTATGCTACAACATCAAGGACCTTGTCAAATTTCTGTCCGACCTTTTTAAAATGAGCACATTTCTCATATCCACATTTTTCGAAAAGTCGTATGCTTGTCTGGTTGTCCCCGGAGATAAGACCAATTAAAACACATATATCATTGCTTTCTGCAATCTTTTCAAGTCTGTTCAATGTTTCTCTCCCAATCCCTTTACCTGAATACTCTGGCTTCAGATAAATAGTTACCTCAGCGGTCCTGTCGTATGCCTGTCGCTTTTTATATTGGGAAATATAGCAATATCCACAGGTCTCACCTTCGTAGTCGATCAGAAATGATCTGTATTTTGGATGCCCGGTCAGGATCACACTTTTGAGTTCCTCAACAGATATAAGATCGGTGTGAAAGGTTGCCGTCGAGTTCAAAATATAGTAATCATAAATTTCCTTGACAACATGAAAATCTTTCTCCTGTAAATCAACAAGTTTTATATTCATCCCACAAAATTAATTCTTAATTTAATCTTTCATTATTTTAGAATTCACTGTCTATCTAATTTATTTCAGGCATTTTACTTAGTGACTGTTCAGTCTGTCAGGCATTTTAGGATCAATCGGATGTTCGCATCTTAAATTCTGTTTATCTAAAATAGCAGATCCCGGATTCCGAGAAATCAGAGGTCAATTTGAGTTATTGGATTGCAGTCCTTAAAGAAGAAAAGTGCATTAAAATAATCATCAATTTTTATGAACTGAGAATAATTAGTACCGGTCTCTTTCTCCCTGCAATAGGTAGCTCCTATGACGCGGAATTTTTCATTTCCATTGAGCCTATTAGCAATAGGAATAAAATGAAGATAATTTTTGAAATTAATCCGGGACAGGCCCGGTCAAACGATTTCACGATTTTATTCTTAAAGTCCATAAGTGTCCAGGTTATGAACCGTTTTAATGACTTAAACACAGATGCATCATCAACCGGTAAAAAAACAGGCATCAGTATCCACTATATATACTATGAGACCGATTCCACCAGCCAGGACAAACCTTTTCATGTTCAATCTTTTGCTCTCCTATGATTGTCCTGCAATTCAAAATAGATTTGTTCTATGAAATTAAAATATTAAATAAAATCTGAGGCAAACTCATAAAACATCTCCGGTCAGATATTATTCTCATTTGGCCAGGAGGTTAAAGAGCCTGTCTAACTAACTTATCCAGACAGGTATATAAAAACGATTTACCGCTATTGAAAGATTAGGTAAAAGCTACTTACGTAAATCTATCATCTGAAATTGTTTCATTTGGATAGCCAGCATTATTGCTGATCCATCCATTTTTTTCAATATCATGAATATCAAAATAAGAAATATATGGTTTTATGTCCAACAGAGGCGTTCCATCTAACATGTCAACATTCTCAATATCAATAATGTTATCTCTTATTCTATTAAGTTTAACCACTGAAATACCGATTGAATTTGGCCTTTTAGGAGCTCTGGTTGCAAAAATGCCATGTTGTTCGCTATCTAAAAATGGAATAACCTTTAACTTAAAACCTTTTGATTTATGAAAATGATAGATAAGATATATATGAGAGAACTTTTTCAGGTCAAGCAAGCCGTTAATATATTTTTTTTTAAGCTTAATAGTACCTTTTATTCCTTTTGCACCCTTTGATTGAATAGGCATACCTTTCACTTTTTTAAAAGGAGTGTGAATTATACCTATCGGTTTATAATAAATTTTCATGCGGTGACCAGTTATTTTTTTAAGTAGTTATTCATTTTTATTTTGCAAATCACGTTTTGCTGCATTTTCTAAATCGTTATCCAGATTATAATCATATGCAAAACTGTAAGTTATCCAACTATTTTTCGGTTTGTAAAATTCAAATGTAAATCTGAATGGTTGCCTGTCATACTTTACCAGATAAACATAAAGTTCAAAACAATCTCCCAGAGTCTTTTTTGTTAAAAGTTGATAGCCGTTATACTCTCCAACTAGTTTATTTAAGTCTCTGAACTGAGTCTTCAGCTTTATAATTGCATCATCCTGTGAACTTAGCCATGGTGAATGCATGTAAAGATCATCAATAGCTTTATCCGCTTCACCTTCACTGTAGGTGTTAAAAAAATCTGCAATAATTTTATCAGGATTATCTTGTCCGAACGCGTTGAATGTAAAAACAGCCATGATAAACGTCAAAATTCCAGTTTTCATTTTCCAGTAATTTTATAGTTTAATTTATCATTTTATCAGCAAGTTATATAATTTTTTCTTAAAATCTTCATTTGACTTCTGGTTACTTTTTTGTTCTGATTTATTTTTATAATCAATTTGTTTACCAGATCAAAAATATTGGGTTCAAGGTTCGTTGGTCTTATCGTTCGTAAATTTGATCTGTTAGGACCTTCATGTATATACCTGAAGGCACGATACCATACTCATGTTCAACATGAATCATTGTTCATATCCTTTCAGAACTCCTCGATTTTTAGTATTTTAGTAGAATACGACCCAATATTCATAAATAGCCGAAAATGCGATTAATCATTATTTCTAACCGGTTACCTGTAAAAGCTGAAAAAGAGGGTGACAAAATGGTATTCACACGCAGTGAAGGAGGCCTGGCCACGGGACTGGGATCACTGCAGACATCAGCAGAGAAGCACTGGATAGGATGGCCGGGTCTTTATCCCGAAAATGACAATGAGAAGGATCATATAGTTCAAACACTCGCCCAGGAGGATTTTCACCCTGTATTCCTGTCTCCCGATCAGATAGAGAACTTCTATGAAGGATACAGTAATAGTGTTATCTGGCCGTTATGCCATTACTTCTATGCCTATATTGAATATGAAAATAAATACTGGGAAGCCTATAAGGAAGTTAATATGATGTTTTGTATGGAAGCTTTAAAGATCATTGAACCCGGGGATACAGTATGGATTCAGGATTACCAATTAATGCTTCTGCCTGGTTTTCTTCGTGAGGAAATACCTGATATCAGTATAGGATATTTTCATCATATTCCATTTCCATCTTACGAACTCTTCAGGGTATTGGCCGAACGTGCTGAAATCCTGGAAGGTTTACTTGGAGCAGATCTTATCGGTTTTCATACACACGACTATATGCGTCACTTCATCAGTGCTGCATACAGGGTACTTGGTCTTGACTGTGTCCTGGACGAAATCAATTATAATAACAGGGTAGTACATGTAGACACTTTTCCAATGGGAATAAACTTTCCATTACACTACAGTGCAGTTGAAAATGACAATGTCAGAAGTAAGGTTGAATTGTTCAAGGAGCAGTTTGGAAACCAAAAACTCATATTGTCAGTTGACAGGCTAGATTACAGCAAAGGGATACTGCACCGTCTTACCGGTTTTGAAGAGTTGCTTGAGCATCACCCGGAATTCAGGGAAAAGGTTTCACTTGTGATGGTTGTCGTTCCTTCCAGGGATTCCGTTGAAAAATATGCCAGTTTAAAGATTAAAACAGATGAAACTATAGGGGGAATTAATGGCAAATACTCATCCATGAACTGGATACCTGTTTACTATTTTTATCATGCAGTCCCGTTTGAAGAATTAATGGCCCTCTATTATATTGCCGATATAGCACTTGTTACACCGTTACGGGATGGCATGAACCTGGTGGCAAAAGAGTATGTGGCAGTCAAAAGGGATTCTCCCGGTATACTGATCCTCAGTGAAATGACCGGTGCTGCTATTGAACTTACTGATGCCATTATTATAAATCCAAATAACATTGGTGAAATTGAGGGTGCTATAATACAGGCACTTACAATGCCGGAGCAGGAACAGGCAGAAAGAATGAAGAAAATGCTGAAAACAGTTTCCATACAAACGGTTGCCAAATGGGCCACTGATTTTGTCAGGGAACTGGATGATATTAAAGAAAAAAGCCTCAGGCTTCTGGATAAAAAACTTAACGACGAAAAAATACAACATATAAAGGACCAGTATCTGAAATCAAAAAAGCGCTTATTGGTATTGGATTACGACGGGACTTTAGTTCGAATACAGAAAAATCCTGCTACAGCTTTCCCGAGTAAAAGGCTGCTTAATATTTTGCAGGCATTAAACTCAGATTTATCAAACACGATAGTAATTAACAGTGGTCGCGACCCGGAAACCCTGGATAAATGGCTTGGAAACCTGAATATCCTGCTTGCAGCGGAGCATGGTGCTTTTTACAAGGAGAAAGGTGTCTGGCATGAAAATTCTGATGAACCACCTGTAATAAGCCCCGAAATAATTGATATCCTGAATTATATTGCAAACAAAACTCCCGGATCCGTCATAGAGAACAAAAAAAGATCTGTTGTATGGCATTACAGGAATTGTGATGCCTGGCTGGCCAACCTGCGTGAGAAACAACTGATCGATGCTCTTATGTTGCCCTGTTCACGAGAGAACCTTCAGATCATGAAAGGCAATAAAGTTGTTGAGATCAAAGCAGCGGGGGTTAATAAAGGTATTGAGGTCCTGCGGCTTATAGAAAAAAACTCCTTTGATTTTATCCTGGCCATTGGAGATGATGTTACTGACGAGGATATGTTTCACTCATTGCCTGAAAATGCCATAACCATAAAAGTTGGTTCCTATTCAGATTTTGCCAGGTATAGTATTGAATCGCCAATTAATACTGTCGAGC
>Ga0315535_1001216_pt1 | contig 17294 bp, 9 predicted proteins | sample SalMarSW160220MG_2_FD_203092 | JGI IMG/M metagenome (GOLD analysis project Ga0315535, IMG submission 203092) | Salt marsh sediment microbial communities from the Plum Island Ecosystem LTER, Massachusetts, United States - Salt Marsh Sediment SW1602-20 ... | reverse complement strand
CTTCTGGTGAAGAATTTTTTATCCATTGCGGTGGAAAATTAGAAAGAATGCTCCAAGTAATTATTGAAAACCATATCAATAAATCGGTATATCTAAATAAACTTTTTTCTAAAAAAGGAGACAAATCCCCTTCTATAGATGTAAAATTAATTATTAATCAAATATTAGAGGAGATATGTAAGGCCCTCTTCAATATTAAGCTCAAAGATTCATTGAAAGAATTTTTACCGGAATATATTAAATATTTATCATATAAATTTGAGGTTAAAAAGGAGCTAATAAGCACTTACGAAAAATTGGAAGTAATTTTATGGCAAGATATGATACAAGCTTTCAATTCTCAACTTTCTGAAGATTTAAAAGATCAATTTGAAGAAAATATTAAAGAAATTGACACTCAACTTAGAATAAATCCAAAGGATTCCGCTCTTTATTATTCAAAAATGAAAATCTTGATTTATTTTAACCAATATAATGACGTATTAACATTATTAGATGAAATGATTGAAACGTTTCCTGAAAATGAAATTGATTTAATGATGAAAAAAGCTTCAATTTTTCGAAAAAAGAAAAATTTAGAAGCAGGTTTAAAGATTATTGAAGATTTAATCAAGAAGTTTCCAAAAAATAATGATCTACTCAGTTATAAAGCTTTTTGGTTTCAATACTTGGATAGAAAAGAAGAAGCACTAAAAATTGTTCAAGAACTTATTGATAATGAACCTAATAACGGAATGTATTATGATAATTATGGCGAGATTCTCATGTATTTTGAAGAATATGATGAAGCTGTAAAAAAATTTATAAAAACAATCGTATTAAGTGATGATGAGTGGTATATTTATCAAACTTATATTAAATTAGGAATTTGTTATAAAGCAATCGATGAACTTGATTTAGCTATACAAAATTTGATTAAGGGGAAAGATATTTTAAAGAAAAGCTCGATTAAAGATGATATAAAGCAAAAATGGTTGTTAATTGCAGATCTCTTTCTTACTGAGATGAACTATATTTTCACGTTTTAAATTCTGAATTTGGTTAAGGTTGATAAGTGCCTAATATCCAATAATACTCTTTATTTAGTTGAATTAAAATCGTTTGAGTCTTTTGGAATATTCTCGAAAGGGCGTGGGAGGTTCATGAGAGACCCAATCAACTTTATTATTCATACTTTTGAGAGAACATAATAAGTCATAGGTCAGCCAACGATTAGCTTGAGGATGTAATTTACACTCCCATAATTCATTTTCTCCTTGCAAATGTTGAATAAAATCAATCAATTGCTTAACTCTCTCATCTTCAATACTAGCTTGCATTTTTGAACATAAATTCAACAGGTGCGCTGGATCTAGGCGAGGATAATACGTGATCCAACCTCGAGAATTTTCAAAGCCAATCATCCTTGAAATGACAAATCCAACATTACGCTCTGCTTTTGTTTCACAACTGAGGACTAAATCCAAAGCTGTTTTCGCTTCATCAGATGTCCTTCTAATTGGATGATAGGATAAACAATTTAAAGCGCCAATTGTTGTAGATCTGCATCCCCATCGAGAGTGAGGTAAACTTCTGTATCCAGCGATCCCTCCATATACTCCATTTGAAATACCAACTGGCCAAGCACCATCTTCTAACCGTTGATTTAATAACCATTTATATGCATTCTCTGCTCTATTATCTTGAGCATATCCCGCGGCAGCGATACCTTCTAAGGGCACGATTGTTTGCAGTGGTTGCATATCATAACCTTCTAACTCATTTTTTTCTTTTATCTTAGGTAATGGCCAAGAACCATCCTTATTTTGTTGGGAAAAAATAAATTCAACCGCTTTTTTGATGGTCTGATTGGTAGATGGAAACTCTAAATAAGCGAGTTTCACTAAAATTTGAGAGGTTAATTGTATATCTCCCCCTGGAGCTATACTTCCCGTAGTTTTAGATGTCCACGATCCATTCTTACGTTGCAATTTAAGTGTTTTTTCAATGATTGGGTCTTTCACTTGAATTTCTCGCAATTCGATTACCTCTTCATCATTTTCATCTTTATCAAGAAGATTTTTAAGGATGAGAATTCTAAGGGAAGGTGATGGATCTGCGAGCAATAAGGGAATCCAGGTCATTGCGATCCCTCCAAAATTTCTTTTATGTAAGGTGCGGTAGGGGTATTCATCCATGCTATTTCGGAAGGGGTTCCGGCAGCAATTATATATCCGCCATTGGGACCTCCTACTGGTCCAAGTTCAATTAACCAATCACAAGACGCTAAGAAATGAGGATGATGTTCAATTGTGACTACTGTATTACCTTCATCAACCAAATCTTGAAGAACATTGATCAACCGCGATACATCTTCTAAATGTAATCCTACAGTTGGTTCATCTAAAATATATAAAGTTTTTTTCTTGCTCTTTCTATTTAGCTCCTTGACGATTTTCAAGCGTTGAACTTCACCACCAGAGAGAGTAACGAGTGGTTGATTTAATTTTAGATATCCTAATCCTACTTTTTTAAGTAAATCTATTTTTCGTTTGATTGGTTCCACATAATAAAATAATTTCCCTATTTCAACAAAAGTTAAATAATTTAGTTCAGGAAGGGAAAAACCATTAACGCGAATATCCCATGATTCTTGAGAGTAGCCAGTACCTTTACAAATCTCACAATTATCAAAAATATCTGGTAAAAATCCCATCTCTGTTTTTATCACACCTTTCCCATCACACGCGGAACATTTTTTACTTAAATCTCTCTCAGAATAACCTTTAAGTTGTGCATCCTCTGAGTCGGAATAAATTTTTAATAAATCTTTATCTAATTTCAAGAATTTCAATGGGCGATTTACTTTTTCTTTTGATTGATCAATTATTATATTTTCAGATAATATTCCTTTAAGATCTTCATATTTTCCTGGTAAAATTGGTTCATAAGCTACTGAGGTGGTTTGCTTTTTTGGAGACAAAATTCTACCTAATGTATCAACAATTAAGGAACTTTTACCTGAACCAGATACACCACATATTCCTACCAAATAATTGTGAGGGATTTGAACAATGTTTCCCTTGAGATTATTTTCTTTAGCTCCTATAATCTCTAACCACTTTTTTGGTTTTAATTTTCTTGGGTTAATAGTAAATTGAACATCTCCTCTCATCCATTTAGCGGTGATTGAATTTTCATGTATAAATTCTTTAGGATTACCTTGAGCAGTGATATAACCTCCATTAATCCCGGCCTCTGGTCCTAAATCGATTATATAATCAGAATTTTTAATCAATTGTATGTCATGTTCCACAACGATGAGAGTATTTCCCATATCTCGAAGGTCATATAAAACTTCTTGTAAAGCGCCTAATTCTGTAGGGTGTAAGCCTCTCGATGGTTCATCTAATAGTATGGTTAGAGATGATAACTCACTTCCAAGTAATCCCGCTAACCTGATTCTTTGTGCTTCACCGGCAGAAAGTGAACCCGCAATTCGATTTAGGTTGACATATCCTAAACCTGTCTTGATTAAAAAACTTAATCTTCGTAAAATTGTCTCTGCACTATTCTTTATCAAGCGGGTTTTCAAATTTTTTAAATTTAAAGATTCTAATTTTTCAAATAGGTCTGTTAATGGAATTTCACTTAATTGATGAATATTAAAATCTCCTAAGGTGATAGATAAATATTCAGGTTTAAGCTTCGCTCCATTACAACTTGAACATGGTATGGTTTCAGTATAAGTGCCTCCAATATCCCAGTCTCTGATATAACCTTCGTAAAATCCGGGATATTTTTCTTCTTTTTCGTATACTTGACCTTTCTTATTCTCATAGGTTACTTTCAGCTTAACATTATCTCCATGAAGAAAAGCCTGTTGTGCGGGTTTAGCCATTTCATTCCAAGGAGTTAGGAAAGGATCAAAATTATAATGTTTTGCAAGTGCTTGAAGCATATAATATCCTCCATTATATGGTTTACATAGAAATCCTTTAGGAAAAAAACCAGGTGAATACATTGCCCCTTTGCAAATTGGTTTATCTGGGTTTATAATAAGTTTTTCAGGTTTAGGTTGTTGTATTGTTCCAACACCATGACATTTTGTACACGCACCTACATAAGATGAAGTGTGGAAGTATGATGGTTTCGGAATTCTCATTTCAAATCCACATTTTTGACATTGGAATAGAGTATCTTTCCTTGTTGTTATGGATCCACATTGAGGGCAATTCATTTCTCCCACAAAAGCTAACAAAATTGAAAGGAGATATGAAATTTCAGTAACTATCCCAATGGTATTACGTATTTTAAAACGAGTAAAATAAAGTTCTTCCGTGGGAGTTATGGATGACGTTATCCCCAATCCTAAGATACTATCCACATCTGCAGTTACTTTTTCTCTAGTTCCTTGACGTTCATACATGCTCAGAGTTTCCAAGAACCGTTTTCTTGCTTCTGTCTCAATCACATTATTCAATAAACTCGATTTCCCAGATCCTGAAACCCCTGTTATCACGGTGATTTTGCTTTTTGGTATTTCAAGCGATATATTTTTTAAGTTATTTGCACGTGCTTTTTTAATGATAATATTTTCATGATGTATACTCTTTTTTTCTAAGGAGGAAGGTTTGATTAAGGCATCCATAATTAATGCTTTCGAAGTAAGAGAATTTTCTTCCAATTTAAGTAATCCATCTAATTTACCCGAATAAATTAGGTTTCCTCCATCCTCTCCAGCTTTTGGACCTAAATCAATAATCCAATCTGCAGCTTTGATTATATCTATATTATGTTCTACAATTAGGATAGTTGCTCCTTCTCTTGTTAATTTATCAAAAATAGTAAGTAAATTTTCTATATCTTTTGTATGAAGTCCTGTTGATGGTTCATCAAGGATAATTAGATGATCACTAAGTTCTTTTTTGCCTAAATATTTTGCCAATTTAATACGTTGGGCTTCTCCTCCAGAAAGTGATGGAGAAGGTTGCCCTAAGGGTAAATAACCTAACCCAATATCTTCAAGAGTTTTTAACATTGCTACCAAGTTTTCTAAGTCTCCAGTTGATATCCTATCATCTGATTTGATTAAATTTTTCAATTCAGTAATATTAAGATTAAAAACATCAGCGATTGATAGCCTTTTGCTCCCAATTTTTATTTTTTTCTCTAAGATCTCTTCTTTAAATCTTTGTTGATCACAATCAGAACAAGATATCCAAGTCGATGGTAAATATTTCATGTTAACTTCGATTGCTCCCATTCCTTTGCACGTAGGACAAGCACCTTCTGGTCTGTTAAACGAAAAATATGATGAATCCAGACCTGTTTCTTTTTCAAAGAATCTCCTCAAAATATCTGCGATTTTAGTGTAAGTTGCAGGATTTGACCTAGGATTTTTTCCTATAGGGCTCTGATCTACCATTATTGCTTTTATCTCTGGAGCATCTATTCTGACGCATCCAATCGGCTTTTTCTTAGCTAAAGATTGATATAAAACATCCTCTATTAAAGTACTTTTACCCGACCCAGATACACCAGTAACGACAGAAACACAATGAAGAGGGATTTTTACGTTAATTTTTTTTAGATTATGTAGCGTTGCCCCCTCAATAAATATAAATTCTTTTGGACTTGATCTCAATTTGGGCAAATCTATTTTATCTCTTGAACTAAAATATCTTCCCGTGAGTGTATTAGATAGCCACAATTCTGTTGGAGTGCCCATAAATGTGATTTCACCACCATTTTGCCCCGCGTTAGGTCCTAGATCAATAACGTTATCTGCTATTGACACGGCAAGTTTATCATGTTCTACATAAATAACTGAACCTTTTAAATCTCGAAAATTTGGTAAGAATTGATTAACATCATATGGATGTTGACCAATAGTAGGTTCATCTAATACATAAAGAATGTCCTCCAAATCATTAATCAAAGTAAGTGCTATTCTAACCCGTTGAGCTTCTCCCCTTGAAAGTGAGGGTGAAGATCGATTTAAAGATAAATATCCTAATCCAACTTTATGCAATGCTGTCAAGCGCTTTGTTATTTCTTGAAGAATCCTTTGAGAAGTTGGGGGGAGATCAATCGTATTAATAATTTCTTTAAATTTTTCAACAGATAATTCTAATACCTGTGGAAAGATCTTATTATCTATCGTAATATTAGAAATTAAGGGAAGCATTCCTGTTTGCGAGCATTTATCACATCCTTTACTATTACAATAAGGACATTCCATATTGAAATGTTTTGGTTCCACTTGAAATAAATAAGCTCCACACTCAGAACAAGTATTAGTTAGTGAATAACTAACTTTTTTATTATCATCATTTTTAATCTGTAGAACATGTGTTCCTAATGACTTTATCATTTTAATTGTGTTACGAACTTCATTTATAGAATTCCTCTTTCCAAGAACGGAGATTTTAATATCAATATCATGAGGTTCATTAGATGCAAGTTCATTTTTATTCCAAGGTTCTCCATCAACAATCAAATTTTCACCAAATTCCTCATAAAGAAAACCTAATAACGTCTTATGAGTTCCAATAGAAGATTTAACCAACTGAGCAAGTATTATAATATCTCCACTCAGTTTTTCTTTCATCAATATTTTAACTATTTCATCTTCCGAAGTAATTGAAATATCAGAAAGACAGTTGGGACATTTCCTTTTTCCAAATCTTGCATATAACATCCTTAAGAGAGGGTGAATTCCTGATGCCGTGGCTAAAATAGAATTTGGATTTCTATTTAATAGATTTTGACCAACAGCAACCACAGGCTTTAAACCCTTAATCGAGTCTACCCTTGCTGGTTCCAATCTAATACCTCTTGAACTAGAAGAAAACTGTTCTAAGAATCGTCTACGTGCTTCATGATAAATAATATTAAAAACAAGCGAAGATTTACCAGATCCGGATACTCCAGTCACAGCAGTCAATCCTTCACCGATTTCAATATCAAAATTTTTGAGGTTATTTTCTTGCGCTCCTTGAATTTGAATGTTCATTTTGTTTGCAGATTACGTTTAGAATAATTAATTTTTCAATTGAATAAATAACATGTAGTTACTAAAAAAATATTTTAGATATCAAATTTAAATTGATTAAATGATATGAATTAATGATTTTTATTAAGAAATAGAATAGATAAAGCAAATTATTAAATTTTTCTTCCTAAATGCATTAATATTGAGCATATTTTGACGATTTTATCAACATTCAGTTTATATAAATTACTTCAATCATTTAAAATCTTAAATTTGAAAGTTTAAAAGAAATATTTGAATTTCTGAGAAAAATGACTCAAAAATTATATTGGGATAATCCATATGCTGTAGAATTCACTGCAAAAGTAAGTTCTATTCAAAAGGGAGGAGTTATTCTGGACAAAACTTTATTTTTTCCAACTAGTGGAAACCAGGCATGTGATAGAGGAATTTTATATGGGGATGATATCCAAACAACTGTAGATTATGTTGAAATAACTAATGATAATATAATACATTATACTTCTCCAGAATTCCTTAAAAAAGTTAAAATTGGAGATGAAATAATTGGAAAGATTGATTGGAAATATCGCTATGGTATTATGAAAGCTCATACCTCCCAACATATTATTTCAGCTATTTTTCTCGATCTATATAATGCTAAGACGGTGAGGGCAAATATAGAATTTGAAAATGCACAAATTCAGCTCGATCAACAGATAACTGATACGCAAATGATTGAAGCATTTAAAAAAATAAATGCAATTTGTATATCAAGTAGTAAAGAAATTACCGCTGAGAGATTTTCTAAAGAAGAAATTTTTAAGATTGAACGGTTAATAAGATCAGAAATTCCAGAAAAAGAAGAATTACGGGTTATTAAAATCAACGATCTTGATCTTGTTTGTTGCGGAGGTACTCATGTAAAAAAGTTAATTGAAATAGGGCCGGTAATTATTACGGATTTTAAAAAAGGAACAGATTTAAAATATATCGTTGGTAAAAAAGCGGTAGATCTTATTTCAAATCTAAATATTGATTTAGTAAACCTTTCTAATGAGCTTAACACAGGATTGGATAAAGTAACTGCAAAAATTCAATCAATCTTGAAGGAACATGAGGAGAATAAAGTACTTATTAATTCTTTAAAAACTGACAATTTGAAATTAACTTCGAGATGTCCGAGTAGCGTATACAAAGGTTTTAATATATTTCTGTTTGAGTATCAGATTGATAGTAAAATACTAAAGAAGGTGGTAGATGAATTTCCCTCTGATTCCTTACTTTTTATACAGTTGGGACAAAATCATTATCAAATCGTATCTTTTTCTAAAAAGGCAAATGCCAATGGAATTGTTCAAGGATTAATTAAGAAATATGGTGGAAAAGGAGGTGGAAGTAACTTTACTGCTCAAACTAATCTTGATAATGATATAATTGACCCAATTATTGAGTTAAGAGATTTTTTAGATTCAATTTGAACTTGATGCACTTTAATGATTTCGGAATGGTTTTTAAAAATCGAATTGATTATCTTTCTCTTTTCTATTGAAGCATCAAATAGCTTTAATTAATTTAGTTAATGCTTGGATATAGAGTCAAATAAAGTTCGATATTCACAATCTCGACGATAAAAAACTGGAGGAAATCCTATTGGTGAATCTACTTCAATCCATCCACCACTGTATTCTTTACCTGTCCAAATATGAATCCAACTATCATCTGGTAAATAAACTTTCCAAATTTTACAATTTGGTTTAATAACCGGTGCAACAAGCAAGTCTTTTCCAAACAGATATTGAAATTTAATCTTGTATAATTCAGGATCATCTTGATAATGCAAGAAAAGCCCTCGGATAGGTGGTAATCCTGATTCATAATATTCATCTGATAAATGTTTTAAATAAGGTTTTAACGCAAGATGTATATTAACCATATTAGCCAAGTGATCCAAAGTTTCGTCATCAGAATCGAATTGCCAATTATTATCTGGTCGATTTCCCTCGTGAGTGCGCATCATCATGGTAAATGTTGCCATTTCAGCTGATCTCATGAATAATTCTTTTTCTCTTTTAAATATACCATATGTAGTATAACAACCAATATCAAAATGATAAAAGCCTATTCCTGCTAATCCAATATTGATTGCTCCAGGAATAACTGAAGGGAGACCTACTTTTTCATCCCAATCCACGCGCTGATCCCCCGAAAAAACCATTAAGGAGTACTTAGATGTGCCCGTGAAACCTGAACGAGTGAAAAAGATAACTTCGCCAAACAAATTTTCCTCTTTAAGTACATCATAATTGAGTTTTGTCCATATCGTTGGAACTTGATTGTGAAATTCTTCTCCTGATATTCCTGAGAATAACTTTGGATCGATTGGTAAATATTCTCCATAATCAATCATCCATCCATTTAATCCAATACCGACCATGTATTCTTTAATCACAGATTTCAACCAGTCGATCGCTTCTGGATTTGTTAAATCTATTTGAGCTGCTGGAAAATCAGTCATCAGGACCTGATAATCATCACCATCTTTGTTTTTTATACAGTAACCCTTTTTAGATGCTTCTTTATACAGAGTACCTTCAATAGCGAGCATTATATTAATGTATCCAAGAAATTTAATCCCCTTTTTATTCAGACTTTTTATATATTTTGGGAGATCTGGGTAAATTTTTTCATCATATTTCCAATCCCAGAATAATTGTTTTCCGAATGAGGTATATCGTATACCTTGCCAATCTTGACACCATACTGCTGAAACTTTTACGCCATGCTGTAATGCTTTTTTTATTTTTATATCAACTATATCAGGGCCTCCTTGAATTCCTAACCAAATGCCATCATATATCCAATCTGCTGGTTTTGGCTGTAGTCCAAGAAAAAAGCTTAGATTTTTAACTGCTTCTAAAAGATTATCATATTTTCCAATATAAATTTCTTTAGGGATTTCCCAGATTTGCAATTTATGCCTATTTTTCTCCTTAAAATTAAAACTTGAATAGAAGTTCGTCTCAACATGGCAGAAATAATTATTAGTGGATATAAAATTAGGTTGAGGATAGTATGTGTGTTTTCCTCTTGATGGAGGCGAGGCATCTTCAACCCATATTGGAACAATTTCATCTCTTAAGTTTATATTCAGGAATTGTTCTCCACATCCAAAAATAGCCTCTTCCTCATTCGCATTTAAATTCATCCAAAAACGATTAATAAAAGAAGTTTCACATTTAGGAGTTATAATTAATTTATTTTCTTTGACGAAAAATTCTATGACCATGCTATTTTCGTCACTACTGAATTCAATAATGATTTGATTATCCAATTCTGAAAGTACTTTAAAATTAATAAGGGGAATTCTTTTCAAATTCTTTTCTTTTATTGTAAAAGCGGAATGGTTTTGTTTATATTTGCCAAAACCAATACCTATTTCAAAGCAAGGATTACTGACTGAATGAGAAAAAAATTTATAGTTTTTAAAAAAAAGGTCAAATCCCCTATTTGTTGCCATATACTTGATCATTTTATCACTTTCCATTCCATTAATTTAGCATATATTTCTAAAGGGCGAACAAAATCTCCATAAACGACGGATATATGATGTGCGATACCATTATTAATAATCTTATCTAATATTACTCTTACATTATCTTCAAATTCCACTTTGACATACGTACCTTTTAACTCCTTCTCCATTGGAATTCCTTTTCCTTTTTGTAAAAAGATATGATATTCTCCAGGTGAATAATCTAACCTTAAAAGGGATAATTCTCCCGATTTCATTACAAAATCAGCAGTAACCCCCTTTCCTTCAGCAAAATAACTATCTAAAGAAATATTGCATTTTTTATCCCAAAGATTGCAAGCAGCAACTCCACAGTGCCAAAGTAATCCAAAGTCTTTTTGAAAATTTACTTGAGAGAAATCAGATAGAAATGGAGTTTCACCTCCTATGACTTTATGTGCCAACATTGAAAGTGCTCCCAAGATATCTCCTTCACAAGCTAATATTTTTCCTTCTGATTGCAATACTGACATTGCAGCACAAGGGGAAATACCAAAATCTGAAGCAAATTCGGGCCAACATCTAATAGCTAAAGCAGTTAATTGGTGATAATTCATAAACTCAGAAAGCTTAGCAGTAAGTTCTGAAACTTTCTCTAATTGATGTTCAGATATAGATGATACATCAAAAATCGAATCAATTTGCTCTTTTCTCTTCAAGATGAGCTCATTCTCCACTTTAAAATTGAAAATTTCACTTAGCTCATAATGATCTATTAAGATCCCAGTCTTTCGATACAAGTCAAGTTCATCTACATCTAAATTAAAAAAACCATTAGCTCTATATCCAATAATTCCTATACGTACAGAAGAAAATGCTTTCATAATACGTATTGCATCCAGCCAATCTTCATCAACTTTATCTCCAATAATTACGTGGTAATTTTTCACTCCTGCTTTATACAAGTTACTAGAATTAAGGTTTATACCACACACGGAATTAAGTCTAATTTTTCCTCCATCATAAGGTAGCTCATTTAATCCCCATAATAATATTGGCTTTTTGAGTACTTTATTAAACTCTAAAATCAAATGTCCTAAAGCAAATGTCCCACTTATGCATATTAAAGCATCAATTTCTTTGGATGCTAATAGGTGACTTGCAGTTTGAGCATCTGTTATTTCGATTAGTAATTCTGGTATAACTTCCCAATTTACATTCTCAATATTACCCAGATCAGTTATAATATTCTTGTATATTTCTAACGCAGCTTTATAGTCAAAAGTTTTCCTAGCTAGGCAAATAACGCCAATATTGATTTCTCCTTTCAATTCTCTCAATCAATAAATAACAATTTTCTTAAAGAAAGAAATACATGATTAAATATAATTTTTCCAGTGATAATTATGAAATTCGGTCTTTACATGCCAAATTACGGTAAAATTTTAGGATATGCAAATAACTTAGCAGATTTAGCTAATCGAGCAGAGGAATGTGGTTGGGATGGATTCTTTATATTTGATCATATTCTTGCAGAAAAGCCAACTAAAAATCCAATGGTAGATCCTTGGATTGCATTATCAGCAATTGCTATGAAAACGGAGAAAATAAAGTTTGGAACAACCGTTACTCCACTACCCAGAAGAAGACCTTGGAAATTGGCTCGAGAGACGGTAACCCTTGACCATCTTTCTAAGGGTAGATTAATACTTTCCATTGGTCTTGGGACTCCAGCTGATGTTGAATATGGATCTTTTGGAGAGGAAACCAATGCAAAAATTAGAGCTGAAAAATTAGATGAAGGATTAGACATATTACTTGGTTTATGGGAAGGAAAAGATTTTTCTTATCATGGAAAGCATTTTAACATAGATCAAGTTAAATTTCTTCCAAAACCATTTCAAGAACCAAGAATAAAAATATGGGGCTCAGGGTTCTGGCCAAATAAGCTTCCATTTATCAGATCTGCAAAACTTGATGGTGTTTTTCCTTTAAGTACTGGTGCTTATGGTAAACTTACGGATAAAGACTTTAAAACGATGCATGATTTCATATTTGAGCATCGGGATTTAAAAACACCGTTTGATGTGGTGAAATTAAGTGGAATTACTGATAAAAAAACGATAGAAAAGTATGAGCAAGTAGGTGTAACGTGGGGTTTAACTTATATAGGAGCATCAACAAAATTGGAACTCATTCACCAAAGAATAGATAGAGGTCCACCAACTTAAATTCCATTATTTATGTTTCTCTTAAATTTTGCAGGACGTATCTTTGAGTAATTAAATCTGAACTAACTTTGCCCATGACTTTTCCTTCTTCAACGATTGGTATCGCAGAAATTCTATGCTGTTCCAATTTTCTAACGAGTTCAAGTATAGTATAATCTGGGGGAGCTATAATCACATTTTTTGTCATTATTTCGCTAAGATTTACATCACAGGCATTTTCTGCCATTGCTTTTGTTATATCCCAATCTGTAACGACTCCTACAAGTTTTTTTTCTTCTAAAACTGCAATAATTCCACTATTTTCACTAATTATTAAAGCAGCTGCTTCTTGAGCAGTACTATTCATATCAATTGTTGGAAGTGTTTCCATTATATCTTTTGCTGTCAATTCTTTTTCTTTAGCTACTAATCTCTGTAAGCTAATTTTTTCAGCAGCCATACATGGTAATATATCTGAATTTGCTGCTAATATATCGACTAATTCTATCATATTATGGTGAATAACTTTTTTACGGTATTCCTCTCCAGCAATTAATCGTTTTTTGGAAAGTTCCGCAAATTCTTGACTATGTTTTTCAAGCCAAGAAAGAACAGCATCACGATCACCAAGCATGTTCTCAGGAATTTGTAATTGCTCTGGAGTACTGATTATTTTTTCTTGAGCCGCAAAAATAACGCCACCAGAATTTACTAAATAATCATTCGCTATCATGACTCCTTTATCTTTAAATACAATTTGCTCCATCCTAATTCTTGCAGCTTTTCTATTCGGATCAGGTGAATAAGTATTTGCTCCCTCAATTATTAGGCTCCATCGTCCCATTCGATCCACGGTCATAGATGGATTTTCATGCAACCCTTCATTCTTCCTAACACCTAAATAGTTAAAAATAGGTGCTGCAGGAATAAAGCAGAAACTATCCTCTAAAAGAAGGTTATTTGAATTATTAGAGAATTTTATTGGACTATCATATCCCTTTGATAGTAATTTATCAATGTAGTAGTTTTTGGTTACCAATCCTTTATCTTTCCAATAACCATATAGTTCCTCTACCGGTAGACCAGCTTCGTTGTATAAATATCCTTCTAAATCACTTATACCCGTTATTTTAACCCAATGGATCCTTTCTTTAAAAATCCTGGCAGCATGAGCTCCAACAGCTCCAAATCCTTGTATCATAATTGTTAAATCCTCTATCTTGGGAATTTCAAGTTTCGAGAATTGAGGTAAAACCCTTAATCTTGGCATTATTTCTATAAGCGTCTGTAGGGCAGTAACTACACCGCCAGCAGCACCTCCCAGTTCATCAATTCTATTTCCTCCCATTGCTAATGGTTTAGAAAGAGCACTGTCTATTCCATTTTCAATAGCAATCGTCATCATGTCTGAATCGTTAGTACCAACATCAGGACCAGGGATGTAGATTTCTCGATATTTTTTTATTAATCGAGCAAATCCGCGAACAATTTTTTGATGTTGTTCTAATGGTAACCCTCTTTCTGCAACTATTCCGGCTTTACCTCCACCATAAGGTAAATTTGCGGCTGCATTTTTTAAGGTCATGCCCCTTGCTAAATTATGAATGTCAGACGGCTTTACATTTGGAAGCATACGAATTCCTCCCATCGAAGGCTGTCCCATTGATAAATTATCCACAACCAAATAACCTCCGATTTCTTCGGGAGATTCTTCGTCCCATAGGCAAATTACAAGATTGGGCCCTACCTTATCACTTACAATCCCTAAACTTGATAAAAGGAGTTCATCAATATTGCGAAATTCTAGATATCTTCGCTCCTCTTCTTTGATTAACCGATTTTCTAAGGTTCCTACTGGTAAATGTTCTTTTAGGTAAGCATCCATTTGTTTTGGAATCATTTTTAAAACCTTGTTTAATAAAATTGTAAGATAACATCAAGAATGAATTCTATTAGATTATATGAATTTTTTCAATAAAAATTGTTTGGTTAATTTTTTGTGAGAGTTGTAAAATTTCATTTTCCAGTATTTCTCATATGTTTCCCTTTTGATGTTTTAGAACATATTCAAGTTCGAGATGATCAATGCAGCTTCGTTTAATGTCCAGATTAAACCTTCCATTAATCTCACATATCTTGCACTTACAAATACTTTCCCATTATAATCCTTGGATTTCAAAATCTCATCAATCTCATTAATATTAGTAATAGCAGATTTTTGAATCTTGATTCCAATGGAATCGAGGAATAGTACATCAGAATCTAAATCGTTTGATTGTGGAATAACAGAATACAGCCAATAAATATTTTGAGAGGAATCTGTTGTACTGTATAGTAAAACATTTTTTTTTAATTCCACCAGATAATAATTTGCTGTTTTATAATCAATTTCTGCAGAAAAACATAATGTAATAATTATTTTTATATTATCAATTATTAATGTTGAAGATATAATCTTTTGGTTATTACTTAAAACTAAAAATATTTGATTTATAGTTTTAGGGAAAGAATTCTGAAGTTCAAATTTTCTAATCATAGTTAGTGAAATTTCACTGGGAAGAGAAGAAAAAATAAGGTTACCCGTTTCTGTTAATACTAGTCCCCCGAATATCCCTTTAATGTTGATATTTTCCCTTACGAGTTGGACAATTTTTTTGATAATGATAGAAAAATTGTAAGTAAGAAGTAGATCTTCTCCTTTTGAATCTGAACTATCAGAATATATCTCAAAATTAGAAATATCAAAATCTACTCTTTGATATCCACGAATTACAAAATGATTATCAACAAATATTTGAAAACTATGATCACATATATGATTTAATGGAATTGAAATAGTTGTTAAATTTTTACTCTCGTTAATTATGTTTGTTGGTATCTTAATGAATTTACTTTTATTACAATGGGGACAAATGACGTGTATCTTTGTTAGTTTATCATATTCTAGTCCATTGTTATTATTAGTCATTTTTGCTAGCCCTAAAATTAAAACACACACACACTTCTTTCATACTATTTTGCTTTTTTATATTTTTTTATTTTTGTAAAAAATATTGGATTTAAGGGTTTCACACAAATTATTTCTAAGAATCCGAGATTCTTAATACTAATGATTGAAATAAATAATCTTACTCAGACATTAAAACTCAATGATGGAAGAACACTTGGGTATGCTGAAAAAGGGGCTTCAAATGGGAAACCAGTATTTCACTTTAATGGTTTTCCTGGTTCAAGATTAGAAATTACATTAATTGATGAAAAAATATTGATAGATATGAATGTTCGATTAATCGGCGTAGATAGACCTGGTATGGGATTATCTGATTTTAAAAAAGGAAGAACACTATTGGATTGGTCTGATGATATTATTGAATTAGCCAATCATTTAGGATTAGATAAGTTCGCTGTAGAAGGTGTTTCGGGAGGTTCTCCTTATTCATTAGCATGTGCTTTTAAAATACCCGAGAGAATAACTTCATGTGCTGTAATTGGTGGAATTGGACCCACTAATTTTCAAGATGTAATAGGAAATCGAATTTTGTACTTCATTATAAAACATTTCTACTTTCTTTTTAGGATTTCAATGTACTTTCAAGGGCGTACAGCACGAAATCTTAGTAAAATGGAATCAAAGTGGAAAAAAAGTTTTAATAAACTGCCTGAGGCTGATAAAAGCATCTTAACAAATCCTGAAAAATTATCATTGTTTTTAAAAGAAGGAGCGGAGGCATTTAAAAACGGAAGTAAGGGTGTAGCATATGAGGGAAGATTATATGCAAACCCATGGGATTTTAAGTTAGAGGAGATCAGTCCGGATCTCAAGGTTTTTGTATTTCATGGGGAATTAGACTCAATTGTTCCAATTAACGTGGGGCGTGAAGTATCTAAAACAATTCCAAACTGTACTTCCAATTTTTACCCGAATGAGGGACATTATTCCGTTCCAATTAACCATATACAAGAAATTTTGATAAATTTAATCTAACAAGCAAATGGAGAATAATTTAGATGAGGATTATTGATGCTCATGTTCATCTTTTTGATATTCAAGGATATCTTGAAAATTTGATTACCGCGATGGATGAAGTAGGTATTGAACGATGCTGTTTGAGTGGATTAGGTCATTTATTTAAATGTGTTAATAATGATGGGGTCGAAGAAGCGATGGAAAAATACCCGGATAGAATTATTGGCGCATTTTACATTCGACCAGGTATTAACTCTAAGAATGATATAATCGAAGCAAATGAGAAAGGATTTAAGTTATTAAAAGTTACTTTGCCAAAAAAACCATACGATCATTATGATTATTTCCCTTTATGGCAAACAGCTAGCGAACTAAAAATGCCAATCTTATTTCATACCGGAGTAGTAACTCTCTTTAATCATAAACCTAATCAACAAATATCATCATGGTACATGCATCCCATGCGAATTGAGACCATCGCTAATGCTTTTCCCAATTTAAAGATGATCATCGCACACTTGGGTGTCCATTGGAATGATGACGCTGCAGAGCTAATTCGAATGAAGAAGAATGTATATGCTGATCTTTCAGGTGCTCCAAATGGTTGGCGATTAAGAGCAGATAAAA
>Ga0315535_1001212_pt1 | contig 17312 bp, 19 predicted proteins | sample SalMarSW160220MG_2_FD_203092 | JGI IMG/M metagenome (GOLD analysis project Ga0315535, IMG submission 203092) | Salt marsh sediment microbial communities from the Plum Island Ecosystem LTER, Massachusetts, United States - Salt Marsh Sediment SW1602-20 ... | reverse complement strand
CAGGCTCGCCTGTGTCCGTAGCGGTGTCGACGGCAGGCTTGGCCTCCTCGGCAGCAGCCTGGCCTGTGTCCGTAGCATCGTCGGTGGCAGGCGTGGCCTCGGCAGCAGCCTTGTTGTCTGTGTCCGTGGTGGCGTCGGTGGCAGGTGTGGCCTCGGCCTCTTCAGCGGGTTTTTCCTCGCTGCGCGGCTTACGGCGGCGCATCAGCGGTGAGGGCTCATCCGACATCTCGCTCAGGCGCACGGTCAAAAAGCGCAGAATGCGCTCTTCCAGCTGGATGGCGGTTTCCAGGGCCTGGATGGCCGCGGCCTCGCCGTCGGTCACCAGCAGCACATAATGGCCGCGCTTGCGCTTTTCGATCGGGTAGGCGAGCAGGCGAACGCCCCAATACTCGCGCTTGACGATGCGGCCACCGGCCTTTTCGACCTTGCTGACCAGTTGATCGGTCAACTCCTGGGACTTTTCCTGGGAAATGTCGGGATTGACGATAAATGTTGTTTCGTAATACACGGCGCCTCTCGGGGTACTTTGGTTTCGTACGCCCCGGCATCAATGCGCAGCCGGAGCAAGGTATGTCAAGGGGCGCGCAATATACGCAGCGTCAGCGCCCAAGGCAAGGGGCAGTATGCGGGGGATCCGAGCCGGCCTATTCCTGGAAGCGGCGGAAGGCAACCTGGCGCAGATGGCGCTTGAAGGAGGCATGATCGGCAGCGAGGTCGTTCAGCACTGCGCGCGGAATGGCCAGCGCCTCCATGTCCGTGGCGGCCATGACATCGGCGATCGGCGGGCTGATGCCGGACGAGGATATCTCACCGGCCAGTTCGCCGGCCTGCAGCCGGCCGACCTCGGTACCGTTGATGGTGACGCGCGCCTGCCCTTCGAGGATGACGAACAGATCGGGGGTCGTCTCGTTCTCGGTGATCAGCCTGTGCCCCTTCTTGAAGGCGGAGACGAGGCAGGAGTGTGCCAGCGCCTGCAGCGTGGTCGCCGGCAATTCGGCAAAAAGCGGATGCGCTGCGAGCAGGGCAACGATCGGCTCGGCATTCTGATCAGACATGTCCCCTCCCTGGCTGAAACTGATGGTCATTGTAGCCCATATAAGCGCTTGAGCGCCACCTGTCCGCTGCTATGATGCGCGGCTGGCCGATACCGGATGTGAGGTGGATCAATGCGCGGAAAGTTGAAATACGAGGGCAAGGGAAAACGCCTGTACGCCTCCGATGTCGCGGGCGAACTGATCCAGGAATTCAAGGACGATGCCACCGCGTTCGACGGCATCAAGCACGATGTCATCGCCGGCAAGGGGCAGTTGAACTGCGCCATCTCCTCCTTTTTCTTCGAGAAGCTCGCCGCGGCGGGCATCGCCTCGCACTACGTGCGCAAGGAAGGGCCGGTGGAGATGCGCGTTAAGGAACTGGCCATGATTCCGGTCGAGGTGGTGGTGCGCAATGTGGCAGCCGGCTCGATCTGCAAGCGTCTCGGCCTGGAGGAGGGCATGGCCCTCGAATGGCCGCTGACCGAGCTGTTCTACAAGTCCGATGAGCTGCACGATCCGCTGATTGCCGTCGAGCATGCCGAGCTGTTTGGCTGGGCCAGCCGCCAGGATATCGAGCAGATGCGGGCCATCGCCCTGAAGGTCAACGAGGTGATGAGCACGATGCTGGCGGATGTGGGCATCCGCCTGGTCGACTACAAGCTCGAGTTCGGCAGGACCACCGATGGCGCGATCGTGCTCGGCGATGAGATCACGCCGGACGGCTGCCGTCTGTGGGATGCAAAAACCGGACGTAAGCTGGACAAGGACGTGTTCCGCCGCGATCTGGGCGGTCTGTCCGAGGTCTACCACGAGGTGGCCGGTCGCCTGGGCATCGACATCTGAGCTCATCGCGATCAGCAGTGCAAAAGGCCGGGGAACATCCCCGGCCTTTTGTTTGAAGCGGCATCAAGCCATGGTCATCCGGATCGCCTAGGTGCGGCGGCCATGGATGTACTGCAGGGCCGCGGCGTTTGTCTGGTTCAGGTTGCGGATGGTATCCGACATGCCTTTGACAGTGTGCACCAGCAGATCGTTGACCATATCCTGGCGATAGGCATACAGGCGCGACAGATCGTCGCGCGTCAGCCTGTAGGCCACGCAAGGCGTGCGGGCGATCAGCGTGGCGCCGGCGCCCTTCTCGTCCAGGAAGGACATGTCGCCCAGCTGTGAGCCTTCACCGACATCCGTCAGATGCACGGTTTCGCCGCAGCATTCCATGATCACGGACACCCGGCCGGAGCGCAGCAGGTACAGGGTGCCGCCCGGTGAATTCTGCACCATGATCTGTTCACCCTGGGCGAATTCCACCTGCTGGATCACCTCCTGCAGACTGGCGCGTTCATCCGCGGTCAGGGTTCGTTCGAAAATTCGGTTCTCAAGCCATTGCCAATCCATGTTCGCCAACCTCCGTGTGGTGGTCTGATACGGCGCACTATTTATCCTGAAACATTTTATGGCTGTGATTCCCGACACCGGAAAAACTCCGAATCGCGGGTTTGCCGTGCCGGATGTGATCCGGGTCCGGGCCAAGGGGGTTAGGCGGTGCCCTGTTGGGTCCCGAGCAGGCGACAGATGGCGATGGTCGCCTCCGACTTGTTCAGGGTGTAGAAGTGCAGGCCCGGGGCGCCGCGAGCCAGCAGATCGGTGCATTGCTCGCTGGCGACGGCGATGCCTGCTTGCTTGGTGGCCTCGGCATCGTCGACCAGGGGCTGCATGCGCTTGTGCAGCCAGTCGGGAATGATGGCGCCGCACATGGCGGAGAAGCGCACGATCTGCGTGTAGTTGGTCACCGGCATGATGCCGGGGATGATCGGAATGCTGATCCCGGCGGCTGTGGCTCGGTCGCGGAAGCGATAGAAGGCCTCGTTGTCGAAGAAATACTGGGTGATGGCGGCGCAGGCACCGTTGTCCTGCTTCAGCTTCAGGTAGCGGATGTCGTCCTCGACCCCGCCCTGGGATTCCGGGTGTCCCTCGGGGTAGGTGGCCACGGCGATGGCGAAGCCATCCTGCTGCTCGCGGATGAAGCGCACCAGGTCCGAGGCATAGGCGAAGCCGCCCTTGACCATCTCGAAGTGCCCCATGCCCTCCGGAGGGTCACCGCGCAGGGCCAGGATGTTGTGGATATCCGCCTGCCGGTATTCATCGAGCAGCTTCGCCAGGTCCTCGCGGGTGGAGCCGACGCAGGTCAGGTGCGCCACCGGCGTCAGCGCCGTCTCATGACGGATGCGGGTGACAATGCGCTTGGTGCGATCCTGCGTGGAGCCGCCGGCGCCATAGGTCACGGAGACATAGGCGGGGTTGATGACGGCGAGCTCCTGGATGCATTGCCACAGGTTCGCCTCGCCTTTATCGGTCTTGGGCGGGAAGAATTCGCAGGAGATCAGCGGGCCCTTGGCCTGCGCCAGGATGTCGGTCAGCTTCATGGCTTACAGGCGGGGGACGGTGACGCCCGTCTGCCCTTGGTATTTGCCCTGCTTGTCCTTATAGGAGGTCTCGCACGGCTCGTCCGATTCCAGGAACAGGAACTGCGCCACGCCCTCGCCGGCATAGATCTTGGCCGGAAGCGGCGTGGTATTGGAGAACTCCAGCGTCACATGCCCCTCCCATTCCGGCTCCAGCGGCGTGACATTGACGATGATGCCGCAGCGGGCATAGGTGGACTTGCCGAGGCAGATCGTCAGCACGTTTCTGGGAATCCGCATGTACTCGATGGTGCGCGCCAGGGCGAAGGAGTTCGGCGGGATGATGCAGACGTCGGATTTGATGTCGACGAAGCTGTTGGCATCGAAGTTTTTCGGATCGACGATGGCCGAGTTGATGTTGGTGAAGATCTTGAACTCGTCGGCGCAGCGCACGTCGTAGCCATAGGAGGACAGGCCGTAGGAGATGGCCCCAACACCGCCGTCGGTCTGCTTGATCTGGCCGTCGACGAACGGCTCGATCATGCCGTGCTCGTTCGCCATGCGGCGGATCCATTTGTCGGGCTTGATGCTCATGCGCCTCTCCGCGATTGGATTGAACGGGCGAGCATAGCGGCGATCACCCCGTTCGACAAAGGCGCGTTGATCGCCTTACTTGAGGTTTGACAGGGCGATCTCCGCGATCTTTTTGGCCTGGTCCACCGCCTTGGCGCTGGCGGCCGTATTGCGGTTGATGACGATGGCGTCGCCGTGCGCCAGCACGTGCAACTGGAAGCTGCCGGGCGTCTTGTAGAGATAGGCGGCGTCGCCGAGCCCCTGGATGTCGCTGAAGCTCGGCTTCGGCAGGGTCGGCGGCACATCCGAGGCCTCCTGCTTCTTCTGGCTGGCCACCTCCGCCGCCGCATCGCTGTAACCGATATGGGCGGCGATCAGCATGAAGCCGCCGCCGATGGTCTGTCCGGCGTAGTTGCACATCGAGGCTGCATGCGGGCCGGCGGCCGAGCTGTCGATGGCGCGCACGGTGATGGTGGCGCCGAGGATCCTGCCCGCCTGGGCGGCGCTGACGAGTTTGCAGGCATTGATCTTGGTGTCGGCGCTACCGCTGGCGCTGTTGCCGGAGTTGTTGCTGGAGCAGGCGGCGATGAGTCCCATCGAGCCTGCGGCCACGATGGCGATGGCGTGGCGGAAGAATCTGTTCATGGTTGGCCTCTCCTTTGTTTCCCCATGCAGTCCAGCATAACCCCGGCCGATCCGTTCGACAAAGCCCGGTGTCCATGCCCATACACGGCCACACGGGATTGATGCCGCCGGAATGCGTACCATGCGTGCATGGGTTTTGTCCGTACCACCGACCAGCTGCTGGCGCGGTTGCCCGCTTGAGCGACGCCGGCCACCAGCGCCACATCCATGCCGTCACCGCGCTGGCCTTCGCCGGCGGGCTCGGTGGTGGCGTGGTGTTCCCTATCCTGCCGCTGCTGGGGTTGCAGCTGGGTATCGCGCCGCTGCTGGTGGGCCTGATCCTGTCGCTGAACCGTATCGTCCGCCTGCTGGTCAATCCGTTGACCGGCACCCTGGTGGATCGTTTCGGGGCCCGCTGGCCGCTGATCGCAGGCCTGCTGGTCGAGGCGATCGCCACCCTGCTTTTCGCCGCTGGCGTCCACAGCGGCCATGCTGCCGCCTGGTTTCTGGCTGGTCGGGCGCTTTGGGGCGTCGGTTCCTCGCTGTTGATGGTCGGCGCCCTGGCGGCCGCCCTGATCTACAGCGACGCGGGAAACCGCGGCCTGGCCTCGGGCAAGGTGCGCATGGCTCTGAGCATCGGTGTGCCGGCAGGGCTGGTGCTTGGCGGCCTGGTATCCGATCGGTACTCACCGGAAGCAGCATTTCTGGCCGCCGCCGTTATCACCTTCCTCGGCGTGCTGGTCTCCCTGTTCATCGCTCCGCGCGGCTCGGGTCCCGTGGCCGGGGCCGGGAAACAAACCAGCAATGGTGCATCGCTGCGTGGCCTGCTGCGCTCCCGGCCACTGTGGGCGCTGTGGCTGTTGAATTTCCTTGTCTTCTTCTCGGTGCAGGGGGTGATCCTGTCCTGCCTGGTGCTGGTGCTGCATCAGCGGCAGCTGAACATGCATATCTGGGGGGCGGAGGGTACGTCCGGGGTGCTGATGGCGGTGATGATCGGCGCCTCCGCACTCGTCGCCGTGGTGGTGGGCAAGGCCATCGACCACAGTCGCCGCAAGGCCTGGCCGATCGCCGTCGGCAGCCTGCTGCTCATCTGTGGCTTCATACTGCTGGCGCTGGCGCACAGTACCCTGTTGGCCGCGGCAGCGCTGGCCCTGATCGGCGTCGGGCTGGGGGGCATCAACGTGCCCCTGCTGGTGATCATGGGCGACTGGGTGGCCCCTTCCGTCTACGGCCGGGCCGTGGGCATCTACCAGTTCATCGGAGACATCGGCGGCAGCCTCGGCCCCATCGCCGGCATCGAGGCCATGCACCGCTTCGGCGGCACCGATACGTTGCTGGCGCTGGCCGGGTTCATGGTGCTGGCGCTGCCGCTGGTCGGGTCCGTGTGGCGGCGCGAACGCAAGGGGAAAGGGGCGCTGCAGACGGCCTGATCAGGTGGGGATATCGATCTCCCCGACCATGAATGTCACCGCCTGTCCGGAGAGCAGCACCCGATCGCCCATCAGGCGGCAGCGCACGTCGCCGTCGCGCTTCGAGACCTGCTGCGCCTGCAACTCCTGTTTGCCCAGACGCGCGGCCCAGTAGGGAGCCAGCTCGCAGTGCGCCGAGCCCGTGACCGGATCCTCGGGGATGCCGACCTTCGGGGCGAAGAAGCGGCTGACGAAATCGACTTCCTTTCCCGGTGCGGTGACGCAGACCCCGCGCAGCACCAACTCGTGCAGGATGTCGAAATCGGGGGCAAGCGCCCGCACCGCATCCTCATCGTCGAACACGGCGATGTAATCGGCGGCGGCCAGCACCTCGGCCGGTTCGGCACCCAGTCCGACGATGAGTTCCTTGGGAATCTCACATGGCTGCGGCGGCTGGGCGGGGAAGTCCATCGCCAGCATCTCCCCGTCGCGTTCCACAGTGAGCTTGCCGCTCCTGGTCTCGAAATCCACGCGATCTGTCGGATGACCGAGGATGTTCAGGATCACGTGCGCCGAAGCCAGGGTCGCATGCCCGCACAGGTCCACCTCCGCCACCGGCGTGAACCAGCGTAGCCGGAAGCCATCCCCCTCCGGCACGAAGAAGGCCGTCTCGGACAGGTTGTTCTCCCCGGCAATGGCCTGCATCAATTCGTCCGGCAGCCACGCGTCCAGCGGGCACACCGCCGCCGGGTTCCCCTCGAACACCCGGCTCGCGAATGCATCAACCTGATACTGTCTGATTTTCATCAGTATTGCGTCCCCCGCGGATTTTCTGGCAACATCTTAACTCAACGGCGCGCCGCTTACAGAGCGCCCGTGTCGAGCGCCTTGTTGGGGGCCATGGAAAGAAGCTCCTTGATCGCGCTGAGAAAGCGGACATTCTCTTCTGGCAGCGCCGTGGTTATCCGCATAAATCCATTGCCCAGCATTGGATCGTTCAACGGCTTGATTAGAATCCCCCGCGTTTTCAATGCCTCTGCCAAATGTGCGGCATCATGTGGCGCAAAGTCGGCAAGGAAGAAATATGTCTCGGTCGGATAGATGCGCACGCTCAGCGTGCGTAGCCCCGCCGCGAGTTCCTCGGTCCAGGCGCGCAACTGCGCGGTACGGGCATGGATCTTGTCCTCATGCTGAAGCGTAGCGATGGCCGCTGCCTGACTGGCGCGGGCGAGCGGGTAGGCGTCGTTGTGACTGTTCATGTCGTCGGCAATGGCTTCGGGCAATATGGCGTAGCCGATGCGAAAGCCCGCGAGGCTATGGGCCTTGGACAGCGTGCGAGTCACCAGCAGATTGGGGTGGCCGGACACCAGATGGGCGACCGACTGTCCGGCCAAGCCGATGAACGCCTCATCGACGAGGAAGTGCGTCTCCGGATAGCGGCGCAGCAGCTCCGGCAAGGGGGTCATATCGAAGATGCCGCCATTGGGATTGTTGGGGTTCACAATGACCGCGAGCGTAGTGTTCTGTGGAATCTCCAATTCGGCAAGATCCAGGGCGAAATCGTTTTCGGGAAGTAGCCGTGTTTCCGTATAGTGCCGGGCGATCTCGGGAAACAGCGCATAGGTCGGTGTCAGCAGGTGTACCTGCTGACCGAAGCGACCGAATAGCTGGCGCAGAATGAGTTCAGAGCCGGCGTTGATATGAACGAGCCGTTCTGGAACGGCGATCTGTTCACTGATGAGTCTTCGTAGCGGCGCCGAATAGGGCTCGGTGTAATAGTTGCTGTGCGGAATTTCGGCTTGAGCCGCGGCGATGGCCTCTTCGATCGGCGGCAGCGGATTTTCGCACAGCAATAACTTGATACCCTGGAACGAGCCGCCGCCTTTCTCCGCAATAGCGCTCATGAATGGCCCCTTCCGCCTCTATGGCGCCCAGCACCGCCACCAGCGGAACGTTGGGCGCAACGCTGAAACGCGGCCAGATGTCGCTGCTGCGACGCTTCCTGCAGGTTGCGCAGCACCGTGACAATGTCCGGGCGCAGGGATGACCCAAGCAGGCGCTCGTACATTTCGCCATTGGCAATCTCGGCGGTAACACCTGCTTCACAGGCCGTTTGCAGGCTGGTGTAGTGCGCAACCTTTCCCGGCCAGGGATTCTCGGGCACGGTCAGCCCGTAGCGTGCAAACAGCGTGCAAAGTGCGTCGATGTGGCGCGCCTCGGATTCACGGATATTGCTGAAAGGCCGCACCTCTCCGAAGTCCGCTATCACCTGGTCATAGGTCGCCCAGGCATGGTATTCGTCGTCGAGCGCCTCATTGAGCACTTGGATTTCAGTTTCGGTCAGTGAATTCATGATTCATCCTCCGTGGTGAAACATAGCAATCGTGCCGATCCCCGCGAGCAGCAGCACGAGCTGGCGCAGGGAAGCGGCGGCGCTCACCTGTCGGTGCAGCCCCGGAATGAGGTCGGCCGCAGCGATGTAGATGAAGCTCGCGGCGGAGATCGCCAGGATATAAGGCACAGCCCCGCGCGTTTCGGCGAGCCAAAAATAAGATAACAAAGCGCCAGGCAATGTGGTGGCGGCTGAAAGGGTATTAAGAGCCAACGCTTTTTTTCGTGCGTATCCATTGTCGAGCAGGATGGCAAAATCGCCGACCTCCTGCGGAATCTCATGCGCGATCACGGCCAGCGATGCGGCAATCCCTAGCGGAATCGAGGTGAGAAAGGCGGCGGCGATCACCACTCCGTCCACGAAGTTGTGAAAGGCATCGCCGATCAGGATCAGTGGGCCGGCGCGGCTGTGCACTTCGCATTCGCTCTCGTGGCAATGACGCCACAGCACCAGCTTTTCCAGCACGAAAAACAGCACCATGCCGGTCAGCACCATCGATGTGACAGCGAACACTGGGGCCAGTTTCAGTCCGGCGGGGATCATGCCGAGGAATGCGGCACCAAGCAGCGTGCCAGTTGCATAGCTGACAAGGTAGGGAACAAGAACCTTGCGGGTGACTTCTGTGAATAACAGAAACAAGGCAGCGCCAGAGACAGCACCCACGCTGCCCAAAAGGCTGAAACTGATTATCCATAGCAGCATGTGGTATGCCTCAGATGTCTTTCAGCGTATTGGATATGATGGCTGAAACACTGAATTCAATGATTCTCCTGTCCATGGCTTGAGTGTAGAGAGCCTTTTCAGAGGCTGCACGAATGCCTCTATTTGTCTTGGGCCTCCGAGAGCAACCAGGCGCGGAAGGCTATGAAACGTTCGGCCTTGGCGATGCGGTCCGGGTAGACGAGGTAGTAGGCGCCGCGGCTGATGGGGAGTTCGGCGAAGGGCTGGATCAGGCGGCCGCTCTTCAGTTCCTCGGCGACAAGGTGCGGATCGACGACGGCCACGCCCAGGCCGTCGATGGCGGCCTGGATGGCGAAGTTGCGCGTCTCGAACACCGGCCCCTGTTCGGCATCGGCGTCGTCGATGCCGGCGGCGTGCAGCCACATGCGCCAGTCGTCGGAACGGAGCTGGGCGTGCAGCAGCGTGTGATGCTTGAGATCCGCTGGGGTGCCCAGCGGGTTGTCCTTGGTGGGCAGGGACGGACTGCACACCGGCACGAGTTTTTCCGGGAACAGCAGGTCGGCGTGCAGGCCCGACCATGAACCACCACCAAAGCGGATGGCGCAGTCGAAGTCACCACGCTCGAAATCGACGAGCTCGACCGAGGTGGCGATGCGCACCTCGATCTCGGGGTGCGCCTGCTGGAAGCGCACCAGGCGCGGGATGAACCAGCGCATGGCGAAGGTGGACAGCATGCTGACATGCAGGGTGTTGTCGTCGGCCGCCGGTTCAAGCAGTCTCAACGATTGCGCCAGCGTGGCGAAGCCGTCGAGCACGCCGGGCAGGATGGTGCGGCCGGCCTCGCTCAGCGCCAGTCCGCGGGCCCCGCGCTCGAACAGGCGGGTGTCGAGCCGCTCCTCCAGGGTGCGGATCTGGTGGCTCAGGGCCGACGGGGTCACATGCAGCTCGGCCGCCGCTTCGGCGAGGTTCAGGTGGCGGCCGACGGCGGCGAAGGCACGCAGGGCGTTCAGGGAGGGGAGGGATGTCAGGTCACTCATGAGTTTTTCTCATCCATGGCGGAATTAATTTCGCTTGGTTGATGCGATTATTGCATATTACCATGCGCGTCGCATTGAGAAATATTGATCTGGATGCATCGGGAGGTCGTATGGGCAGGACATTGTTCGACAAGGTGTGGGACCAGCATGTGGTCAGCCAGCATGACGACGGCGCTGCGCTGCTCTACATCGACCGGCACCTGGTGCACGAGGTGACGAGCCCGCAGGCCTTCGAGGGCCTGCGCCTGGCCGGGCGCCAGCCATGGCGCACCTCCGCCGCCATCGCCACGCCGGACCACAACGTGCCGACCGTTGATCGCGCGCAGGGCATCTCCGATGCGGTGTCGCGCGCCCAGGTCGAGGCGCTGGATGAAAACTGCCGCGACTTCGGTATCGAGGAGTTCGGCATGAACGACGTGCGCCAGGGCATCGTGCACGTGGTCGGGCCCGAGCAGGGGCTGACACTGCCCGGCATGACCGTGGTCTGCGGCGATTCGCACACATCCACGCACGGCGCCTTCGGTTCCATCGCCGTCGGCATCGGCACCTCCGAGGTCGAGCATGTGCTGGCCACGCAGTGCCTGATCCAGAAGAAGCCGAAGCGCATGCGCATCACCGTCGATGGCGAGATGCCCCCCGGCACCACCGCCAAGGACATGGCGTTGTTCATTATCGGCCACATCGGTACGGCCGGCGGCACCGGCTTCGCCATCGAGTTCGCCGGCGCGGCCGTGCGTTCGCTGTCGATGGAGGGGCGCATGACGCTGTGCAACATGACCATCGAGGCTGGTGCGCGCTGCGGCATGGTGGCGGTCGACGACACCACCATCGACTACGTGCGCGGACGCCCGTATGCGCCGAAGGGTGCGCAGTGGGATGCGGCGGAGGCGGCCTGGCGCGATCTGCATTCAGACGCCGATGCCGAGTTCGATAGAGAGCTGACACTGAACGCCGCCGACATCGCGCCGCAGGTCAGCTGGGGCACCAGCCCGGAGATGGTGGCGCCGGTGAGCGGCCATGTGCCGCAGCTGGATCAGGCGAGGGATGCGGTGCAGCGCGAGGGCTGGACGCGGGCGCTGGCCTACATGGATCTGAAAGCCGGCATGCCGATCACGTCGATTTCCGTCGACAAGGTGTTCATCGGTTCGTGCACCAACGCCCGCATCGAGGATCTGCGCGCTGCCGCCGAGATCGCCAAGGGGCGCAAGGTGGCTGCCAGCGTCAAGCAGGCGATGGTGGTGCCAGGCTCGGGCCTGGTGAAGCAGCAGGCGGAAGCAGAAGGGCTGGATAAGGTGTTCACCGAGGCGGGCTTCGAGTGGCGCGAGCCGGGCTGCTCGATGTGCCTGGCGATGAACGCGGACCGCCTGGAGCCGGGCGAGCACTGCGCCTCGACCAGCAACCGCAACTTCGAGGGGCGCCAGGGCCAGGGCGGGCGCACGCATCTGGTCAGCCCGGCGATGGCCGCCGCCGCCGCCGTTGCCGGCCATTTCGTCGACGTGCGCGACTGGAAATAAAGGAGATCACCATGCAGGCATTCACCGTGCACGAGGGCATCGTCGCCCCCCTGGACCGGGCCAACGTCGATACCGATGCGATCATCCCGAAGCAGTTCCTGAAGTCGATCAAGCGCACCGGCTACGGCCCCTACCTGTTCGACGAGTGGCGCTATCTGGATCGTGGCGAGCCGGGCATGGATTGCACGAACCGCCCGCGCAATCCCGATTTCGTGCTGAACCAGCCGCGCTACCAGGGCGCCTCGATCCTGTTGGCGCGCGATAACTTCGGCTGCGGCTCCTCCCGGGAGCATGCGCCGTGGGCGCTGGACGATTTCGGCTTCCGCTGCGTTATTGCCCCCAGCTTCGCCGACATCTTCTACAACAACTGCTTCAAGAACGGGCTGCTGCCGGTGGTGCTGAAGGCCGACGAGGTCGACGCATTGTTCCGAGCCTGCGAGGGTGCCGAGGGCTTTTCCGTGCGTGTGGACCTCGAGAAGCAGCAGGTCGCGGCGCCGGACGGCAGCGTCTACCACTTCACGGTCGATGCCTTCCGCAAGCATTGTCTGCTGAACGGTTTGGACGATATCGGCCTGACCTTGCAGGAAGCCGACGCCATCCGTGCCTACGAGGCAAAACGGCGCAGCGAGGCGCCGTGGCTGTTTGCCGCCGGCGATCGCCCGTCCTAAGATGCCACTGCTCCCGTCGGGGGCGTCATCCGGAAAACTGGCAGGAGAAGGGCATGAACAGGATGGGCATGAAAGCGACGGTACTGGCGTTGATGCTGGGTCTGGCGTCCTGCGCCACGACCGGGGATTCGGCCAATAACAACTACCAGAAGACCAAGGAAGGGGCGGCCGTGGGGGCGCTGGCCGGTGCCGCTCTCGGCGCCATCGTCGGCTATAGCGGCAATCGCGGCGGCGGCGCCCTGCGCGGGGCCCTGGTCGGGGCGGCGGCGGGTGGTGCCATCGGTGCCGGTGTCGGTAACTATATGGACAGGCAGCAGGCCGAGTTCAACAAGAAGCTGGCGGCGGAGGAACGCGCTCACCAGATCGAGGTGCAGCGCCTGAAGGATGAGAGCCTGAAGGTGACGATGAACGGCGAGGTCTCGTTCGATTTCAATTCGGCGGCCATCAAACCGGCCTTCGATACGACGCTGAACAAGGTGTCCGATATCCTGAACCGCTTTACGCTGACGCACATCCGCATCGTCGGCTATACCGACAATATCGGCTCGGCCTCCTACAACCAGTTGCTGTCGCAGCAGCGGGCGCAGGCTGTGGCCAATTACCTGGCGGACCACGGCGTGGCCCCAGAGCGCCTGTCGACCGTGGGTATGGGAGAATCCCAGCCGCGCGCCAGCAATGCCACCGCCGCCGGGCGCCAGCTGAACCGGCGGGTGGAGATGCTGATCATTCCCGACCAGGGCGCCTCCTAAGCCTGCAAGCCCGGCCGCTGGCCGGGCTTTTTTTGTGCTATACCCAGAGAACAAATAACGGACGATGGCCGTCTGTGCGGGGGTGCCATGAGCAAGGCATTGCGCATCGTACTTTGGGTGCTGGGCGGGCTGCTGGCATTGCTGATCATCGTGCCGATGCTGATTCCCAGCGCCAGCTACCGGCAGGCCGCCGAGAAGGCGACGACCAATGCGCTGGGCATGCCGGTGAAAATCGGGATGCTGGGGCTGCGAGCCCTGCCGGTTCCCGGCGTATCGGTGTCCAAGGTGCGGGTCGTGGATGTCGCCGGTGGAACCCCCCGCCTTGTCGTCGGTTCAGGTCGCGTGTCGGTGGCGGTGGCGCCGCTGTTTTCCGGGCACGTGGAGCTGAAGGGCATCACCTTCAACAACGTCACCCTGCGCACCTCCGAAAAGGCGAAGGGCGGGGATGTGCATACGGTGCACATCGACAAGGTGACCGGCGCGGTCAGGCTGGCGGGCAATGCCCTGGACATGCCGGACTGGCGACTCTCCCTGTACGGCGGCACCGTGCGTCTGCATGCCACGCTTTCGCCGCTGTCCGGCAAGGACAGCACCCTGTCCGGCACGGTGAAGGCCGAAGGCATCCATATCCAGCCGCTGCTGGCCGATGCCGCCGGCCAGAAGCGGATCACCGGCACGTTGTCATCAACTCTGAAGATCAGTGCCAGGGGGGAGGATGAGGCCCAGATGCAGCGCACCCTGGCTGTCGATGGCCCGGTGCGCCTGACCAAGGGACAGCTGACGGGCCTGGGTCTGGAAGGCTCGGCGGCGGCCCTGCTGATCGGCGGCAACCTGGCCGGCGGCCCGGTGGTATTCGATCATTTCGATCTGCAGTTGAAGGTGCGCGGCCGGAACATCTGGCTGAACGACATCGCGCTCGCCTCCTCGCATCTGAACGCCAAGGGGCAGGTGAAAATCGCCGCGGACAAGAAACTGAGCGGTCAGATCGAAACCTCCGGCATGAAGGGGCTGACGGGTACCAAGCTGCTGGTGGCCGGCACCACCGATTCCCCGCGTGTCTATCCGGCGCCGTCCTCGCTGATCGGAGGCGCCATCGGAGGCGCCGTCGGAGGCCCGGTTGGGGCGGCCGTCGGCTCGAAGGTCGGCGGTGCCGCCTCCGGGGCGCTGAAAAAGCTGTTCGGCAAGTAGCGGGTGCTTTTTTTGCACATGGCCGAAAGCAGACGTTCAAGCTACCAGAATGACCTCTAAGCCGTGCCCAGATTCATCCTGTATGGGACAAGAGGATTCGAACAAACAGTGTTTCGGGTCGACAGTGGGTGCTCAATCATCCGGTCAATCGCAGGCATCGGGCGAGAAACGGAAGGTGATGATGCGCAGGGCGACCAGCGTGATGATGACCGCCACGCTCAGCAGGGCCTCCGGGGCGCTGTAGTGGGTCCGATACCACAGACCGATCAGTTCGCCGGTCAGTACGACGAGGGCGGCGTCGAGGATGAAGGTGACGCGCACGCGGCCGATCTGCAGGTAGGATTGCAGCGTACGAATCAACTCCAGAGCGGCCAGCATCGTGACGACCTCGGTGATCATTGTCTTTGCGGGTTTCGTCCAGCTGGTGTCGATGGTCGAGTACAACAGTATGCCCAGGTGGATGACGCCGGCGGCGAGCCAGAAGTAGATGACCAGCATGACCAGCCCGACCATCAAACGCACGGCCTTCTCGTGCCAGTTTGACCTGAGGAGAAAGAAGTCGATAGATGCTTTGGCTTCGGTTTTTCGTTCGTCGACGATGGCGTCCATATATCCTCCGTTCCATGGAGCTAGCACGATTCCTGTCGCCGGCGGAGTGTGGGAATGGAACTGTTACAGTCAGATGAAACGAACCTGAGGTAATGGTGATGGTCTGGGGAAGGTCAACGCGGCATGGCGTCGGGTGCACATCGCAAGGGAAGGGTCACCTTGTTGCAGGGGTCAGAGGTAGGTGAGCACCTCGTCGACGAAGGTATCGGGCCGGAAGGGCTTCTCGATGAATCCCTGGAAATCCTCGCTGGCCACCACCTTGTGTGCCCACTTCTCCGGATAGGCGGTAACGGCCACCACCGGGGTTTGCCTGGTCGCCTCGATTTGCCGCAACCTGTGCATGGTCGCCACGCCGTCCATCTCCGGCATGCTGAGATCCATCAGGATCAGGTCGGGAAGTTCCTGCCCGGCGACACGCAGCGCCTGCTCGCCATCCTCGGCCACGAGTATATCGTGTCCTGCATCCGCCAGCAGCGTGCCTGCCAGTTCTCGGTACAGGGGATTGTCATCAACGATCAGTATCTTTGCCATTGTGTCCTTCCTCAGAGGGCTTGCCCGTGCGCCTATCCCCGTGGTGGGTGATCCAGTCCGGAATATCTCCAGATGGCATGGGTCTAGCCATATAATAACCCTGAGCCTTGTCACAGCCAAAATTTGCCAGTTTTTCCCACATGGTTTCGTTCTCGATGCCTTCCGCCACGACAAACAGTCCGAGGGAATGCGCCAGTTGAATGGTCGCCTGCACGATATTGGCGTCCTTTGGGTTGTCCAGCATATGATGGATGAACGCCCGGTCGATCTTCAGTTCATCCACGGGCAGATCCTTGAGATAAGCCAGCGATGAGTACCCCGTGCCGAAATCGTCGATCGACAGCTCCACGCCGAGGTCATGGATCTGGCCCAAGTGCCGCTTGGCCATTACAGGGTCCCACATCAGGCCGGTTTCGGTGATTTCGAGTATCAGCCGAGCCGGTGAGATCCCCCAACGTTCGATGCCGTCCCGGATACGCTCGACGATATCCGGATTCATCAGGCTGCGGGCCGAGATATTGATGCTGACGGGCAGTTCTAGCCCCTGAGTATGCCATTGTGCCACCTGCCGCATGGCCTCGTTGAGCACCCATGCCGTGAATGAATGGATGAGGTTGGTGTCCTCGATCATGGGAATGAACAGGTCGGGAGTGATCAGGCCTTTTTCCGGATGCTGCCAACGTACCAGGGCCTCGGCCCCGCTGGGGCTGCCATCCAGCATGTTCAGTTTCGGCTGGTAGTACAGGACCAGCTCCCCGCTGTCCATGGCGTGGTTGATCTCTCCCAGCAACGACAGGTGTTCGATACCGAAACGCTCCATATCGGGATCGTAGAAGGCGAAGCCGGTGCGCAGGCGCTTGGCGGCATCCAGGGTTACCTCCGCCCGGCGTAACACGTCTTCCGGCGTGCTGTTGGTATTGTCGGCAAATAGGTCCACGCCGATATTGGCCTCGATGTCGATGCTGTACGCATCCAGGTGGAATGCATCGGCAAGTACGCCCTGGATTTTCCCGATGGAGGAGAGATAGGACTTCGCGGTCTGCAGTGCCGGCCAGAGCACGGCGAAATCATCGCCGCCGATCCTGGCGACGAAGCATTGGTGCCGTTCCAGGGTCGACAGACGCCTGCCGACCTCCTTGAGCAGCTTATTGCCAGCCGCCCGGCTCAGGGTTTCATTGACCGTCTTGAGCCGCGCGATGTCCAGCAGGAACAATCCGAATGGCTGCTGCGCATTGATCCGGTGCCTCATGTTCTCGATCAGTGAGCTGAGATTGGCCAGACCGGTCAGCGGGTCGCGGCTGGCCAGCTCAAGCAGTTCCGCCTGCTGCTGCTTGCGTTCCGTCATGTCCTGGATGAACCCGAAAAATCGCCGTTTGCCGTCCTCCGATGTTTCACCAAGATAGATGTGCAGCGGAAAAACGCTGCCGTCCTTTCTGCTCCCTTCCAGTTCGCGCCCCTCGGGGCCGATGATGCGCGAATCCCCCGTTTCGAGATAGCGGTGGATGTAATCGTCGTGCTGATCGCGGTGGGGGGTCGCCATCAGCATACTGATCTTACGGCCGAGCACCTCGGTGTCGGCATAGCCGAACATGCATCCGGCGGCAGCGTTGAAGGACAGGATGGTGCCCTGATCATCGATGGTGATGATGCCGATGGGGGCGTTATCGATGATTGCCTGCATACAACTCCTCCGGGGGAATCAACAGCATTCCGCACCGGTTATCCATGATAACATAGCCCCTCTGCTGCGAAGTGCCCATACCCAAAAGCAAAAGACGGTATCTTCCTCCCTTGTTGAAGGCCTGGCACATCTTGCATTTGGCCTGGGGCTGGCGGCTTCGGACACGCCGGACCAGCCCGGGATCAAGCCGGTGGGCACCAGCATCAGGATCATTCTTTTC
>Ga0315535_1001211_pt1 | contig 17338 bp, 10 predicted proteins | sample SalMarSW160220MG_2_FD_203092 | JGI IMG/M metagenome (GOLD analysis project Ga0315535, IMG submission 203092) | Salt marsh sediment microbial communities from the Plum Island Ecosystem LTER, Massachusetts, United States - Salt Marsh Sediment SW1602-20 ... | reverse complement strand
CGGCCTCAGGGTGCAATACAAGGATTCGGAGGAGCTTGATCAGAAGTTTATAGATATGTATAACCTGAAATAAGGTAAAAGGTAAAATGCATTTCAATCGCACAAGGTTCCTTTTCCTCCTGTCTGCATGGATGGTATTTTCCGGATGCACGGGAGAAGAAGAAAAAAGGATCAATCAGCTTCGAGAAGGATTTACCACACCCCCTGTGGAGGCCAGGCCCAGGGCGCTGTGGGACTGGGTGGATGGGAATTTCCAGATGGAGGAGATCACCCGCGAAATGGAAGAGGCGGCCCGCATGGGGATGGGTGGTTTCGATATATGGGATGTTCGAAGCGTGGTGGATGAGGACAGCATCATGCCTGCCGGCCCCCCTTTCATGGGAGATGAGTCGGTGAAGGCCATTTGCCATGCGATCAACGAGGCAGACCGGCTGGGCCTTGACCTGGGATTGATCATCGCCAGCGGCTGGAATGCGGGGGGAGCATGGACCCTGCCCGAACATCAGACCATGGGTCTGTACAGTTCTGTGGCCGAAGTAACGGGGCCCGTAAAGATAGAACTTCCTCTTGCGTTTCCCGAACTACCGGATAGAGCCGGGAAGAAGGGCAGAGAGATGAAAGCCTTTATACCCAGGGACGATTCAGGATTGCCGGTTTTCTTCAAGGATGTGGCGGTTATCGCATTCGAGCAGGATGAGGAGGGAGCGGTAAAAGAAAAGGTGGTGGATCTGACCGGGATGATGGATGAATCGGGGATCCTTACCTGGGATGTACCCCGGGGGAACTGGACCATTACCCGGTATGTTTGCACCAACACGGGCCAACCCATGATCTCCAGCACACCCAACTCAAAGGGACCCATGATCGATCATTTCAATGCAGAGGCCAGTGAACGGCATATCCGCTATTTCATTGACAAGCTGGAAGCAGCGCTGGGGAAATCCCTCGGAGAATCGGGACTTACCTATTTCTATACAGACAGTTACGAAGTACAGGGACAGCTGTGGACCCCGGCCATGACCTCCGAATTCGAGAGGCGGATGGGATACAGTATGGTACCTTACCTCCCGGCACTGGGGGGGAGTATGGTTTCTGACCCGGAGACCACTTCACGGTTCCTTTATGACTACCGTAGGGTACTGTCAGACCTGATCATCGAAAACCACTACGACCGGACCCGTGAGATTTGCGAGGAGCATGGGGTGGGATTTGTGGCTGAAGCGGCCGGACCCGGGTGGCCCATTCACAACTGTCCGTTTGAATCACTTAAATCATCCGGATCACTCACCTTTCCCAGGGGTGAATTCTGGCATATTCCCGATAATACCGATTTCTGGAGAAGTTTCCGTGGAACGGAAAGAGAACAGCACTACCTGGTGGATCTGGATGTGGTTAAGGGGGTGGCCAGCGCATCGCATATTTACAACCAGAAGGTTGTGGAGGCGGAGGCTTTTACCGGTACCCACCTCTGGAATGAGGGTCCGGGTGACCTGAAACCCACGGCTGACAAGGCCTTTTGCGAGGGGCTGAACCGCATCAATTTCCATACCTGGCCACATACCCCCGAGGAAGCGGGGACACCCGGATGGGTGTATGCATTCGGTACCCTGGTGAACGAACACCGGATCTGGTGGCCCATGGCCAAACCCTGGATGGATTACCTGGGCAGGTGCAGCTACATGTTGCAACAGGGGAATTTTGTGGGAGATGTACTCTTTTATTACGGGGATTCGGTTCCCAATTTCGTTCCGGCCAGACATGTGATCCCGGACCTGGGGTTCGGGTATGATTACGACGTGACCAATTCGGATATTCTTCTCAGCAAACTGGAAGTCGTGGATGGGCAGCTCGTACTGCCACATGGACAACACTATGAATTGCTGGCACTTCCCGATGAAGCAACTATGCAACCCGAAGTCCTTCAGAAAATTGAAAAACTGGTCAGGGAGGGAGCCACAGTGGTGGGCCCAAAACCCTGCCGGAGCCATGGACTGTTTAACAGGGAGGAGCGTGACCGGGAGGTTCGGGGCCTGGCAGATCAGATCTGGGGCCAGTGCGACGGCGTTCAACATACCTCCAATGACTACGGTAAGGGAAAGATCATCTGGGGCGAATCGCTCAGGTCGGTATTGCTGGGCCGTGGAGTGATACCGGATTTTGACATAGCGGAGGCCCATGGAAACAATGCCCTTGATTTTATTCACCGGAAATGGGGACAGACGGATATCTATTTCCTGCGAAATGGAGGTGGAGTTCCGGTCAGAGGCCTGGCTAACTTCCGACAGAAAGGCAAAGAGGTGGAATACTGGGATCCTTCCACGGGAAAAATGTACCGTGCCGGCGGCACTGAGAATGAACATGGCGGGACCACTGTTCAGGTCTCTATCGATGTGCATGGATCCCTGTTTGTGGTGTTTTCTCCGGGGATGGACGGAGAGGAAGAACAGGTTTCGGATGATCCCTGGTTCGGGGCTTTCTTAGAGGATCGTTTGCAGACTGTAAAATCTCTGGACGGGCCCTGGAACGTAAATTTCCCGGAAGAATCTGCCGGGGAGGGAAGGGTCGTATTCGATTCACTGATTTTCTGGAACAGGCGCCCGGAGGACGGGATCCGTTTCTTTTCAGGAATTGCCGGGTATGAGAAGGAGTTTGAATGGGATCCGGGTATCAACGCGGGCGATCAAAGGGTATTTATTGAGTTTGACAACATTGTGGAAACCGCACAACTTTATCTGAACGGTTCTGATCTGGGAATACTCTGGAAGAGACCTTTCAGGGTGGAAATTACTGAAGCGTTGAAGCAGGGAGACAACCGGCTCAGGGTGATGGTGGCCAATACATGGGCCAATGGCCTGGCCGGTGATGCGAGACTTCCGGAAGATCAGCGCCGGACCAGTACCAATGTGACCCGCTTGCCCAATGCATGGGCCTATCCTTTTGAAACGATACCCAATGATCAGTACGACCTTATCGAGGGAGGACTTTCAGGCAGCGTAAATATTTCTACCTTTAATACCAACTAAGCAACCAAAACCCAAAACAATCCACATGGTTATTATCCAATCCTACTTCATAGCAGTGCTCATGTGTGTGATCACCATGCTTTGCTGGGGTTCATGGGCCAATACCCAGAAACTGGCTTCCAGGAAATGGGCATTCCAACTCTTTTACTGGGATTACTCCCTGGGCGTATTACTCCTTTCCCTTGTCCTGGCCTTTACCATGGGCAGCTCGGGGGCGGAGGGAAGAGGCTTTCTGGCTGACCTGGGCCAGGCGGACAGCAAAGCCATCGGTTCCGCACTACTGGGCGGAGTTATATTCAACATCGCCAACCTGCTCATCGTCGTGGCCATCAACATTGCCGGTATGGCAGTAGCCTTTCCCATCGGTATCGGTCTTGCCCTGGTGATTGGCGTTGTGGTGAATTATGTAGCCACTCCCCTGGGTAATCCGGTCATCCTTTTTATTGGTGTGCTTCTGGTGGTTCTGGCCATCATCCTGGATGCCCTGGCATACAGGAAGCACAGCGGTGGTAAAATGTCCACCACCACCAAGGGGATCGTGATCTCCATCCTGGGCGGCATACTCATGGGCTTTTTCTACAGGTTTGTAGCAGCCTCCATGGCAACTGATTTTGCTGCACCGGAGGCTGGTAAGATGACACCCTATACGGCTTCTGTTGTATTCGCACTTGGATTGCTGATCTCCAATTTCGTCTGGAACACCTTCTTCATGTATAAACCCGTCTCCGGCGAGAGGGCCACCTACAGGGATTACTTTCGCAAAGGGGATGCCAGATTGCACATGATCGGGATCCTGGGAGGTATGATCTGGAGCCTGGGGATGACCTTCAGCATCATTGCCTCTGAGCAGGCAGGCTATGCCATTTCCTATGGGCTGGGACAGGGTGCCACACTCATAGCCGCACTCTGGGGTGTCTTTATCTGGAGGGAATTTGGGAAGGCTGAAGGGCTCAAAGGATTGCTGGTGGCCATGTTCCTCTTTTTTCTTACAGGATTGGGCATGATTATCGCGTCACGTTTGATATAAGCAGTTGCACCTGTAAAACACATTGAATATGAAGAAAATAGTGGTTGTTGGAAGTTCCAACACCGATCTGATAATCAAAGTTCCGGAGATCCCCAGACCGGGCGAAACCTTGTTGGGTGGACAATTCCAGACTTTTCCCGGGGGCAAAGGAGCCAACCAGGCAGTTGCAGCGGCCCGTGCCGGAGGAGAGGTGGTCTTTATCGCTTCCATTGGTGATGATGCCTATGGGATGGAGTCTGTAAAGGGCTATAAACTGGATAACATCAATACGGAAAATATCAAGGTTTGCAAGGGCATGCCCTCGGGGATTGCCATGATCACCATCTCTGAAAGTGGTGAAAATGCGATTGTGGTGGCCTCCGGGGCCAATGCTGCGCTTCTTCCGGAAGACCTGGACGAGGCTGAAGAGGCGTTTGATGAGGCTGATTATATGCTGATACAACTGGAAACTCCCCTGGAAACTGTCCAAAAAGCAGTGGAAATATGCAGGGAGTTTGGTACCAGGGTGATCCTGAATCCAGCCCCGGCAGCATATCTGCCAGACGCGATTATTTCTCGGATCCATGTGATCACGCCCAATGAGACCGAGGCCAAAAGGCTTACCGGTTTAGAGGTCAATGATGAACAGGGCGCCATGAATGCAGCAAAAGTACTGCATGAACGGGGCGTGAAAACGGTGATCATTACCATGGGGCCCAAAGGGGCTTTCCTCTCGGACATCCCTTCCGGAGTGGCCAGGCTTGTTCCGGGTTTCAGTGTTCCGGCGGTGGACACAACAGCTGCAGGTGATGTATTTAATGGATATCTTGCGGTGGCGCTGGCCGAAGGGGCTTCATTGGAAAATGCCGTTCGCCTGGCTCACGCAGCTGCTGCACTCTCCGTTCAGAAACTGGGGGCCCAGAGCTCTATCCCCCGAAGGGAGGAAACAGACTATTTTCTTAAGGAAAATCAACAATAATTAAAAACCATTATCCATGAAACGAGCAAGTTCTCTCCATTCGATTATTGGTTCTGCAGCCATCCTGATCCTGGCCCTGGCGGCATTTACCTGCACCAATACCGGGAACAATCCCCATAAAGAGGTTGTGTATCCTGATTCCTTTACCATCTCCAAGGAAACCCTGATGGACAAGATCAAGGGGGGATGGGCCGGCCAGGTGATTGGTTGTACCTATGGCGGCCCCACTGAATTTAAATTCAATGGGACCATGATCCAGGACTACACCCCTATCCATTGGGATGAAACCAGGATGGAGTGGTACTATAACAATGCTCCGGGATTGTATGATGACATCTATATGGATCTGACCTTTGTGGATGTGTTTGAAAAAGAGGGGCTGGATGCCCCGGCGTTGTCGCATGCCAAAGCATTTGCCAATGCAGAATACATGCTGTGGCATGCCAACCAGGCTGCCCGGTACAACATCCTGCAAGGACTCGAGCCTCCGGCCACAGGCTACTGGGAAAATAACATCCATGCCGATGACATCGACTTCCAGATTGAGGCCGATTTTGCCGGATTGATGAATCCGGGCATGGTGAATGCTGCATCGGAGGTTTGCGACCGGGTGGGACACATCATGAACTACGGGGACGGATGGTATGGCGGGGTTTATGTAGCTGCCATGTATTCCCTCTCTTTCTATACCGACGATGTAAAATTTATCGTCTCAGAAGCCCTTCGAACCATTCCCACAGAAAGCCAGTTCTTCCAGTGTATCCATGATGTGATCGTCTGGCACAGCCAGTTCCCGGATGACTGGAAGCGCACCTGGTTTGAGGTGGAGAAGAAATGGTCTTCGGACATTGGATGTCCGGATGGAGTTTTCAAGCCATTTAACATTGATGCAAAGATCAATGCAGCCTATATCGTGATCGGATTGCTTTATGGTGAGGGGGACTTTGGCCGAAGCGTGGATATCAGTACGCGGTGCGGACAGGACTCGGACTGCAACCCGGCCAGCGCAGGAGGCATCCTGGGTACCATCCTGGGTTATAAAGCCATACCGGCTGTGTGGAAACAGGGGCTGGACAGGGTCGAGGGGATGGATTTCAAATACACCACCATTTCACTGAACGACACCTATGACATGAGTTTCAGGCAGGCCTTGGGGATGGTCACTGCCCATGGTGGCGCTACGGAGGGAGATAAAGTAACCATTCCGCTTCAGGAACCCAAAGCAGTTGCCTTTGAGAAAGGTTTTGAGGGTCATTATCCGGTTGCCACTTTTTCTGTACCGTGGGGGGAAAACAGGCTCCTCAGTGACGGGCCCTCAGAATACAGCGTTCATTTTGAAGGAAAAGGATTTGTGATCACAGGTGAAGCAGGGAAACTTCCGGGTGTTGAGAAAGATAAAACCCTGGAAATGGATATTTATATCGACGGCGAGATGGTTGAACATGCCCTGTTCCCAACGCGGTACGAAACCAGGCGACTGGAGATTGCATGGAAATACAACCTGACCAACGGTCCCCACGATGTGAAGATTATATGGACCAATCCGGAAGAGGGCTATATGTTTGACCTGAACAGTGTCCTGGTATATGGACCGGAACCCACAGCACCTTAGGATATATTCATCAAGACACACATTTCCGATGACCAGGATTATTGCGCTGTTGTTGTTAAACCTGTTTACCATTCGCCTTGGAGCCCAGAATCCCATTGTACCTCCGGGGATTTACATGGCCGATCCTACTGCCCGGGTCTGGGAGGACGGGAAACTTTATATCTACGGGTCGGTGGACGAAAGTGAGGAATATTACTGTTCTCACAGGTACCACGTTCTCTCCACCAGCGACCTGGCCACATGGACCCTTCACAAGAACAGTTTCTCCTCGGTGGGAGAGGACGACCAGGTACCCTACAACGACGCCCTCCTTTTTGCTCCTGATTGCCAGGTGAAGGGGGACAGCTTTTACCTCTACTACTGCCAGCCCGACCGGTACAATGCCGAAGGCGTTGCCGTTTCTGAAAATCCCACCGGTCCGTTCAAAAGAGCTACGGCCATCAATGTGGGAGATTACCAGCAGATTGACCCCTGCCTGTTTATGGATGATGACGGACAGGCTTATTACATGTGGGGTCAGTTTACCATGAAGATGGCCCTGATGAACCCGGATATGCGGACGCTGGATACCACCACCATCAGGGACAGCCTGATCACCGAACAAGAGCATTACTTCCATGAGGGACCGCACATGGTCAAACGCAAGGGGATCTACTACCTCCTTTATGCCCACCTGGGCAGGGCAGGGATCCCCTCATGCATCGGATACAGCACCAGTACCTCGCCCATGGGTCCTTTTCAGTACGGAGGTGTGATTGTGGATAACGACCACAGCGATCCTGGCAACTGGAACAACCACGGCTCCATCATGGAGTTCAACGGACAATGGTATGTATTCTACCACCGCTCCACACACAACAGCCAGATGATGCGCAAGGCCTGCATGGAGCCCATCTTTTTCAATGAGGATGGCAGCATCGATGAAGTGGAGATGACCAGCCAGGGTGCAGGTCCGCCCTTACAGGCCACATCACTGATCCCCGCTGAAAGGGCCTGTCTGTTACACGGGAACTTGCGGATCAGATCGTGTGCCGAAAGCAATGAGGAACTCACCGGGATCTGCCGGGATGACCGGGCAGCCTACAAATATGTGGATTTTGGAACCGGCGTGGATACCATTGTGGTCCGTGTGAAACCGGGAGCGTTTTCAGGGGGTATCAATTTCATGGCAGATATGCCCTGGGGACCGAATCTGGGGTATGTGGAAGTGCCTCAGGGCGTGGACAAGGAAGCGTGGATTACGGTTTCTGCCCCGGTTAAAGGGGGAGATGTGGAGGGAGTCAGGGCGCTTTGGCTTGTGTTTCATACAGCAGGGGATGAGGCATTTTCGGTGGACTGGCTGATGTTTAAATAGCAACCTAAATTTCCGGATCATGACAAAGCATGTGGTACTGACCCTGTTGACAGCTCTGGCTTTTCACACCTTGCTGCCGGGACAAAATCTGAAAGTATCTGAAAACAACCGGTTTCTGGTAACGGGTGAGGGAGAGCCTTTTTTCTGGCTCGGGGATACGGGCTGGGAGATGCTCCACCGGCTCGACCGGAATGAGATGGAGCATTACATGAGAAACCGTGCCGGCAAAGGATTTACGGTCATCCAGACTGTCATCGTCAGTGAAATTGACGGACTCACTTTTCCCAACATGGAAGGGAACCTGCCCTTTGATGATTTCGATCCTGAGCAGCCCAATGAGGCCTATTTCGAATTGGTGGACTTTGCGGTTCGGAAAGCGGAGGAATACGGGCTGGTGCTGGCCCTCCTTCCCACCTGGCACAGGTACGTTTTACCGGGTTCCAACCCGCTGCAGAATGAAGAGGCGGTTTTCAACCCCGGGAATGCCCTGTCCTATGGGAAATTCCTGGGTGAGCGGTACCAGGAGGCACCCAATGTGGTCTGGGTGCTTGGAGGGGACTGGCCCGCCGGCCCCCAACTGGATATCTGGGATGCCATGGCCGAAGGGCTGCAAAAGGGTGATGGCGGAAAACATTTGAAGACCTACCATCCCCGGGGGCAACAGTCCAGTTCCACATGGCTTCATCACAAGGAATGGCTGGATTTCAATATGATGCAAACGGGGCACCAGGCGCCGTCGTTCAATGTGTATGACTGGATCACCAACGATTATATGCTGACCCCTCCCAAACCGGTGGTTAATGGTGAACCGGCATACGAAGACCTTGGCATATGGTTCAACCCGGTCAACGGGCGCTTCGGGGACGATGAGGTCAGGAAACAGGCCTACTGGTCTGTTTTTGCAGGGGCCTTCGGACACACCTATGGGAACAACAACATCTGGCAGATGAACCGCAATGATGAGGCCAACAGGATCTGGGCCAGTGTAACGTGGGACAAAGCCCTGGAGCATCCGGGCAGCACCCAGATGGGGATCATGAGGGAGCTGATGGAATCACGTCCGTTCCTGACAAGGATCCCGGACCAGGAACTGGTGGTGGGGGAGAACCCCTCACACGCCACGGATCATGTGCAGGCCACCAGGGATGGCACACCCGGGAACAATGACGCCACTTACATCATGGCTTACCTTCCCTATCTCAGAAGTGTGACAATCAACACCCGGGTAATCAAAGGTGATCAGCTGAAAATCTGGTGGTTTGATCCGCGAAGCGGGAATGCATTCCAGCAGGGAACGGTGGACAATACAGGAGAGGTGCATATTTCCAATTGGGAGAGTTTGACCAGGGTGGAACAGGGCGGGCCCGACTGGGTGGTGGTCATTGATGATGCTTCGGCCGGGTATGGCAGGCCCGGTTCATGATGAGAGGGAATTTGAGTCATCCGGTAATTCGTTCTGCATTATTAAGGGTATACTAAAAAAGAATTTAGAGCCTGTATCCTTCATGGAATCCACATCTATTTCACCTCCCATCATCTCCACCAGATATTTGGCCAAAGTGAGCCCAAGCCCCGTTCCTCCATATAATTTGAAACGATCCTCATCAACTTTTCGAAACAGGTCAAAGACAACATCTTTCTTGTCCTCAGAAAGCCCGATGCCAGTATCCTCAACAAAAAATATGGCATTTCTTTCGTCAAAAGTATAGCCTAGTTTTATCGTGCCGCTTTCGGTATACTTCAATGCATTATCCAGAAGATTATTAATGATCTGTATCAACCTGGTTTTATCTGCCTCAATTTTAAGGTCATCATTACCGGGGCAACTGGTAACAAATTCAATGTTGTTTTTATTATTGGAATTTAACTTGTTTCTAAAGATTAATTCAACATCGTGAATCACGGCATTTACGATTAACGCCACCTTATATAACTTCAATTGTTTTGTCTCCAGCATCGAAAGGTCAAGGATATCATCAATCAATTTTAAAAGGGATTCAGCATTGGTTGAAACATTACTAATAAATTCATTTCTGAGTTCATCGCTTAGTCCTTCAAGGCTGAGCATTTGAGTAAATCCTACAATGGCATTCATGGGCGTTCTGATCTCGTGGGACATATTCTGCAGAAAGGCGGTTTTTAATTTCTCCGACAATTCAGCTTTTGTTTTTGCCTCGATCAATACTTTCTCAACTTTTTTCCTCTCTTTGATAATCTCTTCTTTGATAATAATCTCTTTGGTCTTTTCATCCAGGTTTTTCAACAAGCGTTCCTGGACCATCCTGTGATGCTGCTCCCTGATCCTCAATATTATGTAGAATGAACTACCTACAAGCAACAAAATGATTCCATAAAACCATATGGACAGATATATTGGTTTTTTTATTTTTAAAAGAAATGCAGCGGATATTTCACTTACGACATCATTTGCATTATATGCCCTGATGTGGAATGTATAGCTTCCATGCCCAACCCTGTCATATACTACCTGGCGGCTGAAGGTCGGTCTGGACCACGTTTGATTGTATCCCTCCAGTTGGGTCTGGTAAAACACCATTTCGGGATTGGTAAAACTGATCCCGATATATTCCACGGCAAGTTCATATTGACCTGGTTTAAGCAGGATGGGGCCATCGGTATAATCGATCGTATCTCCATCAATCAGAACATTGCTGATTTGTATCATGGGAGCCATCATACCACCTCTTGAAATACCCGAGGTATACTTGATAAGACCCTCAGATGTCCCAAACCAAACATTGCCCATCCGATCAGTGAATATGGCATTTGGAAAGAATTCTGTAGAGCTTTCTACCCCTTCGTACCGGCTGTATATCTTTACATTGTTATTTTCCGGGTCAATAACTGATACCCCCCCGGTATGACTGATGATGGGTTCCCCTTTACTTGTGATAGCCAGACCATAACAGTAATCTGATAATAATCCACTCACCCTGGTGTAATTCTTGATGGTATCTTCATTGATCATCCAAACACCGTTTCCATTCGTACCAGCCCAAAGATTTCCATCGTGGTCTTCAGCAAATGAAGTAATTGAGTTCAAAGTCCCCATGTAACTTTTTTCCAAAAGGGAAACTTCACCTTGATTATTGATATAGTAAATTTTGTTGCACTGCGTTGCGATCAGGACCCTCCCTTGATGATTAATATATACTTGCCTGATGTGATTGTGCGGCAATCCTTCATTCGTAGTATACCACCGGGTTTTACCCGAACTGCTGGTTATCCTGCATAATCCTTTCTTGGTCCCGATCCAGATGTATTCGCCCTTACCGGTGATATAATTTACCGAGTTGGATAGCTCGTCCTGAGAAATAGGAACGGGGGTAAATTGTTTGCCGGGAGGATTGAAAACAAAAAGTCCCGATTGTTCATACCCCAGCCAGATTCTGCCATCATCGGCAGCAAAAACAGTGTTCACCATATCCCCCAATCGACGGACCGGTAGTGGATACGAATTCAGAATGGTGTCACCCAACCGGTTCATCTTTAACAGGCGATTTCCGGTTGCAACCAGAAAATCAACATCTTGTGCTGCTATTGCATAGGTTTCAACAGGTTCATCATCATCATTATACCTGTAGAATTTGAGGTTGTTATCAACATATCTTAGCAATCCTTGCCCATACATACCGAACCAGAGATTTCCCTCAAAATCCTCACACATGGATTTTATATTTTCCGATATAAGTCCATTTTTGGTGGTTATTCTGGCTACTCTGAAATAAGCATGGTCCTCCACGGACCTGTATTGAACCACACCATTTCCCATGGAATAGAACCATAAATCACCATCTCCATCCATGATGCCTCCCTGGAGATTGTCAAGGATTCCGTCAGTATTGCCATCAATCACTGAGAGCTGATATTCTCCGGAAAGGGTATCGGAATTCAGATAGTACGCGCCATCTTCTTGACTAACAACAACATATCCTTTATATGCGTCCTCGAAGATCCCAGTCACCCTGGATCCAGGATAGTGTTCGAACCTTTGTATAATTTCCATGGATGAATGATCACGATGATAGGCGGTCAGGTAAAGGTTTTCAAAAGTACCTATAATAAACTGATTATTACCAGCATACTCAATCCGGGAGACAGATTCATCCGCTTCCGGAAAACTTACAGAATTCATTCTGAGATCACGATCAATCAGGCTTATTCCCTGTTTCTGGGTTGCAATCCAAACTGATCCTGATTCATCTTCAGTCATATCAGTGACAGAGCCCTGATCATCGGATTGATCATTGAACAGGGTAAATCCGTTTTTCAGTCGAAGAGAAACTGCGCCATTTTGATGACCCAACCAAATTTTTCCATCGCTGGCTCTGAAGATTCTCGTAATGAAATTCTCTGCAAGGCCATCTTGCGTTGTAAAGTGTTCAAAGTCAAATCCATTGAACCTGTATATTCCATCAGGTGTTCCGATCCACAAATACCCCTTGTTATCCTGCTTTATATCGTAGACAAAAGAATGGAGCAAACCTTCCGTATTGGTATACTGTCTGAAGTAATATTGCTGTCCTGCTGCCTCAAGAGCAGATGCCAATACAATGAAAAGGACAAGAAATCTGAATTTCATTTGTGTTTATCTTCTTTCAACGGATTTCATCCGAAGAGACGGATTATACACCGGTCTCCCTCCAATGGGAATCACATAAAAGGGAAGTGATTCTCCATATTGGTTCTGAACAATGACCACAACGTTGTTATTTTTAATCAAAGTAACATTGTTTTTAATGAACTGGATCTCCATCGATGTATTCAATTCATCTTTCGTGATGAGAAATTCATTCTCCGCCCATTCACTGTCGCCTGAGATTGTACACAATTCTCCCCTCTTGGAGACGGATACAACCCTGATAAATCCATCATCGTCCCAGTCATAGTTCAGAATCTTAACCGAGCTCACTTTATCATCCAGATAAGGATAAATCTGAGAAACATTGCTTTGATTGTTTGAGAGCCTGAAGGTATATTCGTAAGTAAACACATTTCCTCCCTCGATGGGACGGTTCTCATCTTTATCCGTACTCATAAAAAACCTGTAAAGGTTTCCATCATCCCCGCTGATCCCCTGAACAATGACTTTAAAAACATAGCCGCCAAGTTTTTCAACAAACTCTCCTTCCTGTTGAATAAAGGGCCCGAATGTATACCATGCATTGTCATATCGACTGTCCATATCAAAATTGCGGGATGCAAGCATATTGCCGCTGTTATAATTCCCCACTGGGTTGATTTGCCTGGCATCAGGATTGTCCCAGGCGCCCGGGCCACCGTATACTGCGATCTTTGTGGTCGTATTGAATTCTCCTTTAACTTCATCCAGTTCTCCTCCTGTATCCGGATCATACACCCGCAAGTAAAACGGATCGGAATGGGAGGGGGGTACACTAAAAAATAAGATCTGACAAAAATCATCGTCACCCCAGCTTTTATTAGCATGGGCCCCAAAGGTAACGAGATAGGGAATATTTTCATCCTTGGCAGGTACCTGTTGAGACATTACATCCAATTGAAAAATAAGCGATATGCAAATGAGGAATGTGGAATATCTGAACAAGTTCATCATTTGATAAAGGTAGTTCATGAATTGGTCATTTAATTATCTTCAACCACAGTAATGGTTTTAACAACACATTTTGTTTCCTTATCAGCCGATCCTTCCATATAACCTGTCAGACCCAGTTTGACCGCGTGCTCACCAATCATGTCGAATTGATGTTCCACCTCGGGTCCTGTCTGAAGGGTCCCATCTCCAAAATCCCATATATACTCCTCAATGACAAAGCCGGGTAAGTTTGAGCTTAGTCCGCTGAATTCCATTGTTTTGTTAATGATCTCAGCATCTTTGCTGGTGATATAGGGTTGAACATGATCTTCGAGTTCAAACTCCATGGAAGTTTGTGTTAAAAATATATTGCTGGTGGTACTATCAATGATATTCAGTTTGGCCCAGTATTTGCCAGCACCCGGTAAACAGTGCTCCACCTTGATTCCTCGTAGCTTTATTCCGTCGCTGAACTCCCATTCATACGTGACAGGTAATGAATCGATACCGAGGTAAGCATCATCCCAGAATTCAAAACAATATTGGTTATGCAGAAGCGTATCACAGTCAAAAAGTTGTGGCAGCAGGGTTGTAAAACGATAGATGTCGTCGGACGAACCTCTGCTGGTTGAGAAATACCCTTCAGAGAACGCACGGTTTGTGATCAATCCAAAATCATCTTCCGATGAATTGATGGGAGCTTCCAGAAGAACGGGGGCCATCCAATCGGGACCTGACATTCTGGTCAGAAAGATATCCTTTTTGCCAAATCCGCCATGCCCATCCGAGGCGAAGAAGAGGTCGCCGTTCAATGAAACAAAGGGATAAACCTCATTACCGGCAGAATTAACCTGGTCACCAAGATTGACAGGTGTACTCCACTCACCGTCTGATCGTTCCGATCTGTATATATCTGTTCCACCATATCCTCCGGGCATATCTGATCCAAAATAGAGGTACTGTCCATCCGGGCTAAAACATGGAGTTGTAATAGAAAAGTCCGGGTTATTATAAGGATATTTACCTATGGGGGTCCATTCACCATCAATGAGTTCTGCAAAATAGAGTCCAAGCTTATTGCCAGGATCGATAATATTCTTCGTTTTCGTTTTTATGTCCATGTTTCTCGAATAGACAACAAGGGTGCTATCCGGACTGAACGCGGCCGGACCATCGTTAAATGGAGTAACGAGGTTTGGACTGAATACCTCAGGGTCTTTCTGACCTGATTCCGGATACATTTTTACCTTAAAGAGGTTAAACAGGCCCTTGTTCTTTTTATTCTGGTAAGTAATCAGAAATTCATGTTCCATGTTGGAACAGAAAATGATTTGATCCATAAAAAGCACAGGGGAGAATTCGTCATATTTTGAACTGCTGAATGCTGCAGGTGTGACCACATAGTGAGTCTGACAAATCAGTTTTACCGGGATGATCAGGACAAGAAGCGGCAGAATGATGATGGACTTTTTCATGTACCTGTGTCAATAGGTTCTGGGACCAATTACCTCAATGATATATCTGAAATTATACTGGATCATCACCTCGTGAGATCCATGCTGGTATGAACTGAGTTCAGAGAGCTCATATCCATATGAATAACCAAACCTCAACTGGGGATTGGCTTGGATTTGCAGGAGGGCAGACATACTGCCATTTGTTCTTATGCTGGTTCCCAGCCATAACTTCTCTTTGAGAATTACATTGCAATGAATATCCAGCTGGGTGTTGTTGGCAGGATTTGTTTTAAAAAGAATTGAAGGGAGAAGCTCGATCCCATCCGACAGGGTGAAAAGATATCCTGCAGTGAACAAATAGGTTGTGGCAGCAAGATTGAAATTCAGATTGTAATTGCCCTTCCCTTCATTTGAGAAATGATTTAAAAACAGCGGCATGGAGAATCCCACATTCCACTTTCCGGTATAATAATAGCTGCCAAAGCTGAATTCAGGCAATAGGGCTCTTCTTGCCGGATCCTGCAGGAGCCTGTCACCCATATCGTTGAATCTGATGGCGTTCATATCAGTCGAGAGGCTGGTCAACCCTGCAGCCAGTCCCAGGGACCACATTCCTTTTCCCAATTCCATACGGTAGGCATAGTTCAGTAAAAATCCTGTTTCCTTTTTGGAACCCAATTTATCCCCCAGGACAATCAATCCCAGGTTTATTTTCTTGTTTCTCAACGGACTGTGTATGGATAAAGTGTTTGTTCTGGGAGCACCTTCGAACCCCACCCATTGGATTCTTGAATATAATCCGATACTGAGGGCTTCCTGACTTCCCGCATAGGCCGGATTGATCGCCAAACCATTGAAATAGTTTTGATCCAGGAGCGGTTGGAGTTGCGAATGGACAGAAGTACCAACGCCCAATAAAAGAATGATATATGCAAGCCTATTCAACATGGCTATTTTCGGATCTCAACAAAACCTTTTATGATTCTTTCTGACTCAAATTTCAGGATATAGTAATAGGTGTCGGGGATCAGTTCCCTGCTCTTGTGATCCCTGCCGTCCCAATCATTTTGGTAATCAGGACTGCGGTATACCTCTGTACCCCAACGGTTGTAAATAATAAGTTCAGTGCCAGGCAACTGGTCAACTCCGGGGAAAACCAGGAAATCATTGTCCCCGTCATTGTTAGGCGTGATGACCGTTGGTGTCTCTAAATCCCGGACCGTTATGATCATATAATCAGATACTTCATCACAGGCTATTGAACGAATGCTCCACATCAATTCGATCTCACCCAATGAGAGGTTTGTAATCATTGATCCGGGATCTTTTTCATCCTCGATCACCCCACTTCCCTTTATAATTGTCCAGGTGCCAGTTCCTTCACCCGGCGAGTTTGCTTCCAGACGGGTAGAAAACACAAATTCCAGAAACTGGTCAGGACCAGCATCAGCGATGGGTTGCTCATGAAAATTCACCATCACCATATCAGTTCCTGAACAAATTCCCTGTGTTTCTGTCCATGTAAATTCATAGGAACCGTATTGGTTCACAGTAACCACGGCATCGGGACTATTCGCAGACGGAGAGAATGTGCTTTCCCCAGGACCTGAAGTTTTGGTCCATAGACCCAAACCTATGCTGGGGGTTGCGGATAACTGGAATTCAAGACCGCACTGATCACCTCCCGGTCCGGCGTTGGCCACCGGAATGGGGTTACGAATAAGGAGCATGGAGTCTACTGCATCGGGGCATGAACCGGCATCAGACACAGTCTTAATAAGGAAAACTCTGCCTGTTTCAGTTCCGGGTGTGTAGGTGGGATTATCAGTTGAAGCGTTATCGAAGCTCCCATCTCCACTGCTGGTCCACAATATGGTGCCATTGGCGGAGGTGGTTCCCTGCAGACTGAAACTGATCTCATTCGCACAGATCTCCGCATCCGGTCCGGCGTCAGAAAACGGAGAAGGCGTAATGGTCAGTATCATAGAATCAACTGCATCAGCGCAGGCTCCGGTACTGATCACTGTTTTGACGAGAAATACGCTGTCCGTTTCGGAACCAAGGGCATAGATGGGATTATCAGTTGTGGCATTATCGAAGCTGCCATCCCCGCTGCTGGTCCAGAGGATGGTTCCGTTGGAGGAGGATGAACCATCAATGTCATAGGATCCTGCTGAGATACAAATCTCTGCATCCGGTCCGGCATCAGAAACCGGAGAAGGCGTAATGGTCAGTATCATAGAATCAACTGCATCAGCGCAGGCTCCGGTACTGATCACTGTTTTGACGAGAAATACGCTGTCCGTTTCGGAACCAAAGGTATAGACGGGAT
>Ga0315535_1001210_pt1 | contig 17341 bp, 14 predicted proteins | sample SalMarSW160220MG_2_FD_203092 | JGI IMG/M metagenome (GOLD analysis project Ga0315535, IMG submission 203092) | Salt marsh sediment microbial communities from the Plum Island Ecosystem LTER, Massachusetts, United States - Salt Marsh Sediment SW1602-20 ... | reverse complement strand
GGAGTTGCGCAAGTTCGGTACGACTCCGCACGCCGGCTTCGGTCTCGGTTTCGAGCGTCTCGTCCAGTACGTTACCGGGATGCAGAACATTCGCGACGTCATTCCGTTCCCCCGGACGGTGGGAAATGCCGATTTCTAGAAGTGGAGCAGTCGCCCCAAACCGGTTGAGAACCAGGGAACGTAGGTGATAATCAGGACCGTCACAAGCAGCGCGAGCAGAAAGGGCAGCACGTTCTTGTAGACCGTGACCAGAGGCTGATTGAACGTGTACGACGCAAGGAACAAGTTGAGGCCAACGGGAGGTGTCAGAAATCCGAGCTCGAGGTTCGCAAGGAAGATCACACCGAGATGCAACGGATCGATTCCGAAGAGCTTGCCGAGCGGAAGGATGAGGGGGACGACCACCAGAATGGCGGAGTAGATATCCATCAACGCACCGGTCACGAGCAACGCAATGTTGAGCAGTATGAGAAACACATAACGACTGTGCACGTGCGCCTGTACCCAGGTGGTGAGGTGGACCGGGATCTGAGCGTCGACGATATAGTATGAAAGCCCCTTCGCCATCGCAAGAATGACGAGGACTCCTCCGAGAATTGGAAGACATTTCAGCATGACTTCGGGAATCTTCCGTAGCGGCAGGTCGCGGTGAATCAAGACCTCCACGAGGAAGACGTAGACCACAGCGATCGCGCCCGTCTCTTCGAGGGTGGTAAACCCGCCGAAAAACGCGACGAGGATCACCACCGGCAGAAGGATCTCCCAGACGGACTCTCGGAGAGAGGCGAACGCCTCTTTCAGGTTGAAGGGAATGACCTTGATTCGCGTACGCACGGCATAGATAACGCCAATAACCGAAAGAGCAAGGACCATCACGATACCGGGAAGGATCCCCGCAACGAACATGCTCTTGATGCTGATCTGTGCGACGACGCCGTAGAGAATGATCGGTAGACTCGGTGGGAAAAGGAGCCCCACGCTCCCGGCAGCCGTCAGGATTCCGTTTCCGAAGTTCTTACCGACGCCCCGCTGCGAGAGAACGAATGCCAGTAACCCTCCAAGTGCAAGAATCGTAACACCGGAGGCCCCGGTGAACGTCGTGAAGAAGGTGCAGACCAGGACCGCCATGACGAGAAGCCCACCGGGAAGCCAACCGAACCAGGAACGAAACAGTCGGACCAAACGGTCGCCTGCTCCGCTTTCCGAAAGCAGAAAACCGGTAAAGGTGAACAGCGGTATGGCAGGTATCGTGTTCCCGATCAGCAGTGTGTAGGATTCATTCGTAATGACAGCAAGCGCTCCCCCGGACCGGACAAAGAGCATGTAGGCGATCCCGCCGAGCACGACGAAAAGCGGTGTTCCGGCGAGCGCGGCTACTATGAGAACGATGACCACCGGCCACGCCGCGACACCGCCTACCGTGTAGAACAGGTCATTGAGAGAGAGCAGATACTGAGGCGGATTCGCAGAGATCGTCGTGACGATGTTAACGATCGGCCCGACTCCGAGAAAGGTGCCAAACAAAATCGCGAGAATCACTATCGGTCCGTAGGGCTCTCGAAAAACCCTCGATATGAATCGATAGGACATCACAGCGAAGCCGATCGGCATGATCATCGTGGCGACCCGAATCGGCAGAAAACCTATTCTTTCGGTCGGATCGAAGCCCAGCAGAACCATGGAGAGCGCACTCCACATGAAGCCCGTGGTGATCGTTGCTGAGACGAATGAAGTGAAGATGCGCGAACCGCCCCGGGTTCGTCTCGCCAGCAATTCCGCGCCCACCGACATGGCAAGATGGCGGTCTTCGCGCGAGGTGATCATTCCCCCGAGGAATGTCACCCAGAGGACGAGGTGAACGATGTAGTCGTGCGCCGCCGGAATTCCCGAATCGCTCGTTAGCCTGGTGACGACCTCAGCAACGGGTATAAGGGACAACAAGGCAAGGGCGGCGAAAGCAAGTACGTTTTCGCCGCCTCGAAAGTAGCGTCTAATCCGATCAACCACCATGCGAGCTACGGTAGCTCTGGATGAGGCCCTTGATTTCGTCGTAGAGACTAGTCGAGTAGGCTCGGTTGATGAGCGGCTTGATGCCGCCCTCCATGAGTGTTCTCCACCTGGTGGCTGTAGCCGGTGGCACGTGGTTGACGGTGAGACCGTTCGCCTCCATTACCTTCATGGCCTGTTCTTCGAGTGCACGTGTATCGGCATAGAGTGGCTTCACGACCGCCTGAGCGCTCGACTCCATGTCTGCGCGGTAGCTTTCCGGTATCTGGCGCCACGTGCGCTCCGAGATGATGATGGCGCCCGTGAGAGGCGCTATGTTGAGTGCGCACATGTTGTTCGCTATTCCGAACCATTGGTAGGATGCCGCCGCCAGGGGAGAGGTGTAGAGAGCATCGATCATTCCACTGGAGAGGGCTGACATTAGGTTAGGCGTGTCGAGTGGTATTACGTGAAACCCGACATTCTTCCAGGCCTGTACCTGATCGGGATTCACGCCTGAGACGGCCAGCTTCTGAGCCTGCAGATCGGCAGGCGAGACCACCGGCTCCCGGGAGAAGAAATCGATCCATCCGGCAATCGTCCAACCGAGGAGCACGAATCCCTTCTCTGCAAACAGCTGCTTGTAACGCGGAGTGATCTGGTCGAGGACGTAGTCGGCCTCTGCCTCGCTCGAAAACAGGAACGGGACGTTCAGTAGGAAGACGTCGCTGACAATCCCCTCGAGCCCCGAGCCGGTCATTGCTGCCGCCTGTAGTTGACCGATCCGCATCTTGCGGATCATATCCCCTTCCCCGCCGGCGACCGCACCGGGATAGATCGTCACGCTGATCCGGCCGTTTGTCTGTTCGCTCCAGCTCGCGGAGAGCTTTCGTAGGGCGTCATCCCAGGGGGACCCGGCCGGAGCAAGCGTGCCCATCTTGATGTTCAGCGCCGGCACGCTTAGGGGGATGACTATCGCAAGGGCGAGGACTGCGAAGAGCCGTTTTCTCATCAATGCGCTCCTTTCCTATGGAGACAGGAAGTAGTTATCCACGTGGTCCAGCAGCCACTGTGCCTTCTGTTGGGTGACAATCGTCTCGAGACGCGTGTTGGGGTCGGCATTCGGGTCGATCGCCAATGCCTTGTGCAACGCATCGACAAAGCCCGCGCGATCGTGCTCCGGCACGGCTATCGACTGAGCGTAGGCAACGTAAACCGACGGGCGTCGTCCCTTTGAGAGAGCGAGTGTCTTCTGATATTCCTCTTTCGCCTTTTTCAGACTTCCTCCAAGAGATTCCGGAGCGGCAGCGTAATAGCTGATGAAGAACTCATGTATCGCGCCGTCTTGGTAGGTGCTGTCCAGCTGCAGGGCGCGGTGCATCATGTCAATGGGTTGGTTGATGGTGATGGAGAGCGCGAAATCGAATGGATTGATCGCGTATGCGGCCGCCCATCCGGCAGCCGCCCAATACAGGTAGGGCACGTCCGTCTTAGTCATCTTCGACAGCTCGTCCTCGAGAGCTTTGCCCTTCAAATCAGCAGAAAACCCCGGGTGACGCAACGCAAGCGCCCGCATGACATAGTCCCGTCCGCGAAGGTAGAGCTTTTTCGCATTCGCCCGCATCTCGTTCTGTTGCTTGTACTCCGTATCGGGCAACATGTCGGCGGGCTGCTGCACGAATGCGTTCGCGTACATGATGAACAGGCTCCCGGTCGTAAGGAGGAGATTCTCATTCTTGGGGTCCTGGGTGATGAGTACCTCGTAGAGCTTGAGGGCAAACGGGAGCGCCTGCGCCACCAACTCAGGATCGTTGTCGGAGGTGAACGCGCTGCTGTTGCCCGACGACAGGGTCTTCGTCATCGCTCGCACCGCCACCTGGTTGATGGAGCACGAGCCGAGCAGCAGAAGCGCTGCTATAGCAAGCAGAATCCAAGCCCCCGAGCCGAGCCCTACCGCCTTCTGCGAGCGCTGACTCTGCACATCTTCCCTCCTTGCCTCACGCCACCATCATGCCATCTATGGCTGACCGCATCAATAGCTGCCGCGTTGTAGTCGTGTCAACTCTCGATCGAAGGAATTCGCAAAGGATTGCACCTCCTTTGCGCCGAAGGAACGTTCCCCCGGAGACATGAGCCCGGAGGAACGGAGGTGATACATGAAGTTCCGAAGTGACAGTCGCTCGCCGACGTTTTCGGTCGTGAAGACATCCCCACGGTCGTTCAACACGGTGTTTCCTCGTTCGACCAACCGACGAGCGAGCGGGATATCCCGAGTCACCACGAGATCATGAGGAGTGGAATGGGAGAAAATATGATCGTCAGCGGCTCCCTCAGAGCCGTCCACCCTCACGAACTTCGTCTGGGGCCCATCGATCCCCGGCACCTCTCGATTCGCAACGAAAACCGCCTCGACTCCTGTCCGGCTGGACGCCCGCTGGATCACCTCGCGAACCGGCCGGGGACAGGAATCCGCATCTACCCAAATTCGCAGCAACTCCGGTTCCACTATGTGCGTTCCGTGAAGGGAACGTCGGCACGGAAGATATCGGCGTCTCCGAGTATCTCGTACCTCGCGACCGCCGCAGGCACGAGAATTGAAGCTCCCGTTCGGATCGGAAGGGAAGTACCGCCGGGCACCGAAAGAACGGCCTCGCCGCCAACACAGAGAAGAATCTCCACTGATCGAATCGCCGGAGCCCGGTAGGTCCGCGTCCGTGAGCTTGAGATCCGTGAGAGTCGAAACTCCGAGGTCGGTGTGCTGTAGCTGACCACGCCATCCTCGCCTGTCTCACGCTCGACCAACGAGGGGTCCCCGTGCTCGAAGATGAGCACGTTGAGCAGCTCGGATACGTCGATGTGTTTCGGAGTGAGCCCACCTCGAAGCACGTTGTCGGAGTTCGCCATGAGCTCGATTCCCGTGCCCTCGAGATAGGCATGGAGCTGCCCCGCCCCCTGATAGATTGCCTCCCCTGGCTTCAGGTGTACGACGTTGAGAAATAGTGGTGCGAGGGCCCCCACATCGCCCGGAAACTCCTCTGACAGGCGGCCGACCCACATGAATCGATCACCCTCGCGGTTTCGACAGTGGAAGGCAGCGGAATCCGCCATCCGCTCCGCTTCATCCCGGCTCGTTTCCAGGATGCGCCGCAGGAATCGCTTGAGCCCGCTCCCCGATGAGTCCTCGGCGAGGACTGCAGCGAGTTGTGCGGCCCCGGCGAAGTCGAGGTCGAGAAGATCCTTTCGAATCTCCTCGGGAGCCCGAAACCCACGCATACCCCAGAACTCGCCCAGCGCGCAGAGGACCTCCGGCTTGTGGTTGTCGTCACGGTAATTGCGTTCGGGGGCGTTGTCGGGAATGCCGGCCATCTTTTCCCGGCGGTAGCCTTCTCGGGCCTGTTCGAGGTTGGGGTGTGCTTGAATTGAAAGTGCTTTGGAAGCGGCCAGAACCTTGAAGAGAAACGGCAGACGCGGTCCGAATCTCTCGACGGCGTTTTTGCCGAGCAGCGCACGAGGATTGTCCTCGAGCAGCTCCACGAGTGAGACCTTCTCTTCTCCGATGAGGACATGTGACGGCGCCTTGGGATGAGCTCCCATCCAAAGCTCCGCCTGCGGCTTTCCGTCAGGATTGGCTGCCCCCAACAATTCCGGGATCGCCGTCGGAGAGCCCCAAGCGTACTCCTGAACAGTATTCTCCAATAGATAGGGCCTCTCGAGATCAATTGCGGCGGCCATGGCAACATAGTATTTCTGGACCTCTACACGGTCAACTCCCCAGGTCGCCAGCACACTCCTCGACTGAGGCGCTCGATCCTGGACACCGCGCCACCCGCCAACTACAATGTCGTCGAAATAAGGAGCTTCGAATTTTGAATCTCAAAGAGCATCCACATCGACGCTACAACCCACTGACCGACGAGTGGGTTCTCGTCTCTCCGCACCGCACGCAGCGCCCCTGGCAGGGAAGCACAGAATCCAAAACTGAGGAGACACCTCCCCGGCACGACCCGAACTGCTACCTCTGTCCGGGCAACAGCCGGGCGGGCGGAGTCGTCAATCCCGACTACACGGGGACGTTCGTATTCGTCAACGACTTCTCGGCTCTCCTTCCGAGTTCAACCCCGGGAGACACCGTTGAAAGCGGGCTGATGGTGGCAAAGAGCGAACGCGGCATATGCAAGGTACTCTGCTTCTCGCCTCGTCACGATCTGACCTTGGCCCGCATGGAGACCTCCGAGATCCTCCCCGTAGTCGATGCATGGGTGGAGCAATACGAGAGTATCGGCGCAGAGCCGTTCATCAACTACGTTCAGATTTTCGAAAATCGTGGAGACATGATGGGAGCTTCGAATCCGCATCCACACGGTCAAATCTGGGCAAACGAACATGTACCGAATCTGCCGCAAAAGGAATCCGAGCGTCAGCAGGCATATCGGGTAAAAGAGGGAGGCTGCCTTATCTGCGACTATTTGTCGGCCGAGCTCGCAGCCGGGGAACGGACCGTTGTCCAGAACGACTCGTTCGTCGCATTGGTACCTTACTGGGCGGTTTGGCCTTTCGAGACCATGGTAATTCCCAGACGGCATCATACCTCGATTCCCGAGCTTTCTCAGACGGAGCGGATGGACCTCGCAGACCTCATGCGGCGACTGGGGGTTCGCTACGACAACCTCTTCCGAACCAGCTTCCCCTACTCGATGGGTATCCACCAGCGACCCACCGATGGTGTTCCACACGATGAGTGGCACCTACACCTGCACTACTTCCCACCTCTTCTTCGGTCGGCGACCGTGAAGAAGTTTATGGTAGGCTACGAGCTGCTCGGCATGCCTCAGCGTGACATTACCGCCGAAGGGGCTGCAGATCGACTGCGCGCGCTGTCGGCGGTCCACTATCGGGAAGAGACATAGGAAGGCGAAATGAACATTGAGCACCTACGGTCGATGATCGACGAGGAGGGCGAAGACGCGCCGATAGCGCGGCTCTACGGAACGCTCCACGACGAGCAGCGGCGGCGCTACAGGAATTTGCTCGACAAGACCATGAGGCGCTTCGCGCACAACGAGTTGCGCCTCTTCAGCACACCCGGCAGGGTCGAGCTCGGCGGCAATCATACGGACCACAACGGGGGAAAGGTGCTGGCCGCGAGCGTACATCTCGATTCGATCGCAATGGTCGAACCAACCGACGATTCCCAGGTGGTCCTCTACTCCGAAGGTTACGGTGAACCCTTCCGTGTCGACCTCTCTCGGCTCGAGCGCGTTCAGTCTGAGGAAGGGAAGACTGACGCGCTCATTCGTGGTATCGCGGCGCACCTTCGGAAGATCGGCTTCAAAGTCGGCGGCTTTCGGGGATCGATCGAGAGCAACGTTCTTCCCGGATCGGGGCTGAGCTCCTCAGCCTCGATCGAGATTCTCATCGCAACTATCTTGAGTCAGCTTTACAACGGCGGAAGAGTCGATACGACCACCCTATCGATTGTCTGCCAATACGCGGAGAACCAATACTTCGGAAAGCCGTGTGGACTCATGGACCAGATCGCCTGTGCGGCGGGCGGAATCGTTTCGATCGATTTTCGGATTGCGGACAAGCCGGCAATCGATCAGGTCGATACCTCGTTTTCCGAGTTCGGCTACACACTCGCTGTCTGCAACACCGGCGGGAGCCACGCAGATCTCACTCCGGATTATGCCGCGGTCCCCCAAGAGATGCGATCCGTCGCAGAAGCGTTTGGCAAGAAGCTTTGCAGAGAGATCACCCCCGAGCAGCTGCTCGCAGAGGTTCCACGGCTGCGCAGCATCGTCGGAGACCGCGCGATACTCAGGTGCCTTCACTTCTTCGCCGACAACGATCGTGTCGACCGGCAGATTGTCGCCCTGCGAGAGCGGGATTTCAATTCCTACCTCGATGCCGTCCGAAAAGCCGGTGATTCCTCTTGGGAGCTCTTGCAGAACAACTACTCTCCGACCAACCTGCGTGAGCAGGGCGTCCCCCTCGCGTTGGCCCTCTCGCGCCGCTTTCTCGGCGACGACGGGGCAGTCCGGATCCAAGGGGGCGGCTTCGCGGGAACGATGCAGGCCTACGTGCCGAAAGAGCGGTTCGATGGCTATCGCCGCTACATGGAAGATCTCTTCGGATCCGGGAGCGTCACCCAGATCGGGGTTCGGAGCGCCGGAACCACCGAGATCCGTTGAGCAGCACGCAATTCGGAGAAATAAAAGATTGTGAGAGCCGCATGAGTGCCTGTATAATACTCTCGCATAGATAGAATTCGCAGTCCAGAGTCTCGGGGATCGTTGGCCGAGTTGCCGGCCCGAGAGGAGTGTGTCGGATGATCGATGGGCTCCGTTACTTCGTTGACGGGCTAGCCGGTTTCATGAATATCGGCACCATATTCAACGTGCTCTGGGCCACCCAGCTCGGAATCATCGTCGGGATGCTCCCAGGTCTCACGGCCACGATGGGAGTCGCGCTCATGACGACTCTCACCTTCAGGCTCGACGCCTCGAACGCCCTCCTCATCCTCGTCTGCATGTACATCGGCGCGATCTACGGGGGCAGCCGCAGCGCAATACTCCTCAACATTCCCGGTACGCCGGCGAACGCCGCCACCACCCTCGAAGGCTACCCACTCGCAAAGCAGGGCCGTGCAGGCAGGGCCATCGGTATTGCCACCACCGGTTCGTTCATCGGCTCGTTCATCGGGATGATCATGCTCGCCTTCTTCACCCCGCTCATCGGCGAGTTCGCCCTCAAGTTCGAGTCGTTCGAGTTCACCTGGCTCGCTATATTCGGCGTCATTATTTCGGGCAACCTCACTGCGCCGAAGGACCCCCTCAAGGGGTGGATCTCGGGCTTCATCGGTCTTTTCATAGCGATGATCGGGATGGAAGGCATTCACGCGTTCGTCCGATTCTCGTTCGGTACGGTAGGTCTCTCCGGAGGTGTCGCATTGATCCCCGCGATGGTCGGCGCATTCGGTTTCGCCGAGATCGTCAGTGTCATGCGACATCCCGTCTACGAGGTCGTCGACACGAAGATCGAGCGCGTGATACCGACCTTTGGTGACATAGGCCGCTACTGGAAGACGATCGTTCGGTCCGGAATCGTGGGCACTTTCATCGGCGCGGTTCCCGGGGTCGGGGAGGACGTCGCGGCGTGGGTTTCCTACGATATGGCGCGCCGGGCGAGCAAAGACCGCGACAAGTTCGGCACTGGAGTCGTCGAAGGGCTCATCGCCGCCGAAACGGGAAACAACGCCTGCGTCGCCGGAGCGATGATCCCCGTGCTCTCCCTCGCCATCCCCGGTTCTGCGCCTGCGGCGGTACTCCTTGCGGCGATGCTTATCCACGGCGTACGCCCGGGTCCGCTCATTATGATCGAGTTTCCCGACTTCGTCTTCAAGGTCGTCGCAATGGTTCTCCTCGCTTCGGCAGCGATGCTTGTTCTCGGACTCTCAATGGTTCGGCTCCTCGTGAAAGTATTGCTCGTGCCTCGGACAAAGCTCATGCCGATCATCTTCACACTCTGCGTTGTCGGCTCGTTCGCGATTCAGAGTAGAAGCTTCGACATCGGGGTGATGGTCGTCTTCGGCATCCTCGGATTCTACATGCGCGAAATGAACTACCCAATCGCGCCGATGGTCTTGGGGATTATTCTCGGTGACATTCTCGACAAGAACCTGAGACGGGCTCTCATCCTCTCCGATGGAAACATCCTCCCCTTCTTCACGCGACCGATCTCGCTCGTCCTGTTTCTGATAACAGTCTTCATTATCATCAGCCGAATGCCCTGGTTTTCTTCACTGATGGCTCGGGCCCGTAGCGCAGTGCGAGCCAAGCTCCGCCGGCCGTAGCGCACCGAGAGTTGAAAAAATTAAAAACTTGTGAGAACTCTAACAGCGCTGCTATAATGGACAAAACCACTAAAAGGAGTGTGCACGCTATGAAGAAGCTCATCGTCATTGCGTTGCTGTTGGCGGTTTCGGCCGCCTTGGTTTTTGCTATGGGGACACCGGACAAGACCGGGTTACCTTGGACCCCGAAAAAACCCGTCACCATCATCGTTCCGTGGGCAGCCGGCGGATCGACCGACCAAGTGACCCGCGTCGTCGCAGGTGAGTTGGAGGATCACCTCGGCCAGAAGATCGTCATCGTCAACCAGCCGGGCGCTTCCGGATCAGTGGGAACCAAGAGCGCCATTGACGCCGCTCATGACGGCTACACATGGACCGCGGGCGCTGCCGCGGATCTCGGCTCCTATCCGGTACTCGGTCTGCTGGATACCAAAATCCAGGATTGGGTCGTCTACACCGACGTCGCGAACGTGTCGGTCGTCGCAGTGAACCCCGAAACTCCTTACAAGAGCTTCGCCGATCTGCTGCAGGCTTTCAAGGATAATCCGGGTCAGATACCCGTCGCGACCGCCGGCCAGCTTTCCGCGGGCCACAACGCGATCGAGGCCATAAAGAAGTATACCGGGATCGACTACAAGCATGTTACCTACGACGGAGGGAATCCGGCGGTCATCGCGACGGTTGCAGGCGAGACTCAGGTCACGACTCAGTTGGCGGTCGAAGAGGCGGACATGCTCAAGGGCAAGAGGCTCCGCGCACTCGCAGTCCTCGACAACAAGCCGCTCGAACTGCAAGGATATGGGACCATTCCTCCGGTTACCAACTGGATCAAGGACTTCCAACCCGCGCCGAACTACTTCGGTATCTGGGTACCGAAGGATGTTCCGAAGGAGGTTACCGACACCTTCGGCCAGCTCTGGGATACCGTCATCAAGAACTCCCAGAAGTTGAAAGACTATGCTGCTTCCCGTGGGGCGGTGTTCGATCCGGCGTGGGGCGACGCCGGTTTGAAACAGGTCATGCCTTACCTTTCCCAGGTGGCGTGGAATTACTACGCAAGCGGCAAGGCCAAGATATCACCCGACACAATCGGAATACCGAAGCCGTAGCTGAATCGAACAGAATAGATCTCTTCAAGGACGAAACAGGTGCCTCTCCCTCCCACCCATGGTGGGAGGGCTGCACATGTCTTCGGGGGGAACGGATGAAAGAAAGCAACATGACACGGGCGGATTTCGTTACGTCGATTATCCTAATTGCCTTCGGGGTCGCCGTGCTGATCATGTCCCTTCATATGCCGACATTCGCCGCACGCGGAGTGAATCCCTATTCGGCGCCCGGCATCGTTCCAGGGTTTCTCGGAGCGCTCATCGCGCTGCTCGGCCTCGTACTCTTTATTCGTTCCGTCGGCCGGAAAGGGTACCGACTCGGTATTAACGGCCGCACGGTGAAGGAGTTCTTCACCGCCCAGCAAACCCTCCGACTGACGATAACGATCGTTATCAGCGTGCTCTATGCATTGGTCCTGCTTGGTCGTGTACCCTATCCCATTGCGACCGGCATCTACGTCCTCGCCTTCATTTTGCTCTTCGAATACAAGTGGAAGAGCCCGGCACGAAGTCAATGGAAGACCCTCCTCTTCGCCGTGATCGTTGCTGTTTCCACAGCTGTCTTGGTGACGGCCGTTTTTCAGTACCTCTTCCTCGTGTCGCTGCCTGGATGAATGTTGTACCCAAAGGAGCTGCCTCATGCTGGAAGGACTGCACTACTTCGCTGAGGGATTGATCGGATTTCTTAATTTCAAAACCCTGTTCAATGTTCTGTGGGCGACACAGCTCGGAATCATCGTAGGCATGCTCCCGGGCCTCACCGCCACTATGGGGGTCGCCCTGATGACGACCCTTACCTTCAAGCTCGATGCTTCGAACGCCGTCCTTATTCTCGTCTGCATGTACATCGGCGCAATCTACGGGGGCAGCCGCAGCGCTATACTCCTGAACATCCCAGGCACGCCGGCAAACGCCGCGACGGCGGTCGACGGTCACCCGCTTGCCAAGCAGGGACGTGCCGGGCGCGCGATCGGTATCGCCACGACCGGCTCGTTCATCGGCTCGTTCATTGGCATGATAATGCTCGCGCTTTTCACCCCGCTCATCGGTGCCTTCGCGCTCAAGTTCGAATCCTTCGAGTACACCTGGCTGGCGATTTTCGGGATCATTATCTCAGGCAACCTCACCGCGCCGAAGGATCCGCTGAAAGGGTGGATATCCGGCTTCCTCGGTCTCTTCGTTGCGATGATCGGGATGGAGAGCATCCATGCCTTCGTCAGGTTCTCGTTCGGTACCGTTGGGCTTTCAGGAGGGGTCGCGTTGATACCCGCGATGGTCGGCGCCTTCGGCTTCGCCGAGATCATCAGCGTCATGCGTCACCCGAAGTTCGAGGTTGTGAACACAAAGATCGAGCGGGTCATACCGTCTTTTCGGGACATCAGGGTCCACCTCAAGACGATAGTCCGTTCGGGGATCGTCGGAACGTTCATCGGAGCGGTCCCGGGCGTCGGCGAAGACGTCGCCGCATGGGTCTCCTACGACATGGCCCGGCGCTCGAGCAAGGACGGTGACAAGTTCGGAACCGGAGTCGTTGAAGGTCTCATCGCGGCTGAAACCGGCAACAATGCCTGCGTCGCGGGTGCCATGATCCCCGTTCTCTCGCTCGCCATCCCCGGCTCCGCGCCGGCGGCGGTGCTCCTCGCGGCGATGTTGATCCACGGTGTTCGGCCCGGGCCGCTGATCATGGTGGAGTTCCCGGACTTCGTTTTCAAGGTTGTGGCAATGGTATTGCTCGCCTCTGTCGCAATGCTCATCCTCGGTCTTTCGCTCGTCAGATTGCTGGTAAAAGTCCTGCTGGTACCGAGAACCAAGTTGATGCCGATCATCTTCACCCTCTGTGTCGTCGGCTCGTTCGCGATCCAGAGCAGGTTCTTCGACATCGGAGTGATGGTGATCTTCGGCGTCCTTGGATTCTACCTCCGTGAAATGGAGTATCCCATGGCTCCGCTCGTGCTCGGGATAATTTTGGGAGGGATATTGGATCAGAACCTGCGCCGCGCACTCGTCCTCTCCGATGGAAGCATTCTGCCCTTCTTCACCCGTCCGATCTCTGCTGTGCTCTTTCTCATCATCGCCTTCACGATGGTGAGCAGGACACGCTGGTTCCTCCGTCTGAAAGCTCAAGCGAGCAACTCAGTTCGGTCGCTACTAGGAAGGAGTAGGAGATGAAGACAGGGTTCGTAGGCAGCGGCTTTGCCGCCTCGTTCCATTTCGAGGCGCTCTTGGAGGGAGCGGGAGAGCTCGCGAAGCCGGTGGGTTGTTACTCACTGCACGAGGAGAACAGGAAACGTTTTGCGGATGAACGCGACCTCGAAGCCTACGACAGCCTCGAGGAGCTCCTTGAAGCGGTAGAGGTGGTTCACGTCTGCGTGCCTGCCGCTTTCCACGAGGAGGTTGCGGTCAAGGCGTTACGTCGTGGGGTGAATGTCATCCTCGAGAAACCCTTTACCGGATACTTCGGGCCCTCAAACGATCCAAGCTTCAGAGGCGACAGCTACCCGAAGGAAACCATGCTCACCGGCGCCCTGGAAAGCGCCCGCCGCATCCTCGAAGCCGAGGGCAGCACGGAAGCCAGGCTCTACTACGCGGAGAACTGGATCTACGCACCCGTGATCCAGAAGGAAGCAGAGATCGTCCGAAAGACAGGAGCCCAGATCCTCTGGATAGTAGCCGAAGAATCGCACTCCGGATCTCATTCGCCCGGATACGGCAACTGGCGCGAGGCCGGAGGCGGCTCCATCATGGGCAAGGGCACCCATCCTCTCACGACGGTGCTCTATCTCAAACGCATCGAGGGCGACGCGAGGAATGGACGACCGATTCGACCCGCGGCCGTCACGGCTCGCACCCACGAGATAACGAGACTACCCGGCTACCGCGACATGGGATTCCTGCGTACGGCCTACGATGACGTCGAGGATTTCGCTCTGCTGCACGTGACCTTCGACGACGGAACGGTTGCCGATGTCTTTGCCTCGGAAATCGTGATGGGCGGGGTTCACAACTGGCTGGAGGTCTTTGCAAACAACCACCGCACGCGCTGCAACATCAATCCGATTGACGCCGTCGAGACCTACAACCCCAGTGACCAGCAACTCCGTGACGTATACGTCGTCGAGAAGATCGGTACCAAGCAGGGATGGACAAAACCGGCGCCCGACGAAAACTGGATGAACGGCTACGTGCAGGAGCTCCGCAGCTTCTACGGCTCGATCCGAGCGAACGAGCCCTCCTTTTCGAACGCCGAGCTCGGATTCGATACGACTAACGTCATCTACTCCGCCTATCTCTCCGCCGAGCGTCGCGGGGCAGAGGTGGAGCTCGCTTGATCTCGCGTGGAAGGGGATAACCCGGCTGCATTGACGTGGTGGCGGTCTCCCCCGGTATAATGGATCGATAACCCAGCATGGGAGCCGCTATGGACCACTCACCACTTCAAACAAGCCGATATGGCTACAAGCCGAAGCTACCGCCGATTCTCTCAGGGGAGCTCGTGCACATCGCCGCAAAATCCGGACAGCCGACCGAAGCGACCGCGGATCGAGAGGAGCTCCGGAAGCTCTTTCCAAATACCTACGGGCTTCCGATGGTCGATTTCGTTCCGGGAGATAATCCGGACGCCCTCAAACGGATCAACGCGGGGGTCATTCTTTCGGGAGGCCAGGCGCCGGGAGGCCACAACGTAATCGCGGGGCTCTTCGACGCGATTCGCAAGGGCAACAGTCAATCGAGGCTCTTCGGGTTCCTCGGTGGCCCGTCCGGGATTCTCGAGGATCGTTCGGTGGAAATCACCCCTGAGCTGATCGACGAGTACCGGAACACCGGCGGTTTCGACATCATCGGCTCCGGGAGGACCAAGCTCGAGACCACCGAACAGTTCGACACCTGCCTCGAAGTCTGCCGCCGAAACGAAATATCCGCGCTCGTCATCATCGGCGGCGACGATTCCAATACGAATGCGGCAATCCTTGCAGAGTACTTCAAGAACAAGAATGCACAGATTACGGTCGTGGGGGTACCGAAGACAATCGACGGCGACCTCAAGAACCGGTACATCGAAGCTTCCTTCGGTTTCGACACCGCCACGAAGACCTATTCCGAGCTTATCGGCAACATCCAACGTGATGCGGCGAGCGCCGGAAAGTACTGGCACTTCATCCGTCTCATGGGTCGATCTGCGTCACATATCGCTTTGGAGTGCGCCTTGAAGACTCAACCCAATGTGGCGATAATCTCCGAGGAGGTCCAACAGAACAACCATTCCCTCTCCCAGATTGTCGATGAGATTGCCGGCGTGGTCTCGGTCCGCGCATCAGGCGGAGAGAACTTCGGGGTCGTGCTCATCCCCGAGGGCCTCGTCGAGTTCCTTCCGGAGATGAAGTCGCTGATCGACGAGCTCAACGGGCTCATCGCCGAGAAGGAAGCTGAGTTCGGAAAGCTCTCCTCTGCAGAGAAACGTATCGAATGGGTCGGCGAAAATCTCTCTTTGTCGACGTCGACCCTCTTCGGGACTCTCCCGTCGACCATTCAGGCTCAGCTCCTGATGGACCGGGACCCGCACGGAAACGTACAGGTGTCCCGAATCGAGACCGAAGCGCTCCTGGTGGAGATGGTCGAACGAAAACTCGGCGAGCTCAAGAAAACCGGCGGATACAAGGGCAAGTTCAGCGCGCTGCGCCACTTCTTCGGTTACGAGGGACGGTGCGCCTTCCCGTCGAATTTCGATGCGGACTACTGCTATTCACTCGGATTCAACGCATTTCTGCTCATCGCCGCCGGCAAGAGCGGCTACATGTCGGTGGTAAAGAACCTTTCGCGGTCGGCCGAGAGATGGCTACCCGGAGGTATTCCCATCACGATGATGTTCAACCTCGAGCGTCGCCAGGCTGAACGGAAACCTGTGATCAAGAAAGCGCTCGTGCAGCTCGACGGCGAACCGTTCAAGAAGTTCGCCGCGTCTCGCACGGATTGGGCCCACCACACGCGATACCTCTTTCCCGGAGCCATTCAATATTGGGGTCCAGATGAGGTCTGCAACCGACCGACGGAGACGCTTCTACTCGAGCACGGCTCCTGAGCCGGTGGACGGGACGAAAGGCCGTATGAGCCCGGCGGAGCTTTGATGAAGTCGCGAAGCTGCTGCTTCACCACCTGCAATCTATTCTCGTTTCGCCTATCGTAGGCCATGGCCGACCTCATGCTTCCCGAGCGAACGGATCCGAATCACAAGAGGCAAGCGCTCAAGACGGAGGCGGATCGATTCTGGGAGATGGGCCACCGCGTGATTCGAAGAATAGCGCACTGCCGGCTCTCCGCCGCGGCGCAGCGTGCAGAGGACGAGGAGCGGCAGGAGGAGCAGATGGTGCAGAAACCAAGGTCCGAGAAGTCTCATCGATCCTTCGAACCCTCCCCTGTCTGACTGCTGAAATCTCTGCCGGTCGAGTCTATGAAAGCTCTGCAGGAACGGACCGCCCGGTGCACCTCGTCCTGCGCCGGGAGGTACGCGGCGAACTTCACCAGATCACAATGGGAAAGGAACTCTCCAAAGGACCGACGGTGTCTGCCGAGGGCCGGGGAGTGACGGATAGAGTAGAGAAACTCCTCCGTTGTCTGGTCGGGAGCATTGATATCGAAGAGCTCCTCGACATAACGGCGAACCAGCCGGCCGATGGCATTGTAGAACTCTTTATGCCTGCCCGCGTTCGGCAGATCGAGCTCGACGAGACCATCGAGCTCCGTTCGAGCTCGGACCCATGGCGGGATCGCCTCCACCCTCTCGCGTCGCCGGCGCCTCAACCGAACGATCAGGGAAAAAAGGGAGGCGCCAACTACGGCGAACAACGTCGTCGCGCCTGCGAGCACTTCCGGCAGTGCGCTCGGTCCGGCAAGCGGGCCGATGAGCCCCTTCAGCTCCAAAGGCGTCTTCGCTCCTGCAGGAACGAGGGAAGCAACCTTCACCGGTATCTTGTTGCTGGTTACCTCTATCCGGGACCGACCGTTGCGGCCAATCGCTGTCAGAGGAGGGAGAAAGTAGGTGCCGGGGAGGAGAGGCTCGAGCCGATAGGTCGTAACCTGTCGCGTCGAATCCGAGCGATCGAGCTCGGGCCGACCGGCGTTCCGTGCAACCACCGTGAACCCGCCGATCTTCCGCCCGACCTTCGGCGGAGTCACGCTCCAACCCTTCTTTCCGGCAACGGCGACCGTCAGAACGAGATCCTGCGCGGTGGTGATTGTCTCTTTCGATAACGCGAGCTCGAGGGTCACCGCTCCGTTCTCGAAGCGATGATCCCTCGCTGTGCGACCGGCGGCTATAGATCCCTCCGTCGAGCACGAATCGAGCAGGGTCAATCCAACGAAAAGCGAGCAGGTACCGAGGAGCACCGACCCCATTCGG
>Ga0315535_1001208_pt1 | contig 17375 bp, 17 predicted proteins | sample SalMarSW160220MG_2_FD_203092 | JGI IMG/M metagenome (GOLD analysis project Ga0315535, IMG submission 203092) | Salt marsh sediment microbial communities from the Plum Island Ecosystem LTER, Massachusetts, United States - Salt Marsh Sediment SW1602-20 ... | reverse complement strand
TGGTCACGTCTCGAAGCCTCCTTGCTCGCCTGCGGTCCGGCGCCGCCGGTCGGACTACCGGCGCTCCGCCATCCTGCGCCCCCAACCTGACAGGTCGCGGCAGGATTTCGCCGGCGGTCCCCTACTCCCAGCGGAAGAAGCGCGCCGAGATCGCGAGACAGACCACGAACCAGCCACCCAGGACCAACAGATCGACCGGGAGCGGCGCGAATGCGGATCCGTTCACCATCACCTGGCGCAGCGCATCGCCCAGATAGGTGAGCGGCAGGAACACCGCAACCGGCCGCAGGATGCTGGGCATGATCTCGATCGGGAAGAACACCCCCGACAGGAACATCATCGGGAACTGGATCACCTGGACGATGCCGTTGGCCGCCTCCTCGGTCCGCACGAAGGCCGCGACCAGGTAGCCGATCGAGATGAAGGTCAGCGCGCCCAGGATCACGATGGCGGCCATCAACCACAGGGCGCCCAGCACCTGGACACCGAACACCGCGACACCGATGCCCACGATCAGCACCGCCTGCACGAGGCCGATCAGCAGGCGCAGCGCGACGTTGCTCCCGACCAGCGTCCAGCGCGGCAGCGGCGTCGCACCCAGCCGTTTGAGGATGAGCTTCTCGCGCTGGGCCACCAACGGGACGGCGCCGAAGATCCCGAGCTGCATGAGCGCCATGCCGAGGATCCCGGGCACGAGGAACGCTGCGCTGGTGAGATCCTGGGTCTGGAGCGCCTGGTTGGACACGCCCAGCACGGGGGCTCGCCCGGTCAGCGCGACGTTGAGCGATGCGGTTACGCGGGCCACGACCTGCTCGATCGTGGCGCTGCTCGTCTGCTGGCTTGGATCGGTGTACAGGTCCAGGGTGACCGCCGGGCCGCTCGCCGGCGACGAGGCGCCGGGTTGACCTGCGGCGGCAAGGGCCGCCGCGTAGCCCGCCGGCACGACGATGATCCCGCGCAGGTCGCCGGACTGCATCGCGCTGCGCGATTCGGTCAGCGGACCGTCCACAAGCTCGAGCAGCGGGACCTGGGCAAAGGCCGCCCGAAGCTGTCCGGAAGCGGAGGTGGTGTCCTGGTCCACCCAGCCAACCCGGTACGTGGTGTTCCCGGGGCCGGAGAAGATCGCTCCGAACAGGAGGATGAAGATGACCGGAAATGCCAGGGTCCAGAACAGCGCCGTCCGGTCCCGCATGAAGCTTCTGATGTTGGCTGTGGTCAGGGTGGCGAGCGCTCGCATGTCCGTCACTCCCGCAGGGCGCGGCCGGTGAGGTCCAGAAACACGTCCTCGAGCGTCGCCCGGCGGATGCCCAGGTTCTGCGGCTCGAGGCCGAGCCCCTCGGTGAGCTCGAGCAGGGCCGCGATCGTGGTGGCGACGACGCCTGTGTAGAGCACGGTCTGCTCGTCCTCGACGACGGCGCGCTTGACCTCGGGCAACGCGCCGAGCCGCTCGAGGTCGACCCCGGGCAGGGTGTCGAAATGCACGGCCCGCTCATGGAATCTGCGAGACACCAGGTCCTGCACCGTGCCGAGCTCGAGCACATGACCGTGATCCATGACCGCGACCCGGTCGCAGAGGTGGGTGGCCTCCTCCATGTAGTGCGTCGTCAGCAGCACCGAGCAGCCCTGTCCCCGGAGTCGGAGCACGAGGTCCCACAGGGAGCGGCGCGCCTGAGGGTCCATCCCGGTCGTGGGCTCGTCGAGGAACACCAGCTCGGGCTCGTTCACCAGGGCCAGGGCAACCGACAGGCGCTGGCGCTGCCCTCCCGACAGGTGGCGCGTCTGGGCGTCCTTGCGCTCCCCGAGATCGACGGCATCGAGCAGCCACGCAGTGGGGCGGCTGCGCGCGTAGAAGGTACGGAACAGGTCGAGCAGCTCGGCCACCGTCAGGTACGGGTAGAGCGCCGCGGTCTGGAGCTGGACACCGATCCGCTCCTTGATCGCCGCTGGCTGATGGGCGGCGTCGATACCGAGCACCCGCACCGTGCCCTCGTCGGGCTTGCGAAGGCCTTCCAGGATCTCGACCGTCGTGGTCTTGCCGGCGCCGTTGGGTCCCAGCAGCCCGAAGATCTCGCCGCGCTGGACCTTGAAGCTGACGTCGTCCACGGCATGCACGTCGCCATAGCGCTTGCGCAGCCCGGCGACCTCGATGACCGCTCTCTCGTCGGCGGCGTTCGCGATGGTCAACACGCTCCTCGATCGGGCAGCGGGGACGTCCCCAGGTGCGGCGGCCCCGGACCCCGGAGTCTACTGGACCGTGGACGCTCCCCGTGGCGCTGCCACCGCCTCGGCCCGCGGTTCCGGGCGGCGCAGAGGATCGCCGGTCACCCCGGCTTCCCGGTCGGCTCCTCGGGCGCGGGCACCGGTGGGCCGTGGACCAGCCGGCGGCGGGCGACCCGTGGTCCGGTGCGTCCGCCGGTCGCGCCTGGAGCACCCGCGCTAACGTTGACAGCGTCGATCTTGGAGGAACCGTGGCATGATCCGAGGCTGGACGTCCATCGCGCTCTTCGCGTCCGTCGCGCTTCTGCTTGCCGGCTGTGGATCGAGCCAGGCGACCTCGACACCGTCGCCCGCGACGGCACCGGCATCCGCCCTCGCGACGGCACCGGGCGCCAGCCAGGGTCTCGACCCGAGCTCCATCGGGCGGGCTTACATCGAGGCCCTTGCGCGCGGCGACTGGGCCGGCGCCGCGGCGATGGAGGACCCGGTCATGGCCTCCGCCGCCGGCGCCGCGCAGCTGCAGCAGATCACGGCTGCCCTCGTCACCCAGTACGGGGCGTACCAGTCGATCGGGAACGTGACCACCACCACCCAGGGCTCGTACACGGTCGTCGCCGTCATCGTGACGTTCGCGAGCGCCAAGGTGACCCTCAACGTCAGCCTCGACGCCGCCGGGCAGGTGGCCGGGTTCCATGTCGGGGCCGTCGCGGTCGCCTCGAGCTCGCCGGCCCCGTACGTCAACCCCAGCTCGTTCACGGAGACCGACGTCACCGTGGGGTCCTCGCCGTGGACGCTGCCGGGCACCCTGACCATGCCCAATGGGTCGGGACCCTTTCCGGCGGTCGTGCTCGTTGCCGGATCTGGCCCGTCGGATCGCGACGAGACGTTCGGACCCAACAAGCCGCTGCGTGACCTCGCCTGGGGCCTCGCGTCGTCGGGGATCGCCGCGCTCCGCTACGACAAGCGCACGCTCGTGTACGGCGCCCAGATGGCGACCGACTCGAGCCTCACGGTGCGCCAGGAGACGACCGACGACGCGGAAGCTGCCGTCACCCTGCTGCGCACGACCTCGATGGTCGATCCCGCTCGGGTGTTCCTGGTCGGACATAGTCTGGGCGCCTATCTCGCGCCCCGGATGGCCGCCGAGATCCCGGGGCAGCTCGACGGGATCGTCCTGCTCGAGGCGCCGAGCACGCCCATCCCGCAGCTGATGCTCATCCAGACGCGGTACCTGACCTCGCTCCAGGGTGCCAGCCCGAGCCCGGAGGCGGAGCAGCAGCTGGCGGCGCTGGAGCAGCAGGTCGCGCTGGCCGAGTCCCCCAGCCTGTCACCCTCGACGCCGTCGTCTGAGCTGCCGGGCGGCGTCCCGGCGTCGTACTGGCTCGATCTGCAGACGTACCACCCCGTGACGGTGGCCGCCGGCCTGAACGTCCCGATGTTCTTCTCTCAAGGCACACGCGACTACCAGGTGCCCCCGTCCGAGCTGGAGCCATGGCAGCAGGCCCTCGCCGGGCACTCGAACGTGACCTTCAAGACGTATCCGGCCATGGATCACCTGCTGCTCGATGGCAGCGGGCCCGCCACGCCGGCCGAGTACAGCACGCCCGCCCACGTCGACCGCCAGCTCGTGGCCGACCTCGTCGCCTGGATCACGGGTCACTGAGCGGCGGGCGCGGAGGGCGCTGGGACCGCGCCGAACGTCAACGCCGCAGCGGATCGTCGTCCGAACGTACGGACGCGGGGGCCTGCTCGGCCTCCCGAGTCCCTGCTCGCTACAGGGTGATGTCACTTCGATAGCTCATGGCCGGCGGAGCGCAGGTCGTCAGCGGGCCTCGGGCTCGACCCTATCGCCGTCGCGGACCAGGGCGACGAACGCCGCCACGATCGGGTTCGAGGAGGCATCCCGACGCACCAGCCCGACGCGCCGGCGGAGCGTGGGGCGCGTTCGGGCGACGACGGCACCGGCGGCTCGCGCCTGCTCCGCGATCCGGAGCGGGACGAACGCGATCCCGGCTCCGGCAAGGACCAGCGGCAGGATCGCCTCCCGCTGGCTGACCTCGACCGCGACTCGCGGGATGCGCCCCAGACCGCTGAACGCGCTCTCGACGAGCCGCCGCGTCGAGGTCCCTGCGGGCGTGGCAACCAAGGGCATGGTCACCAGCTCGCGCAGGGAGACCGCTGCCGCGACTGACGACCCCGGCGGAAGGATCGCAACCAGCTCCTGCTCGATGACCGTCTCGGCTCGCAGCCCACGGCGCTCCCCCTCGACCTCGGCCAGCCCGATGTCCGCGCGGCCATCGCGCACGGCGTCTGGTACGGCATCGGCCTCCTCAGGCTCGACGAGGTGGACCGTGATCCCTGGGTAGGCGGTCCGGAACCGGCCGATCCACGGCACGAGCGGCTCCACGACCAGCGTCGGCAGCGCGATCACCGTCAGGTGGCCCGACTGCAGGGCGAGGACCTCGGTGGCCGCCATTCGCGCTCCGTCCGCCTCGAGCAATGCGCGGCGGGCGGGAGGTTCGAAGGCCCGGCCGGCCGGCGACAACCGGACACCCCGACCCACCCGATCGAACAGGTCGACGCCGAGCTCCTGCTCGAGCGTCCGGATCCCCTGCGAGAGCGTGGGCTGGGCCACGTGGACCGCGTCGGCCGCCTTCGTGAACCCGCCGTGGTCGATCACGGCCAGGACGTACTCGAGCTGACGCAGCTCCATGGGTCCATCACTCCACTGATTGGTATTACCTATCGAATCCAGACAAACAACCTGTTGGACCGATCATACACAACGCGCTTGAATCGACATGACAACGATGCAGAGGAGGCACAGGTGCCGGGATGACCATCGCCGACCCGATGCTCATCGGGTTGCTCGTGCTCGGGATCGGCGCCGGCGCGCTGGGCGCGCTGGTGGGGATCGGGGGCGGCGTGGTGATCGTTCCCGTGCTCCTGCTGGTGTTCGGGTTCGACGTCCGGGTCGCCGTGGCGACGTCCCTGCTCGCGGTCGTGGCCACCTCCGTCGCGGCCGGTAGCGTGCACCTGGGCACCGGCCTCGCGAACCTTCGGATCGGGCTCAGCCTCGAGGTCGTCACGATCGCCGGTGGGATCGCGGGAGGGCTGATCGCGACGTCGATCGACCCGCGCTTCCTGTCGGTTCTGCTCGCGGTCGTGCTCGGCGTGTCCGCCGCGCTGCTGCTCAAGGGTCGCGACGAGCACGGGCTGCGAGACGGGCCGGGCGACGCGGAGCCCATCGAGGCCCACCAGACGGTTGGCAGGCTGGCAGGAACCTACCAGGACGGGCATGGTGGCGGGCTCGTCGCCTACGAGGCCAGGCGGGTACCGGCCGGCGCGTCGCTGGCGCTGGGCGCCGGCGCCCTGTCCGGGATGCTCGGCGTCGGTGGCGGGTTCCTCAAGGTGCCCGCCATGAACCTGGTCATGCAGCTGCCGCTCAAGGTATCGGCCGCGACCTCGAACTTCATGGTCGGGCTCACCGCCCTGGGGAGCCTGTTCATCTACATCGCTCGCGGCTACTTCTACCCGTACCCGGCGGCTCCGGTGGTGATCGGGGTCATGCTCGGCGGCCTGGTGGGAGCTCGCCTCCAGCATCGGTCGTCGCCCAACGTGCTCCGGCTGGTCCTGTCCGGGGTCCTGACCATCGTCGCCGTCCAGCTCATCCTCGGCGGAGCGGGGGCCTGAGATGGCCACGCTCCTCCCCCGGGTCATCGAACGCATCGGCGGCGACCGCGTCCACCCTCGATCCGCCGCCCAGGTCGTGATGCGCGCGGGCCTCCTCGTCGCGTCGCTGCTGATGAGCCTCGGGATCGTCATCCGCGCCGCCGCCGGCGGTGCGGCTCACCCCGTCCGGTTCAGTCAGCTGCTCTCGGCGCCAGCGCCAGGCGACCAGCTGCTGATGGCCGGCGCCCTGGTCCTCGCCCTCACGCCGGCGGCCCAGGTCGTCGTGGTGCTGGTCGGATGGGCGCGGATCCGCGACTTTCGCTATGCGGGCGTCGCGGCCGCCGTCATCGGGATGATCCTGCTGGGCATGGTGCTCGGCGTCCGGGGCTGATCAGCGAGCCGAGGAGCGCCTCGAGCCGCGACTCGAGCGTGGCCCGATCGCGCCCGGCCGACTGGTTGCTCGCCAGCAGGATCAGGGGCGCGGCATAGGCCGCCCAGGTGCTGAAGGCCAGGTTGAGGAAGATGAACGGATAGTGGTCGAACTGGCCCAGCGCGTAGATGTTGCCGGCCACCCACAGCACCACGACGATGGTCTGGAGCACGATGAATCTCCACGAGCCCATGAAGCCGGTCACACCGTGGCGACCCTGCCGGACCTGGTCGACGCGACCCTAGACGCGACCCTATTCGTACCTGATCGTCAACGCCGCACTCCGAGGTCGTGCCTGGCAGGCGAGGATCATGCCGCGCTTCCGCTGCCCCTTGGACAGCGCGTCGTCGACGTCGAGCGCAACCTCGCCCTTGGTGAGCTGGCACATGCACGTGCCGCAATAGCCTTCCTCGCAGGAGGAGGGCAGTTCGACGTTGGCGGCGACCGCCGCCTCGGTCAGGGTCTGGTCGGGCGCGCAGCGCAGCTCATGGTCAACGCCGAACAGGTCGACCGTGACCACGCTCGCACTGCTCCCGGGTGGCGTCGGCTGCGCTGCGACGACGGCGGGCGTTTCGTTTCGCTGCCGGGGTGAGGCGAAGCGCTCGACGTGCATGTTCTCGGGCTCGACACCCAGGTCCAGCAGCCCCTCCTCGACCACGTCCATGAAGCCCCACGGGCCACAGACGAAGAACAGTCCCTCGGTCTGCGCATCGACATAGGCCTGCACGTCGCGCGTGTCCAGCCGGCCCTCTCGCCGCCCGACCCGCTCGATCAGCTTGAGTCGCCGGCCGGCGCGCCTGCGCAGGTCGTGGATGGCCGCATGCAGGATCGTGTCCTCGGGGCTGCGGTTGACGTACACCAGCCGCAGCCGGCGATCGGTGGTCGCGAACGATTCCTGGATGATCGACCAGATGGGCGTGATCCCGCTGCCCGCGGCAAACAGGTACAGGTCGCCCGGGCGGTCCGGCACTGTGAACCGGCCCTCTGGCGGCCGGACGTCGAGCAGATCGCCAACCCCGACCTGCTCGCACAGCCAGCTCGACACCCGCCCACCCTCGATTCGCTTGACGGTGATCGCCGGCAGCTCATCGGCGCTGGGTGCGCTGGACAGCGAGTAGCAGCGGGTGAGCGGCTCGCCGTCGAGCTCGACCTGCAGCGTCAGGAACTGGCCTGCCTCGTAGCGAAGATGGTCCCGCTCAGCGGCCGGCACCTCGAACGCGATCGTGCGGGCCTGCGGGGTCTCCTCCCGGATCGCCGCCACCCGCAGCGGGCGGAACCGACGGCGGTCCGCCCGCCCGGTGGCGGGTGCGATCAGCGCTGCATCAGGTCCGGGACTTTTTTTTTCCGTCCTCGCGGCGAGACCCGAGCCTCGGTGCCGCCAGCAGGGGCCACCGGGACGTCAACCGCCTGATACACCACGGGCGCCGCCTGGGCTCCCTCGGGAGTCGGCTCCGGCGACGGAACGAACCGTTGCGGGTTCTCCGTGGCGCAGACCGGGCAGCGGCCCAGCGTATCGTCCTGCCACAGGTTGCAGGTCGGGCACTGGTAGCCCCGGAAGTAACCGCGCGGCTTCTCCCGGCCCTCGTGGCGCTGCGCGTTGCTGTCGAAGTTGGTGAAGATTCGGCCGAAGTCGAGGTCGATCTCGGTTGCCTTCACGCGGCACTCGGCGTTGAACGGCTCGGTGATCTCGGCGATCGCGGCCACCATCCCGGCCGGGTCGCCGGCGGCCTCGTAGCGCTTCTCGACGTCCCGCACCCGATGGACGATGTCGAGCCAGGCGGGATTGAGCAGATCGAACACGTAGGGATCGGTCTCCGTGTAGACGCCCCGCTGGGTCACGTCCAGGGCGCCGAAGTGGAACTTCGACATGAGCGTCTGCTCGAATCCCTGCGGATGCGCCCACGAGCGGTAGAAGTAGTCCGTCTCGTGGAGCAGCACAGGCAGGATGTCCCGGCCGTACTGCTCGTAGGCGGCGAACGCGGCACGACTGGTGTCGCCGCTCGCCAACGCCGCGGCCGTGCTGGCCGCGGCCATGTACGCGGTGCCGCTGCCGTAGTTCATGCCCAGGCTGAACAGCGGGTTGGTGAACTGCGCCGAGTCGCCGATCGAAACCCAGCCGTCGCCGGCGATCTGGGTCGAGTCGTGGACGAGGCCCAGGAAGGCCGCATACGGTCGGCGCTTCTCGCGATACGGCTGCTGGACCAGCTCGTAGTGCTCCAGGATCCAGGCCAGCGCCGGGTAGCGCTGCACGTAGTGCTCGAACCGCTGCTGGATCGGCAGCTCCGCCGCGGTGTCCATGTCCTCCCGGACCGTGATCCCCACCGAGGTCAGCAGCGAGAAGTCCGTGCCATGACGGGCCGCGAGCTCCCGGCGCGACGGCAGGTCGGCATCGTCGTCCGACGGGTGGTCCATGACATCGTCGACCAGGGCGGCCATGGTCTCGTCGTCGGCCGCCTCCCACGAGTGGAGGGTGATGAACCAGACCCAGCCCTGCGGGGTGCACAGGTGACGGGTGGCGGGGTCCTGCCAGCGGTCGAGCGGTACGGGCTTCTTCTGGCGGAAGTAGGCGAAGTAGGTGTTGGTCTGGAACGTGTCGTACAGCGACGCGTCCTTGCGATACATGCCGAGGTGGCGAGGCAGCACCGCGGCGGGGCCGGTGGCGTCGCAGATGATCTTCGCCGTCAGCATGTACTCGCCGTCAGGCCCTTCGCAGGCAAGCCGCTTGACGGCGCCGTCGAGATCGCTTCGCTCGAGCTCGACCTGGGTGCCCGTGCGCAGGTCGACGCCGGCCTCCCGCGTCAGGCGCTGGAACGCCATCTCGAACACGCGCCGCTCGACCTGGAACGTCTCCTCGATGTCGACGACGTCGACCTCACGTTCCGGCCGCTCGGACTCGGTACCCGCCCACCAGAAGCGGATGCCCGTCTTGTTGCCGAACAGGCGTCGCATCTGGGGCATCGTGAAGCCAACGTCGAGGAACGCCCGCACGGTGGTCGACAGAGTGCTCTCTCCCACCTTGTAGCCAGGGACCTCGCGCCGCTCCAGCATCACCACCCGCGCGGCGGGCTGCATGCGCTTCAGCCACTGCGCGTACATCATCCCCAGCGGCCCGGCGCCGATCACCGCCACGTCGCAGTCGGTCGCGACGTCCGCATCCGCTGACGAAGGCGGCGGCTCGCCGGTGGCAGGCTCGGCCGCCAGCTGCGTCGAGATGTTGCGCAGGTCCCGCGCCAGCTGCGCGCCCAGCGCGCGATGGAAGGCGAGCGCGAGCGCCGGGCTGGCAGCCGCCGCCCGCCGGTATGCCTGGCGGGCCAGCCGGGCAACCCGGACCGGACCGGCAGCAATGCACGACGCCGAGCGCGGCGCGTTGTCGACCAGGGCGAGGAGGCCCAGCATCTCACCCGGACCGACCCGGTTCAGCTCCCGCTGCTGACCGACGAAGGTCGACACGACCGACAGCTCCCCCTCGAGCACGATGACGATGTCGTCGTCGTCGGCACCCTCCTCGATGATCCGCTGCCCGTCCTCGAGCTCTTCGACCTGCAACAAGCCAGCGAGGAGGTTCACATCGTCCAGGGAGACGTCGCTCAGGTGCGGGACCTCCGCCAGCGCCGCCACGTCGCGCAGGGTCAGGGTCATGACCGTCCCGCCTTGACGGGTGCCATCTGGTGCGCCCGCAATCGGTTGAGCTGGATCGTGGCCCGGCGCAACCGGTGGGCCAGCTCACGATTGAGGTGGGCCAGGAAGCGGGTCGCGATCGCCGGGTGCGCCGCCCACAGCCGCTCCAGCTGCGCCCGGCGCAGGACGAGCACGGTGCAGCCCGCGTCGGAGCGCACCGTCGCCGTGGCGGGGCCGGGATCGAGCAGCGACACCTCTCCGACCACCTCGCCCGGACCCAGGCGCGAGACGGCCCGATCACGGCCCGCGACCTCGATCTCGAGCGAGCCGTCCCAGACCAGGTACAGCGCGTCCGACGGGCTTCCCTCGGTGATCAGCGTCTCGCCGGCGGCCACGTCCTCGGTCTCGAGCGCCGCGAGCAGGGCGTCGAGCTGGGCCGGCTCGAGCCCGAGCGCAAGGTTGGGGAACTGGCTGGTGAACACGAGGGGACTCAGCATCGATGCTCCGTGCACGCAGCGTCAGGCTTGCGGGTTGCGGGACCCGGGTTGCGGGACCCGGGTCCCACGCGCCGGCTCCGGGATCGTTCAGGATCCGTCCACAGATCGTAAACGCTGGGGACGCCGGGCGCGCGACGGTGCTCGGCCGCCGAGCAGAAGGACCTCGTCAGACGGCGACGTCCACGGCGGCCGTCTCGCCCGTGCCCCGATCGTCCTGGCTCGCGAACTGCTTGCGATACAGCTCGGCGTACAGCCCACCCGACACGATCAGCTCGGCATGGGTGCCGCGCTCCACGATGCGGCCGTCGGAGACGACCAGGATCTTGTCCGCGCGATGGATGGTCGAGAGTCGATGGGCGATGACGATCGACGTCCGGCCGGCCAGGGCGATCCGCAGGGCCTGCTGAACGGCGATCTCCGACTCCGAGTCGAGGTGGGCCGTCGCCTCGTCGAGGACCACGATGTCGGGGGCCTTGAGCAGCAGTCGGGCAAGCGCGATCCGCTGCTTCTCGCCACCCGAGAGCCGGTACCCGCGATCGCCGACGACGGTCTCGAGACCGTCGGGCAGCGACTCGACGAAGGACCGGATCTGGGCCGCGCCCAGGGCGCGGACGAGCTCCTCCTCCGAGGCGTCGGGCCGCGCGTAGAGCAGGTTCGCGCGGATGGTGTCGTGGAACAGGTGGGCGTCCTGCGTCACCACACCGATCATCTGTCGCAGGGATTCGAACGTGACGTCCCTCACGTCAACCCCGTTGATCCGGACGGCGCCTTCGCGCACGTCGTACAGCCGGGGCACGAGGTGGCTGATCGTCGTCTTGCCCGCGCCCGACGGGCCCACGAGGGCGATGAGCTCGCCGGGTTGGGCGGTGAACGAGATGTCGAACAGGATCTGTCCGGTGGGCGCCTGATCGAGCACGGCCACCGATTCCAGCGAGGCGAGCGAGACCTCCGACGCGGTCGGGTAGCTGAAGGCGACGTGGTCGAACTCGATGCTGGCGGGGCCGCGTCCGAGGTCGACCGCATCGGGCTTCTCCGCCACCAGGGGCTTGAGGTCGAGCACCTCGAAGATGCGATCGAACGACACCAGCGCCGTCATCACGCTGACCTGGACGTTGGACAAGGCGGTCAGCGGCCCGTACAGACGATTGAGGTACGCAGCCAGCGCCACGATCGTGCCCACTCCCAGCGAACCGTCGACCGCCAGGACTCCACCCACCCCGTAGACGATGGCGGTGGCGATCGACGCGGTGAGCAGCAGCGACGTCATGAACGCCACGGTGAGCATGGCCTGCGTGATGCCGATGTCGCGCACCCGCCCGGCCTTGGTCTCGAAGCTCCGGATCTCGCGCAGCGGCTGACCGAACAGCCGGACGAGGAGAGCCCCGGCGACGTTGAACCGCTCGGTCATCGTGGACGTCATCGCCGCGTTGAGGTTGTAGCTCTCGCGGGTGATGACCTGGATGCGCCGCCCCACCCAGCGGGCGGGGAGCACGAACAGCGGGAACAGCAGCACCGCGAGCAACGTGATCTGCCAGCTCAGGAACGCCATCGCGATCAGCGTCACGACCACGGTGATGGCGTTGCCGACGACCGACGACAGGGTGTTCGTGAACGCGCTCTGAGCGTCGAGCACGTCGTTGTTGAGCCGGCTCACGAGCGCACCGGTCTGGGTCCGCGTGAAGAACGCGATCGGCATCCGCTGGAAGTGGGCGAAGACCTGGGTGCGCATGTCGAAGATGAGCCCTTCGCCCACGCGCGCCGAGATCCAGCGCTCGACGACCGAGAGGGCCGCGTCGAAGATCGCGAGCACGACGAGCAGGAGGGCGAGCCCGACCACGAGCCCGGAGTCCCTGGGCAGGATGCCGTTGTCGATGATCGCGCGGTAGACGAGCGGGTTCGCCGCGCCCACCAGAGCGTCGACGACGATCAGGACCAGGAACACGAGCAGCAGGCGATGGTAGGGCGCCGCAAAGCGCGCGATCCGCCGAACCAGCCCCGGCGACAGCGCCTGGGAGCGCACGTTCTCGTCGCGGCGGAAGGAGCGCATGAGATGCCAGCCGCCCATGCCGCTGCCGCCCATCATGCTCATCGAGCGCTTCCATCCCCGACGACCGCGGTGCCGGCGGCCGCGGTGCCCTCATCGCCCCCATCGCAGGGGGGCGCCGGCCGGGCAACCACCTCCCGGAGCACCCGCAGCAGCAGCGCCTGGTCGGCGGCATCGAGCCGCCCGAGGACGAGCTCCGCGCTCGCCCGGCGTGCCGCCTCCATGCGCTGCAGAAGCCGTCGACCGTCGGGCGTGAGCGCAACGAGCGTGGAACGACGGTCGTCCGGGTCGTGCCGGCGAGTCACGAGCCCGGCCGTCTCCACACCATCGACGAGGTCGGTCACGGTGCGGGGCACGACCGCAAGGCGCTCGGAGATGGTCACCATCCGCAGCGGACCGTCCGCCAGCAGATGCAGGACGTGGGCCTTGGCCCGGGAGAGGCCGAGCGGGGCGAGCGCCTTGTTGGTCCCGCGGTGCAGGCGGCGGATGGTCTGGCCCAGCAGATCGGCGATCTCGAGCGTCGTGTCGATGTCGCGTGGTGCCGCCAGCGGGACGGTGGTCCGCTCGAAGGCGGTGGGAGCGGCATCGCTGTCCATGCCCGAAGGCTACCTCATAATGAGGAACCTCTGTGTCTGGCGGCGTCGACCGGTAATCGGCCGGTAACCGTCGCTGGCGGGCGTGCTAAGGAGATCGGCATGGGCGTCGATGAGAACCACAGTCCCGGGCCGGAGGGAGCGCCTGCCACTCGTCGTCCTGCTCGGCGAGGACCAACCCGCTGAGCGGGTTGGTCCTTTGGATCTGCCGTCGCCTCGAACTCGATCCTGTGCGTCGATGTGATGTGGTTGCGCTGCCTGGCGACTACTCTGTGACCACGCGCATCAGGAGCATCGGGACTGGCTTGTCGGGCACCCAGCCCCCCGTGACGCGCTGAAGGGGATTCATGGCGACAAGGCGCCAGCCGTCCTTGCCCAGCTCGTTGAGCCGGGCCAGGAATTGCGCGCTATGGGTGCCTTCATCCTCGTGGTAGGGCGCCGACTCGACCCTGTACTCGATCCGTGTCATGGTGCAGATCCTTTCTCCTGACGTGTCCCCGAGCGATCGGACGCACACGTGCTGGGTGCGCATCGGCGATCCCGTACGGAGCATGCTCGCGGTGCACCGCCGCGTCATGACGAGTCGTCATGGGATCCCCGGGTTGATTGGCCGGTCCAGGTCACGGCGTCGCGTCAGACCGAGGACTGGCGTCGGCATCGTGGTCAAACGCTCGACGCCCAACCATCCTCAGCCGGCCGACTCGCTAAGGCCCACGCCCCCGGAGGGGGTCCGCCTGCTCATCGCCGACAGCCGCGTGCGGGTCGTGGGAGCAGACGGCTCGCTGCTTCGGGAGCTCACCCTCGACGCCGATCGTGACTACCAGCTCCGCCTTCGCTCGTCTCCGATGTCGTGAGACAGGGGTCCTCGATGTCCCGAGAGCTGACAATGGCTCCGGCGGGCAGGAGCCTCCCGTCTACTGCAACGGCGAGGCGAGTCCACGACCGAGCTGGCGCTCCCCCACCCTGTTCGTTCACGCGCGTGGGTGAAGCTCACGCCGATCGAGTGCCAGGGCTGCAGGCGCGTCGTCGAGCGGCGGTCACCGGCTCAGCGGTACTGCCAGGACTGCGCCGTTGCACGTGGGCGAGTTCGGAGCCGCGACGGCATGGCACGGCGGCCGGGCCACGGAACATGAGGGGTTCGCCGGCGCTGCTCCTCGAACGCCGCAAACAGGTCCGCCGCGGAGAGATGGAGCGCTCGCGGCGAGCTGGCTGGACTCCCGGTCTCGACGATCGCCCAGCCGGGTCGCCCGAGGCGGCCTTCGGCAACCAGGTCGGCGAGGCACTCCCTCGCCCCTGGGTTGTCGAGGTCGACCGTCAGGGCAGCGCACTCCCGCGCAACAGGCTCGCCCCGCGCGATGGGGTTCGTGATCAGGGCGTCGAGGCGGGCGCTCAGCTGTGGGCCGTGAGGCCGTGGTCCATGCGCGAGGTTCGGGCATCGTGCGGACCCCGCGCCGTCAGGCGCGAAGGTCGGTTCGCGGGGCCGTGGCACGAGCACGCAGGAACGCGATGGCGGTGGACCGGCCGGCCGCGTTGAGCGCGGTGGATCCGGACGAGGAGACTGGTCCGCCGGCCAGCCGGCGTCCCGCCTGCCCCCTTCGTCACAGCTGGGCACCTGCGAAGGGCGGGTGTCGCCGAAGCTCGGCCAGGTCTTCGGGTGTGAGCATCGCCCGCTCTCGGGCCGCGCGAGCTGCCGAAACAAGCTGGTCGGGGTCGGCGCCTTCCCGTGCGGCGTCGAGGAGGGCCCGTAACAATGGGGCAAGTAGCCGCGGCGGGCGTGAGCCGGCCGCGTACTGAATCCGCCCCGCCACCGACGCCGACCTCAGCGTGGAGGTGATCCGGTTGGCTCCACTGGCAGCCGGCCGGCACATCGACGTCTGATCCTTTGGGCGCTGGCCCCGTCGGCCACAGGTCCACGAATCCGTGGCTCGATCAGGCTCCCTCGACGACGATGCCCATCGCGCGGGCGGCGTCAGCCTGGCACCGATCGAAGGTCAGCATCACGAGCGGCTGCGGTAGCCGGTCTGCCGCGGCGAGGTGCAGCGCATCGAGCGTTCGAACCTGATGCCGACAGCCGAGCTCGGATGCCCGCTCGAGGCAGGCGGGGTCGACCGGGACGACATGACAGCGTTCCCAGTCCTCGCGAAGACCGCGCCATAGGGCGGCGTCCTCGCCGCGATCGAAGCCGAGACGGCACAATGTGATCTCGGCCTCGGTCCGCGCCACAGCGGATGCGACCCACTCGGGATCCTCGCCCATCCGCCGAACGACGAACGGGGAGCCCTCCTCCTCGACATACCGCTTGACGAGCGCCGAGGTGTCGAGAAACAGCATCAGCGCTCGCGCAGCTCGGCGAGGACGTCCGCGCTCGATCCGCCCGACGGCGCGGGCACGGGCTTCGGGAGACTCGGCAGTGTCCGAAGTCGGGGGGCGATCACGCCACCGGTCGCGATCAGCTCGTCGAGGCTGGCGACCCGCTCCGCCGAGCTGACCGGCCCGATCTCGGCCGCCGGGACGCCGTCGACGGTGATGATGAGCCGCTCGCCGGCATGCGCACGCCGCACCACCCGGCTCGCCTGGTTCCTCAACTCCCGGATGGCAATTCGCTCCATGACCGGCAGCGTAGCACATGGACTACGCTCCCATGGTGGTCGCTGAGATCGACGGGGCAGCCGATCGGGATCGACCCGTTGATGGCCGGTGGCCTGCTCAACGCATGCCCGAGTAATCGATCACGCGGCGGCCCCGCGGTACTCGAGGATGAGCCCACCGAGCAGATCCCGCCATCGGACATCAAGCGGGTCGACCGCGATCGACTCCCCGGCCGCTGCCGCTTGTAGTGCTCCGCATAGGATCGCTGAGGGCAGGCGACTCACCGGCAATGTTGGACGTCTATCCATACACCTCACGCTGCTCGGCGATCTGGGCGATGGAGCTCGTCGACGTCGTCCGGACGATCTCGCCCGGACGATCTCGCCAGAGGCCGAGGCCAGCGTTCGCGTCGCCATCCCCGATCTGCTGCCGGATGAGGACTTCGCCGAGCTCTGCCGTCGGATCGTCCGCCCCGCAATGGTGTCAGCCGCTTGGATTCAGTAGGCAGTTGGCTCCGGCGGGCGGGAGCCGGCCGCGTACTGCATCGGCTGAGCATCGCCGAGAGCGAAATCGCGATCCCTCTCCCCCGCCGATCGCGCCAGTGGATGAAGGTCGCCCTGCTCGAGTGCCGACGATGCCATCCAGTCGTTGAGCGGCGATCGCCCATCCAGCGGCACTGCACCGAGTGCCGCAAGGCGCTCAAGGCGGCGAGAAGCGCCGCCGCGATGCGACGTGCTCGCGAGGTCTGAGCACGCCAGCGGCAGTACGGGTCCCTCCTCCACCGCGATCGTCACCGACGCTATCGCGGGGTCGATCGAGGCGGCCAGCACTGCACCATGACCTGTGGCTCTGACCAGGCGGTATCTGCCAGAGCGACGATGACTTCTGATCGCTCGCCGAAGCAGAGGCTCCTCCTCTTGCGCATCGTGCTGGGAATCGACGGTTCTCCCTCGTCAAGGGAAGCCAGTGACCTCGTCGCGTCTTTCCACTGGCCGCCGGGCAGGCTTCATCGAGACGCCGATGATCGAGGCCACCAAAGGAACCCCGATCGAGACCGAGATCATCGCCATGACCCCGATGGGCCGGCTCGGCCGGCCCCAGGAGATCGCGGCGGCGATCGCCTTCCTAGCGAGCGACGACGCCTCGTGCATGACCGGCTCGGAGGTCTACGTCGACGGCGGCTGGATCGCCCGCTGAACCGGTTCAATGGGGACCTTCACCAGAACAGGTCCGAGGCACCAGGCGTGCGGCACCATCAGAGGTTCCAGGCAGAGGTTCAGGTAGATGCCGAAGACCGCGCCCTTTGAGCAGCACGTCGATCGCTACGAGGCCTGGTTCGAGCGGCACCCCGCCGCCTTCGCCTCCGAGCTCGCGGCGCTCCGCGAATCCCTGCCACCGGGCGGGGGCCTGGAGGTGGGCGTGGGCACCGGTCGCTTTGCCGCTCCCCTCGGAATCCGCGCCGGGGTCGAGCCGTCCGCCCGGATGCGAGTCCTGGCCCGGGCACGCGGGATCGACGCCATCGATGGCGTCGCCGAGGCACTCCCCTACGGCGATGCCGCCTTCGACGTCGTCCTGATGGTGACCACCATCTGCTTCGTCGATGATCTCGATGCGGCGCTCATCGAGACGCACCGGGTGCTGCGACCCGACGGGCACCTGGTCATCGGCTTCGTCGATCGGGAGAGCCCCCTCGGCCGGGACTATGCGGCCCACCG
>Ga0315535_1001207_pt1 | contig 17379 bp, 16 predicted proteins | sample SalMarSW160220MG_2_FD_203092 | JGI IMG/M metagenome (GOLD analysis project Ga0315535, IMG submission 203092) | Salt marsh sediment microbial communities from the Plum Island Ecosystem LTER, Massachusetts, United States - Salt Marsh Sediment SW1602-20 ... | reverse complement strand
TTGTTGGATTGTATTTTCCAAGTTTTCCATTCCCGTTATTCCTCATCGTCGGATTGTTACTCGCAAAATATACCACAAAAGATCCACTAACATGGATTGAAAAAAAGTCGAGTGCTCTTTGATCTGAGTATTTTAGCAATGATGCATATTCTTCTAATCACATATGTTCGCAGTTATTCTCTCTCAAGATGGCGCTCTAAAGTAGTATCCCATAATCAGCACAGAAAGTCTTAACATCCTACAGACAATGTAAACATGAACTCTCATGGATGGGTCAGATAGTGTCAGGTTAGATAAAGGGCTCAAAACTCTGCTTGACAGAGCGATAGAGCTCGATCAAAGAGGAATGAAGAACGAGGCTTGTCAGTATTATCTGAAGGCTAGTAAGATTCTCATAAAATTGGCAAATTCAGCGTCTTTACCGTCGGTTAGAAAGCACTATTTCGACCGAGCACAAGAATGTGTTGATAGAGTCAGGTATCTCTCAGGTATCAAGAAGAAATCAGCAGGACCAGTTGATGGGTTAGCCACTCTTCCTAGCAGGATAGATAGTCCTCCTGCGGAATCGGAAACTATTGCTAGTTCCAAACAGGACCAGGACCTTGACGATGATGAAAAAAGACTTCGTGAGATGATTGCTGACACTATCATCACAGAACGTCCGAATATCAAGATGTCTGAAGTTGCAGGGTTAGGAGATGCGAAACAAGCTATTAATGACGCAATCATCGCGCCACTGAAACATCCCGAGCTCTTCAAAGGGAAAGCTAGACAACCATGGAAGGGAATTCTCTTCTATGGACCTGCAGGTTGTGGGAAGACCCTCATTGCCAAAGCTGTTGCCTCAGAAGTGAATGCAACCTTCTTCAACGTTTCAGCGGCAAACATAGTAAGCAAATGGCTAGGAGAATCAGAACGCTTAGTTATGCACCTTTTCCAGATTGCTAGGAAGAATCAACCTGCAATTGTCTTCATTGACGAATTGGACTCCATCGGGGTTTCTCGATCGGGTGATGATGTAGGTGGAGAACGGAGAATGAAAACCCAGCTCCTTACCGAGCTTCAAGGGTTAGCAAGTGATCAAGATGAGAGAGTGACGGTGATTGGGGCTACAAATCTGCCTTGGGAGATTGATTTTGCCCTCAGATCACGATTCGAGAAGAGAATACATGTGCCTCTACCAGATACTGAAGCTCGTGCTGCAATTCTTGAGATACACATGGAAGACATTGAGGTCTCTCCGGTAGTTGATTATGAAGAGATGGCTGATCTTACAGAGGGATACAGTGGTCGTGACATTAGTATTGTCTGCCGTGAAGCCGCAATGGAGCCGATTAGAGACCTTCAGCGTACCGGAAGAATGGACGACGAACGAGAGATTCTGGACATCCGACCAGTTTCTAGGGATGATTTCTTGAGCGCAATCGAGAATATTAGACCGGCTACACCGCCGGAGGATGTCAAGAGATACATTGACTGGGCGGAGGGTTCCTAGAGCGTGGGGATGAAGGAAAAACCTCGAGAGAAGACAAAAGAAGAAGTCAAACCAGATGTAGTGGAAACTGAAGTAGAATCAGAGATTGAAGAGGATATTGAACAGGCTGAAATTGAAACGCATGCACCCGAAGTTGAAGTTGAGCCAGAAATTGTGAAACCAACGGAGGTAGTTGAAGAGGTGAATCCTCAGAGGACTGAAACCACGTTGTTGGAGATTGCCAAAGAACCAATCCTGATGCCTTCGTGGGGAGATACTACACAGAGCGAGTGGATGTACGGTATCCCCCCTAGAGAGGATGATAGAGACCTATGGGCAGAGGAATGGGCAGATTTTTTGTTGCAGTGGACTGAACATAACTCAGTACATATTCTCTCTCTAGCAACGTTCATTGCAGAGCCACCATTCAAAGATTTGCGGAACAAGGTTGATTCGTTCAAGAGAATTGCCAAGGTTCTCATAGATAAAGAAGTAGCAGAATGGACAGACCGAAAGAAAAGACAACTGAGAGTCTACTGGAAACCTCTGGAGGACTGGGCAGATCTCCTCTATGAGTGGGCGTTGAAAACAGGAAAACTGCGATTGGATGTGAAGTCAATTGTCATCCAAGAATCCGGAGAGAGTTTTGGCAAGCTTCCTGAAAGAGACCTCTATATTGTACTTGCTTTAATGGTTGAGAAAGAATTTGCCGAGTGGGTAGATAAGAAGAGAGGAGCTATTCTGGTTATTACATAGAATTATGCACCGAAGGTTTTTGGATCGGAATTATCACGAGACCTTAGACCAGGGAAGTAGTATCGTCCACCTGTTGAAAAGCGAATGTCAGCTACAGCCATTCCAGTATCAACTAAACTTGAAAGAACCTGACGGGCATGATCCTCAGACCATTTGAGTTGCATCATGACTTCTTCAACAGAAACATGGCCTTTCGTAGCAGCTAAATTGATGATATCAGCTTGATCTCGTCTAAGCTCAAGAGGCCGTAGTTCGACAACTTTTACTCCGCCTCTTAGAGTTCGAATCCCAGGAATGAGACCGTGCTCTGATACTCTGTTAACTGCTTCAATCACATCGTTGTATGTGACAGATTTTATTTCAGGAAGGCGTCGTACAACTTCAACAATGAGCTCGGCAAGTCCCATGAGACCCTTGGATGCATGTTCTGTTGCCACATCCAGAATTGCTAGACCGATGTAATCATAGTACTGATCTGCATTCATCCCATCAAAGGACTTGGCAGGAGTGTACTCTCGTAATCGTAGAAGAGCGGAAGCATCAGGAAATGAATCGACTATACGCTCTCCTGCAAAGAAACCACTAACATCTAGACCTATTCGTTTCAAATTCTCAATATGCCCTCGAACTTCGTGTAGTAATGCTTGAGATTCTCTCTGAAATGACCTGATATCAACTGCACCCAAGTCATAGAGTTTCTTGAGTTGGTCTAATGTAGCAATCGAGGCATAGAGTTCAGTTTCAAGTCGCTCTTGCATCTAGAGGAATCCCTTCTATTTACTATAGTCTGCACTAGGCAGACACCTTGAACTGGATTGTTATTCCTTTAAGATGGAGTATTATCAACTAGGGAAAATTGATTGTCAACCTGTCTTTTTCTCAACGACTGTTTTTAGCCGCTCATACGTATCCTCAGCCTTCGAGAAGGGACATACTTTAACACAAATTGAACATCCAAGAGTTTCCGCGAAAAATGGAAAACACTTGTCCAAATCTATGCAGGTTCACATTATATCAATTCCAGGAACATTATCAAAACGTACAACACTCGTAAACATGTGGTTACTAATCTAGTACATGAAGTGAATCTGTTTTGGTACGGTTCTATGGAGTCAGGCGATCACGGTCTCGCGGTAGAAGAGTGGCTTCACGAATATTATCGATTCCCAAGAGTTGCATCGTTAGACGCTCAACACCTAATCCTAGACCACCATGAGGAGGAGCTCCATATTTGAAAGGGTCAAGATAGAAGCTGAAATCAGAGGGATTGAATCCCTTAGCCTTGAACCTCGCAACGAGCAAGTCGTAGATGTGAATACGCTGACCCCCAGTAGTAATTTCCATCCCTTTGTAAGTAAGGTCAAAGCTCTCGGTCATACCTTCATCAGTTAGACTGGGCATCGTATATGCTGGACGGAGTTCTAGAGGATAATGGGTGATGAAGACCATATCGGTACCGAACTTTTCGGGGAATATCTGTCCGAGAAGTTGTTCACTTTCGGGATCCAAATCGTCATTAACAGAGAGGTCTTTTCCTGCTGCATTGACAAGGTCAATTGCTTCAGCATATTTGACTCGCTTGAAGGGCAATTTTGGAATCACAAGATCGACTCCAAGCAGTTCCAATTCAGCGGCTGCATGTTCCTTAGTCTTGGTGAAAGTATGATGGAGCATCTGTTCTTCCATCTTCATGACATCCTCTACACCACTTATCCAAGCCATCTCAAAGTCAAACGAGGTATACTCATTGATATGACGCCTTGTATTGTGTTTCTCTGCTCTGAATACTGGAGCAATTTCGAAAACACGACCAAATCCAGCAAGTAACATTAGTTGCTTGTAAAATTGTGGGCTCTGAGCGAGGTATGCCTTTCTCTCGAAATACTTCACCTCAAACAGGTTAGCACCACCCTCTGTCGCTTCTGCAACTAGTTTTGGAGTGTGTATCTCGACGAAATCATTGTTCTCAAGATATTCTCTGGCAAATCGGACAAGACTGTGCTGAATTCTAAAGATGGCGTTAATTGTAGGTTTACGAAGATCTAGAATTCTATTGTTGAGTCTTGTGTCAAGGTCAATGTCAACCTTACCTTCTACAACATCAATGGGAATTCGGTCTGCAGTATTAATAATGCGGATTTCAGTGGGTATGATTTCAGCACCAGAAGCTAATTGGGTTGTAGCAACAACATTACCCGTAACAGAGATTGCAGTTTCAGGTTTCAGTTGTCCAGAAACCTCGAAGACTTCTTCAGACACTTTCTTCTGTGGAATTGTGATCTGAACTGAACCATGTTCATCTCTAAGAATTAGGAACTTTATCTTTCCCTTATCTCGTAGGACATGAGTCCATCCCATGACAGTAACTTGTTTGCCATCTAGCTCGGGAGTTATCTGATTGCTGAAGTGGGTTCGTGGTCTTTTCCCAATAGGTACAACACCTGCAGTTTCGTAGAAATCCATTCTTTATGCCTCACTCAGATACAGCTGGATTTGAGTGTGAGTATATTATGAGGCTTTTGGAGAGTGTCAAAAACCAGTTTGAAGATGGATGGGAACAAGCCCACCTCATCTTCCGGATCAAGTCGGCACTACATCGGCGCCTGAACTAACTTGTATACTCGCTCCCGCGCATCAGTATCATGCTCTTCCTCACGAATCAGTCCTAGAGCCTTAAGTCTACTAAGACCATAGTTGATTGTTCTAGGAGGAAGGTATGTTGTGCTAATCAGGTCTTGCCGGCTCATCCGGTTTCGGTCCTTAAGAAGCACGTAAAGAAACTTCGCGGAAGGAGGTAGAGACAAGAACGAGCGCCGGGCAAACATGATCCCACCGTATAATTATTGCCATGTATCATTTACCTCCGTATGATTTTGTTTTTGACTCGCAGATTCATTGATAAGCTTTAGCATCAAAGAACTCTGGGAGCTGATTTAGTGAAGTTTAAAGTTGAACAATTTGATATCAACGGATACAATGGAAATATTCTGAAGACCAAATTATTTAGGCTGTTGGATGAAACACAGAAAATTGCTCTTGTCTTTCCGGGATTAGCATATAATTCCACAATGCCACTTCTTCATTATTCAGTTCAATCAATTCTTGTTACTGGAATCAACGTATTAACTGTAGATTATGATTACTCTAACAACTCCCAATTCATGAAACATTCGTTGAGAAACCAGTCTGAATGGTTAATTGGAGATGTAGAAGCGTCTCTAAAATTTGCAACCCAGAAGAAAAATCAAGAAGTTGTATGCTTGGCAGGCAAGTCGCTAGGAACACTAGCATTAGGTCATCTGCTTGAAACTCATGAAAATCTACGAAATGCGAAAACTATTTGGTTAACACCCTTGATTAGGAATCCACAACTTATGGAGCAAATGCTATCCTATATGAAAGATGCAATTATGGTGATAGGGACTAGTGATTCTCAATATGACCTCGATCTCATAGATCGATTGAATGCTAATACATTTCTTGGAGGGATTGTAGTATATGGAGCAAATCATAGCTTGGAGATAGAAGGAGATGTAACAAAATCATTGAGAGTATTGATGCAGATTGTTACCATTATTCAGCAGTTCCTCATCTAAATAATTCACGAGGGTTTTCGAAGAACAATAACCCACTCACCATGCATTCGTTCTTTTCTGGGAATACGTATGAAGTGCCGAATAAGTTTTGAAAAGAACTGAGTTTCCAATTCAAATCCAACTTTAGATTCAGCAATCTCTGCAAGTATTTCATGGGACTTGACTGGAACTCCACGCATGATGTTGTTCCCGATAACAATACAATAACGACGCCCAGGTCTAAGAACTCGCATCATCTCATGTAGTTGGTTTTTCATGTCTTCGAAGAACTTGTATGCAATAAATGCACGACGAGGGTCAAGTGCGTAAATCTTTTCCAAAACAGGATCAAGGGTTTCAAGGCCTGTAACTCTGAGGTCCTTGTACTCATTTTTGTAAACGGTTTCTGTCCCAATGTACTTACGCTTGACTCTGGACAAAGGGCCATCATCAAGGAGCCCTAGCCAGTACATCTCTAGCTGATGGGTTCGTGGGTAATCTACAGCATTGATGTAAGGTGGTGAAGTGATTCCCAAGTCTATTGATTCGTCTTCAAGACTCGTTTCAAGCGCTGAACCACCGGGGAGGATGACTTTAGGGCTTTGAACATTTTCGAGCGCTGTGATGAATTTCCCCATGTCTTCTATCTGCTGTTCCAATCTCAGAGAGAATTTCTTAAGAGTATCACCTGGGGATATATTCTTGGTAACTTTCTTTCTAAGCACTGTTCTAGTGCAGTAAGGATCCGCATTTGATACATCTCTGATGATTGAAGATAATGTCACATGAAGAAAATCTGATATGTGTGACCAGTTCTTGGTCAAATACTGGGTTTCTAGAGCTTTGATACTACCCTTGATGATACCCAATTCGTTTAGAACAAATGGACGGAACCATTTATCACGGTAATAAAAATCAGGAATTGTAGGGACATAGGTATTAGATTTCCAAAATGATTCAATTTGTCGATTTAATGAATCTTCAGTATTCTTGAGAATTTCACTACTGAGAGGCGTCGTTTTGACCTTTGTAATTAATCGAGCAATTGGATCGATATCAATACCTACTCCCATGCGGTTATTCAACATTGCCTCAAGCACAACGGTTCCACTGCCGCACATTGGATCAAGCACAGTGTTTCCGACTTCAGAGTATTTTCGAATCAAATAGCGCGGAAGCTCTGGAAAGAATTTGGCAGGAAATTTATGAATTCCATGAGTGAGATATGATTGGTCCTTACTAATGATGAGTATGCTTCCCCTATCAGGTATTTCCAGTGATACATCAGGATCCCCATCAATCTCAATTAATTCATCTGATTCTGTTGATTTAGTCTCATCCGTATCATCAGCATGAATTGTCAATATTAATAGCTCCAAATCTTGGAAACTTCGTGTTTCGTCGATGTTGAAAACAACACATCTCATGTTATATATAGTGATTCCTCAAAAATGTAAAGCGTGCCTTTCGAGGCAGTTTCTATCAAGGAGAGAAAAAAATGTCGGATTTAAGGCAACTTGGAAGTCTACTAGTTCTCATTGGTGGCATAATCGGGTTAATCCAAGGTATCCTACTGATTATAGGATCACCTTTCTCAATCCTTCCAGGATTAGGTGATTTCGGGTTAGGCTCATTGATAAGAGGAATTCTACTAATTCTATTCTCATTGATTGCACTTGCCAACAGTGGTGCTATCCACATTAGCGCTCTGAATTTTGGCAATACTTGGGTAATTGTATTGGTTATGGGTATCCTCATGTACGTGTTCGGAAGTGGACTTGGTGGAATACTCGTCATTATTGGCGCTATTCTGTGGCTAATATAAAGAAGATAAATGCTCAATCTACTCGCATTAGAACATCCATTCTTATGGTATATATAGTGGTTTTACTATTGTTAATAAGTCCCCTTTTTGGGGTACGTTAAAAGTACGGAGAGATTGTTAAATTGTCTGACTTAAAGAAAATTGGCGATTTGCTAATACTCCTCGGTGGTATTATCGGATTAATACAGGGAATCCTATTGATTATAGGTATGCCTTTCACAATCCTACCAGGATTCGGTGATTTCGGCTTGGGATCACTCATATGGGGAATCTTAGCAATTCTGTTTTCACTGATTGCCTTAGTTAATAGCGGGTTCATAAAAATCAGTGCTCTTGAATTCAAGAATAAATGGTTAGTTGTGCTGATTATGGGTATCCTCATGTATCTGTTCAGCAGCGGCCTAGGTGGCGTTCTAGTAATCATTGGTGCAATACTACTAATACTCTAGAAATAGAGAGAGATTGCTCATTCAGTTTTAAGAGCTGATTGAACAATCTTTTTTTCTTCTTTTTTTATTTCTCTGCAGAGATGGCCTTATCGAAACGGTCTACTGCATCGTCAATATTTTCCTTGGTAATGATGTAACTAGGAGTCAAACGAATGACATTTTGACCGGATCCAAGCACCCAGAGGTGTTGCTTCTGAACTGCGTTCTTCACGACGCGGTCTCGTAGCTTTCGAGCTTTTTCTTTGCTCTTCTTGTCCTTGACCATTTCCATACCGGCCATGAGACCCATACCACGAACATCACCAACGACTTCGTGTTTATCCTTGAGTTCACCAAGACGTTCAATGAGGTAAGCTCCATGCTCTGCGTTCTTTTTCAGGAATCCACCCTCTTCCATATGCTTGAAAATCCATAGTGATAGAAGACTCATCTTAGGTTCAGCAGAGAAAGTTTCTGAATGGCGTGATCCACCTGTAAACATTGGTGCGGGGCCGATTGAGGCACCCATTGGATATCCACCACCAATTGCTTTGCCCATTGAGACATAATCAGGAACCACTCCATGATTTTCGACTGCAGTCCATTTACCAGTTCGTCCCATTCCTGCTTGAACTTCATCAGACATGAAGTAGGCACCGATTTCCTTTGTTAAATCATAGATTCCCTTGACTGCTTTCGCAGGAGGAACTATCAATCCACCTTCACCGCAGAGAGGTTCCATTACTGTTGCAGCGATATCATTTCCTTCAACTTCAAGTGCGTATCTCAGTGCTTCAACGCATTCAAGGCTGCAGTCTTCTTCGGTTGTACCATAGGGACAGCGATAACAGTAGGGGTAGAAAACACGAACTGTATCAACACCTTGTGGAAAACCATTCTTGTGTTTAGAGTTCGAAGAAGTAAGCGCGAGGGCATAACCCGTACGACCATGGAATGCAGGTCTAAAGGTTACAAATCGTCTATTACCAGAGAGATCCATAGCGGATTTCATACATCCTTCAACAGCTCTGGCACCGGATGTAGTAAACACAACTCGTTTCTTATGATTACCAGGAGTGATTCCTGCAACTCGTTCAGCTAACAGAGTCTGGGGAATAGCATCAAAGTCCATTCCTGGTAGCTCTTTAATTACATCGAGTATGCTGGCTTCAAAGTCGAGATACGGCTTGTAACGAATACCAAATGCACGAACTGCAACACCACCGGTTACATCGAGATATTCTGTTCCCTCTACATCAAAGACCCGAACACCTTCACCCTGTGTGTGGTCAAGACAACCATATACATCTCTGTCTTGAGTTGTCAGTGCAAGTGATTCAGCAGCCCGCTTTTTCCAATAGTCATTTGTCAGATCTTTTTGACTAATATCAAATCCCAGATCCTTGAGAATTTTGATGTGTTTTTCATCCATATCGATACTGTCCAGTGATTGACTTGTTCTTTTGACAACCAAGCACCATTATCTAATTATCTATGTGAGCTGGAATGCTAAAAAACGATAGGATGGAGATTTGTGAGCCTCCATCCAGAAAAGTGATTCATGCCTTCCGCAGTATCATAAGAAAACCAGCTAGAATTAACATAAAACCAGCTAGAGTTTCAGCACTCATTAGCCATCCGATTGGGTCCAATGTAATTACACCATAGGATACTATCACAATGATGAGGAACCCAAACAGTGCTAACAAAATCCCTGAACGTCGAAGTTTCCAAGTGACAAAACCACTGGCATCAAATGCTAATACTACCATGATTATGACAACGATTCCAAGAAATACTTCAATAAGTCCATTAATAGTACCTAGCCCACCAGATGCGTTGAAAATTCTCCGAATAGCGAAAACTAGCAGAACTATTCCACCAAGTACGGTATAGCCTTGTGCGGCACCTTCAGCTTTGCAACCCATGATTATATACCTCCAAGAAAACGTGTGATACACGTTCCCTAACTAGTTAAATTCCAGAACACTTTCGTGTATTAAATGTCGTGTCCATTTTGGTGTATACCGCCGCGTAATACATACCATTGTATTGTTCAGAGCGCATGTCCGTATGACGTCAGTTTAGTACCTGGGGTGACCAAAACGAGATATCCTACATATGAAGGCAACAAGGTCACAGAAAGACCTGTGAGACTTGACAAGACTGAGGGACATGTGATAATCGAAGGTAGAGCATACCCTGCTCGGGAAATCATAGAAGCCCTAGCTCAAAGCGGGTACACGGAAATCAGATCTATGGGAGACTCGATTATCCTAGGAACTAAAAGAATAACACCAATCTTCAAATCTCGTCAAGACCGTGCAATGGCAGCACTATGTCATAGTAGCCTTTCATATTGTTGTCCACTCTCAAAGAGATGTGCTGAGAGAGATAGGGCGCTGGAAATAATGGGTCTGACACCTGATGAATATGAGAATTTGAAAAAGGATGCTCATCTAAAATTCATCGATTCTGCAAGGGGTATGGGCGCAGATCCTCAATGGACCAATCAAGCGTCTTCAGAAAGAGTAGCGAATAGACCAGCTGTTGACCCGGGATACGGTGCTGAAGATTATAGACGTGATTTTGAATTATTGGATGGATCATTACAGACTCAAAGAGATCATTATGATCGAAGACCCGATTCGTGGCAGGACCAAAGAGATGAAAGACGGTCCTATCAATATCGTGAACAAGAGAATAGGGATATCTATTCAGATATTCAAGGAGCCATTCCGACCGAAGACGACATGAGTTGTAGTGTTTGCAATATTGAGAGAAACGAACCGCTTGAGGGTATTGGAGCACTCTTTTCACAAGGAGAATTGAGCCCATTTTTAGATGAGTCGCGTGAAGAGAATAAAGATCATATCTTCTGCTTCTCATGTGGTAGAACTATCAAGGCAGGAAATAGAGTGTGCCCATTCTGTGGCGCCAAACAGTGAGATTAATAATTTCCAATCGCACTCTCTCGGCGACGAGAGTAATCTGAAGGATAATGGAAAGTAGTTACGATTCTATCGATTCCCACATCTTTTCCTAAGGCCTTCAATTCTTGGAGCTGCTCAACAGTCGTGACACCCCAGCGAAAGAGTGAAGCCCTTCCTCCTCGTCGAGTGAATTCATTGACGAAATATAGTGATTCTACAAGATTATCATACTCTGAACTCCCCTTTGTTGGGAGGACCGGAGACCATGGATAGAGATTGATTAATACGTTCTTTGTGATCTCGCCAATCCGTGCATAGTCATAACCATATTCGTTCTTTGCACCTTCAGATAGACCAGTTTCGGGATCTAGAAGTACTTCAACAGATAATTTGAGAGGTTGTTCTCTTCCAGTCGTATCATCGGATTCGGTCGCTGCCTCCTGAAGGTAACCAAGTCCTTCGTGTATCTTGTCACTTCGCCATTGATGCCATTTCTCATGATGTTCAGGGTTCTCTGTGATGAACTGGTAAGTTAAGCGATCGGGTTCTTGATCGACAAGTGGAGCGAATTCCTTACGACAACGTTCACAAAAACAGAAATGGTCTCGAATAAAGCCAGTTCCAAATAACAAGATTTCATTGATTGGATATGAACCGATTTCCTTCACTATCTCTGCACCATATTGCCAGAACTCCTTTCTATTCGGGCATATCTGATGCTCCATCTTGACGCCTTTGTCGTTCATAGTTTGATATTTCGGATCCCGTGCAAACCAACCATCAGTGTAAAGGTCAACACCAACGACACCATGAATTCCTAGTGCATCGGTTAGACGAACCCATTCTTCAAAGAACGCTATATGCTCTTCTCTGACGGGAGCTGTACGACTTGGGTATAATGCGTAACCATCAGGTCCTTTCCCTACAATACCCACATCCTCCATATAGGATGCATATGTCGAGATGAAGTCTTTCGCTGATATGTCAATATCTTCGGGTTTGAACATTATCAACATCTTTTGCATGAAAAATTCCCGATAGTTCAGTTTCATTATCATGTACCCCGTCGATTGTATAGGAAGTCAGGCTCTCGGTCCCTTTCCGAGTATCAAGTCACGGCTATAAGAATTTCTTATTTGAACCCTTTTGTGATTTCTATCTCAGAAGAACTTGTCTAGTGTGGTAAATCCAAGAAATTCTTCAAAATCAAGCCCCACTGAGTCAAGAACTTGGTCAAATACACTTCTCAAGATGTCAAGGTACGAGTCTTTGTCAATCCAATATGAGTTGTCTTTAGCTAGTTCGACGGGCATTACTCCACCTGCACCTTTTATCCGGATGAATTCAATTATCGTTCCTGGGAGAACCTTACTTGGGTCGCCAGTCTGCTCTACTAACATCTTTGCAGCTCTGACATGTGGGGTATCTGTTGGATATTCCGAAAGACGCTTAGTGAGTTGTATTCTGAATGCTAGCTCCTCAGGTGAATATGGGTCACCTTTTCCTTCAAGCTTGTCAATCACACAATTCACAACTTCACGAATTTCTTCCTTTGCGGCTTCGAATCCATCAGGGTCATCAACACGACTTAAAACCTCTAACATCTTTCGAAAGGCTTCTTGGGCATAATCAGGAGTGTTCCTCTTTTTACCACTCAATCCTTTGACTTCGACTCTACCGTCTTTGTAGATGCCTATGTAGTTCTTCTTTCGATCGGATAAGGCTACATACTTGTATGTCTTTTCAACTTCAAGGTCTATTCCAAGAGCCTCACTTGACCACTTCACCAACTCTTCCTGTTGTTTCTTAGAAGGATTGTCCAAGAAAACTGAATCAGTATCTCCGTAAAGAACGCGAATCCCCATGGACTCAGATTTTTCTTTCGTTCTAATTATGGCGTCACGGCCAAAAGCAGTAACACTCTCAGCAGCAGGCATACAAAACAATTCAAAGTGTTGTGCTCCTGTAACCCCGTAGGAGGCATTAATAAAAACTTTCAATGCTTTTTCAACAACGGAGTACCAGTTTCGAGTTTCTGCATCAAGAGATTTGTCCTTAGCTTTAGGTTTGAACCAGTTCACTCGAGTGTCACGGAAGAAACCGATTGTTTGACTAATCATCCCTTTCCGTTTCTTGCAAATCCAGTGGTCAGTTTCCGGAACTCTGTTGTCTCCTGCATTTCTGCATTCGTCATGGGAACAGTCTATGGTTTCATAGCTAATATTGTGTTCCTTCATTATGGTCGGATATAGACTGGCAAAGTCCAGAACTGTAGCATTGAAGTGCACTCCAGCAACCGGCTCGATAACAATAGCTCCCTTGAATGCTTTGCCACCAATCATTGCTTCAGTCTGTGCATCAGGTTGCTTCATAGTATCAATATCGACACGTCGTGGAATTAGTAGGCCTTTAGCACGATGTTCTTGGCGAAATAGCGATTGGATCCAAGATGAAATATAGAATCGTGTAACCTCTTCCATTGACATCCTCGAGATACGCATGAGTAAGGCCATCAATCGAAGTAGTAATTTGTTCTCATATTCAGTGAACTGCAGGACAAGATTAGCATCTAGCCAGCAATAGTGCGCGAGCTCAAAGTAATTCAATGCGGATATACTATCACTGAGGCCAAGTTTACCTATTCCCAAGAGACCCTCAGCAATGGTGTTTAGATTCTCTCTCTGATATTTTCCTGATAACGCATAGATCTTGATTGACGGATTCCCAAAGAACTTGTACATATCAATATGTACGCCACGTTTCAGTGTTGCCTGTTCTCTTCGAGGATCTTGATTTCCACGCATTACAATTGGGCAATATTTCTCGAGATCAATTCTCAATTTCTTCGCACGGTTGTAGAGGTACTTCATATCAAAAGAATCACCAACGAAAGTGAGAACTAGGGGGTAGCTATCGATGATGCGAAATGCTTCAACCAACATTTCTGCTTCATCATCAAAGTACCTGATTTTCAGTTCTTTTGGAAAATCTTTGCTTTTCTCACCTTCAGAAAGTTCCTTTCTTCTTAAGACAAGACAGGTGTTGTATCCCTCATTATCAGATAATCCGATTGCAGTGACTGGTTGCTGTGAAACCGATGAATCAGGGATTCTGTTCAATACAGGAGTGTACACCTCAATATCAACAGCAATTCTTTTGATATCGGGAACTTCTGTGAAGAACATGGGTGAATAAGTTGTAATAATCGACTCTATTTCCCCATCCTTTGCAAATGTATTCTTGAACTCCTCTAATGTGTTAGCATCAATATCGGGGGGACAGGGAACTAGATCGCCCTTCTCGATTGTATACATCAATCCTGGAACAAATTTAGTATCGTAAGTGTAACAAAGATGATAACGAATGTTAGCTTCCCAAGCGTGGCTGACTCCGCTACTATCATTGAGAAGATTTCTCATTGCTGCACCACCTCCACCAATTGCAAGTGGATTATCACCAACAAGTTTGGTCATTGTAACAGGTTGGTCGTGCAAGAGGTCATGAAGCTGTACAGTTTCGGTCTTCACAAAACCAGGATTTCTCTTGACCTTTGCCTCCACTGCCTGTGCAGGCCAGTCTGTATACAAGTATGGTTTGTGACCAGTATTATCTACCCAGAAATAGACTTTCTTTGATTTTGGCTCATAGAGTTTGAGAACGGCCTTATTAAGTGGACCGGAATAGTCTATAGCGAGCAAGAATGATGGAGGTAGGTTCTTTGGAATTTCTTGTTCGCCTACTTTGATATCAGAAATCACTTCATCTGGCTCTGCTTCATCAGATTCATTCTCTGTATCAGTATCAGAAATAGAGTTTGCTGATGCTTTCTCTTCGGAACGTTGTTTCTGTGGTGGATTGCTTTTAGGTTCTAATTCCACTTCTATCTCGTCAGGAGAACCAAAGTAATCTTCTAATGAGGATTGATTTTCATCATTCGGTTTATCGTCCTTCACAGAAATCATCCACGAAATTATTGGAAGTTTTACTACTGATAAGCACTTCCCAATATCTTTCCGAGCTGAAAAACGAGCCCTTCATTAGCCACCAAGCTGATAACAAAACCATGGTTCGTACATTAGTAACCGGAACTACTGGTAGAGTCATTGTTCTCAGATTGGAGCCAGGTGAAGATATTCTCAAATCGATTGAGAAGACCGTTGCAGAACAAAAACTCCAATCAGGACATCTCAGTCTCATAGGAGCTGTATCGAAAGTTCATCTTGGATACTATGATCTCCATGAAAAAGTCTACAAAGATTTCACAATTGATGAAGAGCTTGAAGTCGTATCATGCACGGGTAATATTTCTCGATTAAATGAAGGCTATGTCGTACATGCACATGTTATTGCATCGGACATAGACGGTAAGTGCTATGGAGGTCACCTTATGGAGGGCTGCATTGTATCAGTTACAATCGAGATAGTAATTACCGAATTTACTGAAATGTCGAGGGCACGTGATGACGCAACTGGGTTAAATCTACTAAATCTCTAGATGGCATTCCGAATCTTCTTAGATATTTCATCCAGTTCAGTCCGATCTGCCATGGATTCACGATAATCTGGCGGAAATCTGAAGCCGAAATTAGCGCCTCTACTGCGAGGAATTGCATGAAAATGCAGATGTGGCACTTCTTGACCAGCTCCAGCCCCATTGGCGACAGTGACCATTACTCCATCCTCACCTGTTGCATTCTTAACTCCGCGAGTCAAATCGATGAGTCTTCTTGCCATATGAGCTACAACTTCAGGATCCACATCAAGCAAATTCACGTAATGCTTTTTGGGTATTAACAGACTATGACCCTTGTTAATGGGAAATGCATCAAGAAAAGCCATACAGACATCATCTTCAAAAATTACAGATGAAGGAATCTCCCTACGTACAATCTTGCAGAATATACAATCATCTGAACTCATACCAAAAACACTGCAAAATGATGAGATAAAGCTCATGGTAATATCTACACAAGTCTCATTAGCGCAAATTTCATGATGTCAGACAGTCTGTAAGTAAGGATGTGTACTCTTGAGCGGACGTAGAAGAATGATTAGCTTTGACCAAACACAAAATGAACGTGGTAAACTAGAAAGTACGTATTCAGAACTTGGCAAATTGTTGAGAGATAATGATTTTGATGTAGAACCATATACTGAGTTCATGATTCAAACAAAGAGTCTCAAAGATGTAGATGTCCTAGTTTTCGGTTGTCCCAATAGCTCTAAGATTCGTCCGCAAGAGATTGATGTGCTCAAAAAATATGTGGAGAGTGGGGGAGGATTGATGCTTCTTGCCTTATCAGGTGGAGACCGTGGGCTTATGAATAATCTTTCACAAATCTCAGAGGAATTTGGTATTACTTTCGCGAATACTGCTGTAAAAGATGAACGGAGTAACGCAGGACTTCCGACTATGCCCATTATTACTGATATTGTTGCACACCCATCAACGGAGGATGTTGATGACCTGTTGTTACCTTCAGCATGTAGTCTCAGAATTGCTGGTAAAGCAACAGCACTAGCGCGAACTTCTGAAATGGCAGATCCAGCAAAATCTCCTGTAATCGCAATTGCAGAGTCCGGCAAAGGGCGAGTCATGTGCATAGGAAGCTATGAAGTATTTCGAAGAGGGGGAGGTTTCAAGCATAAGGGAAACAAAACCTTTGCAGTAACCGCATTTGAATGGCTCAGTGGACAAATACAGATGACGAAACCCAGCTCGATAGTGAAGGAACAAGAAAAACAGGAGAAACAAAAAACAAGTGTAGATGCCACTGCTTCAGCTGAGTTTGAGAAGACACTTAGAAGATTAGTCAATGCAGTGTTTGATTTACAGAAAGATATTTCGAAAATCAAGGAACAAGTTGGAAATGTAGATACGAATATCGAGGAACTACGAAACCAATTCCAAGACTTTGCAGAAAAGACTCAACAACAGCTAGGTATCATGATTCCAGCGAAACAATTCAAGACTTCAGAAGAACATAAGACAGCAGATGTTGAAACCGATATCAAGGGTCTCATGAGCGAGATTCATTCTGTGGAACAACTGAGAAACCATATAGAGCAACGTCACTCTTCCGGTGCTATGCCAAAGGACACCTTTGATGAACAGGTCGAGAAATTGGATGCACGACTTCTGAATTTAGAAAAGAAATTGGCAAAGAAGCAACAAGAACTAGCTGGACTCAAGAGTTAGGAACGATTTTCTCCATACCATCTTGAATCACAATATCTTCAGAAGCTCTTCGGAGTTTCATCCGGAAATTACTAAACGCTCCTCGAAGTACATCCGTTGCAAGTTCGAGAACGATTGAGAATTGTTTGTGCATTAGATAACCTATGAGTATCAAAAGGAGATATACAAGGTAAACGTACCGACTTGGAA
>Ga0315535_1001206_pt1 | contig 17380 bp, 13 predicted proteins | sample SalMarSW160220MG_2_FD_203092 | JGI IMG/M metagenome (GOLD analysis project Ga0315535, IMG submission 203092) | Salt marsh sediment microbial communities from the Plum Island Ecosystem LTER, Massachusetts, United States - Salt Marsh Sediment SW1602-20 ... | reverse complement strand
GTTGTACTCGATCTCTGCAACGGTCGTGTTGAGCTGCGTGTCCGCCGAGAGACGATCGAGCTGCTCCTGCGAAAGCTCCGCGTCGATGTCCGGAATCGACAAGAGCTCGAGCGCCTGTCGATAGGCCGTTTCGGCACGCACAAAATCCCCCTCGATTCGGGCAAGATTGCCCACGCGATTCATTACCGACGGCGAAGGCGCAGTCTCCATGAGCCTACCGAGCAGCTCCTCGGCTCTGCGTACGAGGTCGCTCTCGATGCAGGCGGCCGCAAGATTCTCGCAGATGATTGGATCGTCAGGAGCGGCCTCGTAGGCCCGCTCGTAGGCCGCGAGGGCATCCTGCGCTCTCGACATTCGCGTGAAGACGTTGCCCAAGGTGTTGAGTGCCTCCGGCTCCTTCCTGCCTTCGAGAAGCTCGACGGCCTCCTTTTCGGAACCGCTGCGGAAGAGAGCCTCAGCGTAGTTGACGATGATGTCCACCTCCTCAGGAGCCCTCTCCGCGGCACGGCGCAGGGTCTCGGCCGCCTCTCCGGCCCGCCCCGTATCGAGCCAGACCTGTCCCGCCAAATTGAGCGTCCACGGGTCGTCAGGCGCGAGCCTCAGCGCTCGATCGAGGGCGTCGGCGGGATCCTCGCCGAGGAGATATCGGGTTTCCGCAAGCCGGAACCAGTAGAGGGAAAACTCCGGCTCGAGCTCTGCCGCCCGGGTGAAGAGCTCGAGCGCCGACCTTCTGTCGCCTTGTCGGCTACGGATGATGCCGAGCATGTAGAGAACGGCGCTGTCCTGGACCCCCTCGTTCACCACTTCGTCGAAATGCCGCTCCGCCTCGGGCAGGTTCCCGTTCCGGAAGGCAATCGTCCCTTCGAAGATCCGCGCCTCGCGGTTGGCGGGATCGAGGGACTTGATCGACGGTATGATCTGAGCAAGCTCTTCGACCGCGTCCTGACGCACGAATAGCCGTCCTGCCATGACGTAGTGCTCGAGTGCCTTCTGCCTTTGTGCTAGGTGTTCGTAGGCACGAGCGGAGTTGACGTGGAACAGCGGCATCCCCGGTTCGAGCTCACTCGCCTTCGTGTAGGCCGTCGCGGCCGCCGCCCAGTTACCGAGGGAAAAGTGCGCATGCCCGGAGAGATTCCACAGGGTTGAGCTCTCGGATGATTCGACTCGCCCGTCCAGGTAGTCGCGCAGCTCCAGATACCTCCCGAGAAGATAAAGCAGGTTGGCCTTCTCCCGTTGAGCCTCCAGACGATCCGGGTCGAAAGCGAGTGCCTTTTCGATGTTCTCGATGGCGCTTGCATGCAGACCGAGGCTCACCTGACACTCGGCAAGTAGGAAGAGCGAGTCGGCGTCCGGTCGCTTCGAGTGAGACGCCTTGCGAATCTGAATGATGGCGGCGGTCGCGTTGCCACCGGTGAAGAGGGTTCGTGCAAGCCGCAGACGCGATTCGGGTTCCACCGTGACGGTCTCTCGCCAACGATAGTGTTGGGTTTCGATCTCTATGCCGCGAGAGTCCAGAACGAGGTGCTGCATCGAGGCCGTCGCTTGCTCGCCCTCGTCGTAGTTTTGAGCGCCGAAGGCTACCCCTCCCGCATCCACCGTGTCGTCGTCAATCTCTGCGATCCATTCGTCGTTGTAGCAGAAGGTGAATCGAGATCCGTTCGCAATCACTCTCAATCGGAAAGTCTCTGTGGGCTCCGCGGGCAGCTCAGTCCACTCGATGAGGCGCATCGGGTTGCCGTTGAAGACGACATCGAAGCGGAAGTAGCCGCGCGTCGATACCAACAGGTAGTAGTAGGTCGATTCGTTTACGTAACGAAACAGCAGCCCCGCCGACGAATGGGGCTGCCCCGACGGAAGGTTGATCTCAGCATCCAAGACGAAATCCCGGTAGCGATAGAAAGGATCGTTGACCCAGGCAAAGAGATTGCGCCGTTTGAGTGTGAGATGCAACGCCCTTCCCCGGATCAGCGCCTCATAACGGTCAGTCGCCTCTTCCTTGAAGCGTGCCAGATGTTTCCAGAAGAACCCGGTTTCCCATCGTTCGATGATGGTGCTGTCGGGATCGGGTTTCGGGCGTCCAAAAAGATTTCGCATGTTCCGCCCAGTATAAGAACTGCTCCTGCGGTCGTCCACTCCGCCGCCCCGCCCTTGAGCGCACGGGATGAACCGGATATAGTTCGATCATATGACAGATGTAAGAGTCATCTCCCTCGGCGGCTCGATCGTCGCCCCGGATCGCGTCGATGTGCCATTCCTCAAGCGATTCCACGCCTTGGTCAGCCGCTACCTCGCAGCGGACCGCGGCAGAAAGCTGATTCTCGTGGTCGGGGGCGGGGCGCCTGCACGGTCCTATCAGAAGGCCTATCGAGAGATAGTCGCAAGCTCCCTCGATAGCGAAGCCGACTGGATAGGAGTCGCGGCAACCCGATTGAATGCACAGCTGTTGGCTGGGGTTTTTTCGCAGTACTGCAAAGATCCAGTCGTAACGGACCCTACTACCTTTCGGGACTTCAACGGCCAGGTGCTCATCGCGGCAGGTTGGAAGCCGGGGTTCTCGACGGACTACGACGCCGTCCTGCTTGCGGAGAAATTCGGGGCCGACACGATCGTCAACCTGTCCAACATCGCGCAGGTTTTCACCGCCGACCCGAAGGTCGACCCCTCCGCACGTCCCCTCGACAGGATCACCTGGGCTGATTTTCGCAAACTGGTGGGCGACCGCTGGGAACCGGGGAAGAACACCCCGTTCGATCCAATCGCGTCGAAAAAGGCCTCACAGCTCGGCTTGCGTGTTATCGTTGCCTCGGGCCGAGAGGTCGAAAACCTGCAGGATATCCTCGCAGACAGTGACTTTCTCGGCACGGTCATTGGGCCCGGATAGGCAACACGTTTATAGGCGCTTGATCTTGTAGTGACCCTGAAGGATCTTCGCGAAGATTCGGTAGGGGAGTACACGGTAGAGAGCAACGGTGAGCTTCTGCGAAGGCAGACTGATGACGTGACGAAATCGGGACCTCTTCCTCCTGATAATCCGCGCGATCTCTCGTGCGCAGAACTCCGGCGTCAGTCCGTGGTTCTCATCATACTCGATCGCTTCTACCGCGCGTCCGAACCACGGGTACTTGCTGTTCTTGTGTGCCTCGTGTATCTCGCGCGAAGCGGTGAACGAGGTCATCACGTCGCCAGGCTCGACGACTACAACTTTGATTCCGAGATGGCTCGCTTCGAGATGAACCGCTTCCGACAGCCCTTCGAGGGCGAATTTGCTCGCCGTATAGAGCCCTTGAAACGGTATTCCCATTATTCCGCCGACGGAGCTGACGTTGACGATCATCCCCGACCGTCGCTCGCGCATACCCGGAAGCACGAGCTTCATCAGCAGAAAAGCGCCGTAGAAATTCGTTTCGAACTGGCGCCGGGCCTCGCTCATTAGGGTCTCTTCCACCGAGCCGGCGATCCCCATTCCGGCGTTGTTGACTAGAACGTCTATGCGCCCCTCTTTAGAGAGGACGTCATCGACGCCCGCCCTGACCGACGCCTCGTCGGTTACATCGAGCACGACCGTCCGGAAACTGAGATTCGGCATCGCCTGACGTACCGTCCCGTAGACGCGATATCCTTCGGCGCAAAGCCGTTCGGCAAGCGACTTACCGATCCCGGTAGAGGTGCCGGTGATGAGCACCACCCGCCGGTCTCTTGATGCGTTCATCGCGGCAACTTTAGACCGCTTGTCGGCATCTGTAAACACTCCGGGAGGCGCCCGACGGAGACGACGAGCGCTCCGGCGGGGACGTGGAGACAGGTTGCAGGCAGCGCTCGCGCCGCTGCCTGCTCGCGGAATCTAGAAGGAGTTGAGCACCGTTCCGATTCCGGATTCGACCTTCGTTAGCTCTCCCTTGTTAACGTCGTTCGTCTCGGTGTTTGTGTCGACGTATTTCACCAGACCGCCCGGTACCTCGTTCGAAGTCCAGCTCTCATCGCGATAATTCGCTGTCTTGTCGACGTAGGTCACGTGCTCGGTGTTGAAGGTTCCCGCCTCAACGGTGATCGTCTGGCGATCTTTTTTCACCGTCACCTGGTCACCGTTGGAAGATGACCCGTTCGAGCCCGTTCCGGACGCCTGCGCCGGAGGTTGCTGCTGTTGGGACTGCTGCTCCTTCGACTTGTCAGGGACGAACTCCTCGATCTTGCCGGTATCCGGATCCTTGTACCGAACTTTGTCGATTGTCTGATCGGGCTCAACGAGATACTCATAGAGGAAATTGCCATCACTCGATGTCACGGAGAGACGCCACCACTCGGTTCCGTCGGAGTCTTTCTTGAGCAGCGCACGCTCGATGGTCGATGTATTCGTCGTGCCTCCGTTCGTATCGGTGATTTTCCAAACGGTTCCCTGTCCCTGCTTGTACGTCGCCCCCTGCGGCGAGTACGCCGCAAAGACTCCGGTAATTGCGTAGAGAACGTAGAAGTTCAGCTTCGGCGAGGTCATGGCGTTCGACAGCCCGGTGCTCAGCTCGTTGTTCATCTGGTTGAGAGCGTTGGAAAGCGTTGCGCAACCCGAAAGCGATAGGAGCAGGCCCGCTATCCCCGCCGCCGTGCCCATCCGCAGTCTCAGCTTCTTCATGCTGGTAGACCCCCTGAGTGTTTTACTTCGTCGGGAAGCGCTCTGAGACTTCACCGCCTCGGAATCACGCTTCCTCATTACAGGAACTCATTATAGCCGAAGCCGCTCATTTCACAAGAAAAATCTGGCAAAAATTGTCATAAATACGATTGCTAATCGGCGCCGGGAGTCGGGAGCTTACCCTTTGACCGCACCCATGGTAAGCCCCTGAACGATCCATCGCTGAATAAACAGCGCCAGTACAACGACTGGAAGTGTAATAAGAACAGCGGCCGCGGCCAGTCCGCCATAGTTGATCTCGCCGTATGTGATGAAGTTGAAGACGGCAACCGGTACTGTCTGAGTGTGGGGACCGGACAACACAAGTGCGAACAGGAACTGATTCCAACTGAAGATGAATGCCAAGATCGAGGCGGCGACGATTCCAGGCGCCGACAGTGGTATCACGATCCGAAAGAACGCCTCAGCTTCCCCTGCACCGTCAACCTTAGCCGCCTCTTCGAGGTCACCGGGTACATCATCAAAGAAGGTGATCATCAACCAGATTATCAATGGAAGGCTCACAATGAGGAACGTGGACACGAGAGCGGTGTAGGTATCGACCATGTGGAGAAACCGAAAGGCGGCAAACCAGGGCACGAGGAAGGTTATGTAGGGAGTAATGCGGGCCGCCAGAATCGCAAATGCAAGCCCCCGCTGCTTGTAGCGGCTGATCGTGTACGCCGCCGGCAGCCCTATCACCAGCCCGATTCCCGTAGCGAGCACCGCGACTACGAACGAATGCCACGTGTATTGGATGAAATGGTGTTGCTCGAGCACCGATCGATAGTTACCCATCGTCGGTTTGAATATCCACACGGGCACAGGGCTCGTATTCTGAACTTGGGTGCGAAGTGATGTCAGTATCATCCACACGAACGGGAATAGAAGAAGAACTATGACCACGACGAGCGCGGCGTAGAGGAGCCCTGTGCGGACTTGCCTTCGCAGCCGGGTCTTGCGATGACCCACGGCGGTTAGTGTTGTCATGACTTAGCACCCCGCGTCCAGATATTCAGAAATGCCGCCACACCGACGACTATGAGGGCGAGCACCACCAGCAGGGACGAGGCGTATCCGATGCGTAGATACAGGAAGCTGCTCTTGAACGCGTACAGGTTCAGAGTTTCGGAGGCGGTGCCGGGTCCGCCCTGGGTGATTACGTAGATGATATCGAAGGTCTTCAGTGCGTCGATGGTTCGCAGGACCACGGCGATGACGATCGCAGGCCGGATCACCGGCACGATGATCTTGAAGAGTCGCTGCCATGCGTTTGCTCCATCGATTGTCGCCGCCTCCAGCTGATCCGTGCGCAGAGATTGAAGAGCTGCGAGGATGATCAGGGTCATGAAGGGTGTCCACTCCCAGATGTCGACCAGCGCAACCGAAGGGATCGCGAGCTTCGACGACGTGGCCCAGAGACTTCGAGGGAGATGCACGACCTGAAGGAGGTAGTTCAAGATGCCGAGCTCCGGATTCATCATCAACGACCAGATCAGTCCCACGGCAACCGGTGTTGCGATCATCGGCAACAGGACGAGGCTTCGGATAACGCCCTTCAGATAGAAGTCGCGATTCAGCAGGAGCGCCACGGCAAAACCCAGGACCGTTTCCGTCGGAACCGCGATAGCCGTGAAATAGGCCATGTTCAGGACGGAGTTCCAAAACCGGCTGTCGGTGAAAACTGAGACGTAGTTGCCGAGCCCGGCGAAGCTCGGTGGGGGGAACGTTCCCCAGCTGCGATTTTGCACGCTGAAGATCAGGTTTGTCAAAATAGGACCAAGGACGAGCAGCAGGACGGCGGCTACTGCCGGCAGGGGGAATACCCAGGAGAGGTTTCGATCTATCCAACTACCTCGCATTTCGTTCTTTCCTTGGAGAGGATGCGTACGCCGAAAGCGCTGCGTCTTCCGGCGTACGATGAGAGATCGATTCGGCTATTTGCCGAATTCCTTGACGACCTTGTCCATCCGAGTGCAGGCGGCAACGAGAGCGGTGTTGACGTTCTTGCCCTCGATGGCGCTGACGATCGAGAGTCCGTATGCGTTTCGACCGGCCTGGACGTTGACGACCGGCGGATCCCAATCGCCCTTGGCGATGCGATACTGGAGGTTGGAAGCCTCGACCCACGGCTTGGAGTAGCCGGAGCTGTTCAGAAACTGTGAGCTCTGCCAGGCGCTCGATCGAGCTGAGGGACCGCCCGCCTCGAGGTAGCCGAGTTGGTTCTGCTTGCTGAGAGCCCATTGGACGAAGTACCAGGCGGCGGCCTTGTGCTGCGAGGCGGAATTGATGCCGAGGCCCCAGGTGAGAACGGTCGGGTGTCGATTCCCGTCCGGTCCTGCAGGCAGCGCGGCGTATCCGACCTTGCCGACGACCTTGGAGGATTGCGGGTTGGAGACAATTGCCTTGAAGACATTGCTGTCGTACATCATCGCAGCCTGTCCTTGAGCAAAGAGCTGCGTGTTGGCCTGCCAGCTGTCGCTCGTGGCATCGGGTGGGCCGTAGTTACGGAGCAGATTCGCGTAGAACGCGAGGGCCTTCTGTGATGCCGTGCTGTCGAGTCCACACGAGCCGTTGGAGTTGAACCATGACCCGCCCCATGAGAAGAGGAAGTTGACCATGGAGCTCGTCGCGTCCGGGGTCTTGCCCCGCATGACGATGGGGAAGACGTTCGATTGTCCGCTCGAAGCCAGGTCCTGCTTCAGAGCCTTGGCCACTGACGCCAATTGCGCCATCGTCTCGGGAACCTTCAGGCCATACTTCTTGAAGAGATCAGTTCGGTAGAAGAGGATGAAGGTCTCGACATGGAGAGGTATGCCGTAGGTCTTCCCTCCCACGTCGTATCGAACACGTACTCCCTTGAAGAAGTCGTTGTAGTCGAAGCTCGACGAGGTTTCGCTCTTGCTGTTCATGTAGCTCCCGAGAGGAGCGAGCCAGCCGTTCTTTCCGTATAGGGAGAGGTCCTGTGCAGGCATGAACATGAAGCTGTCGACGGCGCTCGATCCGGCCGAAAGGTCGACGAGCAGCTTCTGACGGAATTGATCCTCCGGATAAACCTGAAGCTGTACCTTGACTCCGCTCTTCTGCTCAAACTTCGGGACGAGCGGCTGAATAAACTTCTGCCACGGGTGGCTGTCGAGCATGACTCGAATGGTCTGCCCGGAATAGGCTTGCCAGTTGAAGCCCGAGGTCGACGTCGTCGAGCTTTGCGTCGACTTCGGTGACTCCTTCTGGCCGTTTGCAAAGACCGCTCCGATGAGCAGCACCGAGAGCGCAACGATCAAGATGATCTTTTTTGCCACTTTGGATTCCTCCGTGAATTGGTTTGATGGCATACCTTAACGCTTTAACGGAGGAGCTCGGTCAAATTTCGTGTGAGTCGTCGATTTTCGTCAATGAATCGCACCTTCCCCCCCTCAGAGAGGAGATCCGATGAAGAGGCTGCACAGGAGTGCGCTGCGAGGTCGTCGATCCTACGTGTAGGAGAGGCCGCGAACGAATCCTGTCAGCGACTTGAGCCGTTGCGCGCGATACCTCGAAACCACGACTTTCTCGCCCCTGGAAAGCTCGACCACCATCTTGCCGTTGGAGGCAGACCGCATGCGCGAGATCTTCTTCAAGTTGACGATGGCGTTTCTGTGCACCCGATAGAACTGCTCGGGATCAAGACGGTCTTCCAGGGTCTGGAGTGGGAGGTCGAGCAGGAAACGCTCGCTCCCGGCATGGAGGAAGACGAGCCCCTCCTCGGCGCGGAAGAGGGAGACCTGGTCGGCGTCAAAGATCCGATGGTCGTCCCCATTACGTACTGTCAGCCGGGTAATTCGCGATGTCGATTGCCGGTGGCGCTCCAGAATCGCGAGTATTCTTGCTCTCTGGTCGGTGGTCTCGCGTAGAGAGCGAACCGCTTTTTCAATGGCCTTGAGTAGTCGCGGCCTCGTGTAGGGCTTGAGCAGATAGTCGACGGCGTCGACCTCGAATGCGCGGATGGCGTACTGGTCATACGCCGTCACGAAGACGATCTCCGGTGTATGGTCGATGTTCTCGAGCACCTCGAAGCCGTTTTGGGCGGGCATCTGAACGTCCAGAAGTACGAGGTCCGGCCGAAGACGATCTATCAGAGTCGACGCCGTCCTTCCGTTCTCGGCCTCGCCGACCACGACAATCTCCGGAACTCCCTCGAGCATTGAACGTAGCCGTCGTCGTGCAGGCTTTTCATCGTCGGCTATGAGCGTTCGTACCGCCATTCTTGCCTCCAGGTATGGCGACGCTCACAACAACCCCTCTCGGTTCGTTCGGTCGAATCTGAATTGCGTTGTTGTAGAGCGTCCTGAGTCGATTGTTCACATTTTTCAAGCCGATTCCTCTTCCCCCATAAAAGTCGCGTAACTCGCTGGTCGATCCGTGATCCGCGATACGGAATACAACGTCGTCGCTATTCCACTCCGCCTTGATGGATAGGTCGACCCTGCCGTTGTCGTCCTTGCCGTGTCGAAGCGCATTCTCGACGATGGGCTGGAGCAGCATTGGGGGCATCGATTGCGATTCCACCGTATTGTCAATCGCATAGGAAACGGAGAGATCCCCTTCAAAACGGGTTTGCTCGATCTCGATGTAGTCCCGGATGTGTTTCAGCTCGTCGGCAACGAGGACCGTCTCCCGTTCGGTCGTTGCGAGGGTGTAGCGAAAAAGGTCGGCGAGCTTGCCTATGGTATCCACGGCCAGATCGGGTGTAGTCTCGACCAACTGCGCAATCGTGTTCAGAGTATTGAACAAGAAGTGAGGATTGATTTGGGCTCGGAGCGCCTTCAACTCGGCCAAGACTGCCTGAGCCTTGAGCTGCTCGCGCTCGCGCTTCATTCTGACCCTCCACGACTCGTTGGAAATGAACAACATGAAGGTGTTCGACTTGCCCGGAATCGGTTCGAGGCTCCGCGCCGTCACTCGCACGGGCACCGACGATCCGTGAGCGGTAATCATCGTCGCCGAGTGATTGCCACGAAGCCCGTCGGACAGGAGCTTGCGGTGGAAGCGAGCGTAGTCCCTCATGAATCGTTCGAGGCCGCCGGCACTCGATAGATCGTGGATCGAATCGAGCTCAAGCAACTCGAGGAGCCGATGATTCGATTCGAGAATCATACCGTCTGCGTCGATCACGAGCAGCCCCTCTTCGATTGAGTCGAATACTCGGCTCAGAGTGGTTATCTTCTCGTAAACTACGCTCGACATGATGTTGAATGTTCGGCCGAGAACGTCCTTGTCGGATTTCAGCTCCACTGTAGATCCGTATTTACCGTCGCGAATCCAGGCACTTGCCTGCGCCATGTGGTGTAGATAGTCGGAAATCTCCCCGAGCGCGCTTCCAACGATTCCGGACTTCGGGAATTCCGGCGACTCGTTCTCGATGTCTCCGTCTGCGAGAGTCCTCGCAATTCGGGACAGATCGGTGTAGTGACCGATCAACGTCGTTACAGAATGGTCGAGAAGCTCGATTTCATTCCTGTGGGCGACGCTCGTCCGTTCTATGCTTTGACCGATGAAGCTGCTCAGCCTCAAGCTGACATCCACGATTGGACGGGAGATCGAACGGGCAAAGAAGAACGAGAAGGTGAAATAGCCGAGAAGAAAAAGGACGAAGAACGAGATCGCCAAGGCGATCTGAATGTGGATGACTCGTTCGTAGACGCTCGAGGTCTCCTTGAGGACGATATCAAACTGGCGGCTCATAGTGCTGCTGTAGATGGGAAAGAACGCGACGGAGTCCAATACGTGGCGAACAACGTACGCGTCGGCCCGCTGTTTACTCGTTCCCTGATAGTAGAGCTCGACCCACAGGTGGTTGAGTCGCTGCAATCCGGGCTCACGAGTCACTTTCTTGACAACACGCTGAAAGTCGGTGCTGCTAATGCTGTGTATTATCTGCAGGATGTTCCCATGGGCCAAGAGCCAGATTTGATAGAGAGCACGAACGTGGCGTCTGAGCAGGGGCGGATAGTAGAACTTGTCGTAACCGCTTGTGCGCAGATAGTCCAGCCCGTTTTGAAACTCGTCGAGGCGCTTGACGAAGCTGGCATAGCTCTTGCCGTCGTTCCAGTTGACCACGATGTCGTTCATGGCGATCAGCATATCTCCCCAGGAGCTCTTGACCTGATAGAGGCGCGTGAGGTCTCGATCTATTTCGCTTCTCATGACTGAGAGGTACACGTAAGCGGAGAGAAAGGCCAAGAACAGTCCAACAAGGACAACGTAGCTGAGGAAGATTCTGTTTCTAATAGTCATTGATCCTGCAATCGCTCATTCCGCCCAACCGTCGTTTCGCTGCCGATCTGACCGAAAATGAGAAGGCTCTCTACCGCGAGCTTCTCAAGATCGCGTTCATACTGTCAGCGGCACTTCTGAGGGCCTTCGGTACATTCTGCCCGAGAATCGCGGCCACGATAGCCTCTCCCACGGCCTCTCGGCATTGGCTCACCGACACGACCGGCGGATTCCAAAGAGGCGACGCGGCGTTGTAGCTTGCGAGGGTCGCTTGGGTCCACCCGGGAGAGGTGTCGTTCTTCTTGAAGATCGGGCTTTTCCACGCCGAATCACGGGCTACAGGTATTCCGTCGACCAGCGCTTTCAAGTCGATCTCTTTGCTCGTCACCCACTGAATGAACAACCAGGCTGCCGCCTTGTGTCTCGAACCGGAATAGACCGCGAGGCTCCACGCGGAAACATGTGGGATCGAGCCATCCGGTCCCTTCGGTATGATTGTGTATCCAACATGACCGGCGATTTTCGAGATCTCCCGGTTCTCATAATCCGCCTTGAAGACGTTGGCATCGTAGATCATGCCAGCTCTTCCCTGCATGAAGATCGAAATACTCTCATACCAGGAGTTCGTCAGCGCACTCCTCGGTCCGTAGAGACGGAGGAGCCTGCCGTACAGCTCCGTTGCGGCCACGGCCTGGGGCGAATCGACCGCGGCACGGCCATCCTTGTTCAACCATTTGCCGCCGTAACTGTGAACGAAATCGATCCATTGCGAGGTTGCCGAGGCCTTGTCCCCTCGCAGAGTGATTCCGTAGATGCGCCCGCTCGAGCCTTCGTAGATCTTTCTTGCCGCGGCGAGAAGTTCGGTCATGGTTGTCGGTACCGCTACACGATACTTTGCCAGAATACTCTTGTTGTATGCAAGCAACGAGGTCTCCAGCTGGATCGGGATCGTGTAGTTCTTGCCGTTCCTCACCCCGGCCTCGAGAGCGGGACGGAAGAAGTCCGAGATTGAGTACTCAGGCCAGAGGAACGGTTTCGACGTCATAAACGTATTAAGGGGCTCCAACCACCCGGACCTCGTGTATTTCGCGAGGTCCTCGGCCGGCATGATCATGAATGCGTCGATATTGGAGGTACCTGAGACCATTTCGACCGTGCGCTTCGTGCGGAATTGATTCTCCGGATACACGGTGAGGTCTACTTGTATTCCTGTTTGTCTCTCGAAGCTCGGAATGAACGGTTCGATGAACTTCTGCCACGGATGGCTGTCGAGCATGACTTCGATCTTCGTCCCGGCATAAGCCCGCCAGCTAAAGCTCGACCCTCCATTGTTGCCACCGCTCTGATTCTTGTTTGACGCTTCATGATTGCCGCCTGCAAATACGACCGCCGCGATGAGCACCGACAGCGCAATCGCCAAGGCGTAGCTTCTTGCCACTTTGAATTCCTCCGGCGCCTTGGTCCAAGGTTTCAGCATAGCACGGGTACCAAAAAAAGTTCAGGGAATTCTCCGAAACGCCGGATATCACGGCCGAATCGCACAAGCATCGAAGTGAAGCTATACAACCGCGCGGGACAACCCTATACTTGTTTGTGAGCGGGATAAACATGGATCTCGAATTGATCATCAATTCCACCCATGACGGCGTCATCGCCATCGACCGGTCCGGCAGAATTACCCTCTTCAACCGCGCCGCAGAGGACCTGACCGGGAGGTCTGCCGTCGAGGTACTCGGTAGACAGCTGACGAAGGTAATCCCGACCACGGAGCTACCGCGTATCCTCGAGACGGGGATAGCAGAGCTCAACGTTCAACAGCCGCTCGGCAAGACGACGATCGTTACGAGCCGAATGCCCATCCTCGACAACAAACGCGAGATAGTGGGTGCGTTCTCCGTCTTCCGGGACGTGAGCGGTTTGATCGAGCTCGCCGAGGAGATCACCCACCTCAACGAGATGAGGATCATGTGGGAAGCAATCTTCAACTCAACCCAGGATGCGATCTCGGTTGTCGACGAAAAAGGACTTCAGGTCTCCGTAAACCCCGCCTATTCCGCCGTTACCGGCCTCACGCGAGAAGAAGTCATCGGGAGACCTTGCACGGTTGATATTGCCGCCGGCGAGAGCATCCACATGGCAGTGCTGAAGACCCACCATCCGGTGAAGGGCGCGCGCGTGAGGGTGGGAAGGACGGCCAAAGAGGTGATCGTCGACGCGGCCCCGATCATTGTGAAGGGAAAGCTGCGCGGCAGCGTCGCGGTCATCAAGGACGTCAGTGAAATTGCCAAGCTCAACAGTGAGCTGCGGCACGCCCATCAGATCATCCGCAAGCTCCAGGCCAAGTACAGCTTCGACGACATCGTCGGCACCCAGCCAGTCTTCGCGCAGGCGCTTGTCAAAGCGAAGCTCGCGGCGGGGAACATCGCCACGGTCCTCCTCCGCGGGGAAAGCGGCACCGGCAAGGAGCTCTTCGCTCACGCCATTCACAACGCGAGCGACCGACGCGACGAGAAATTCGTCCGCATCAATTGCGCTTCGTTGAACGAGAGCCTCCTCGAAAGCGAGCTCTTCGGTTATGAGGACGGCGCCTTTACGGGTGCCCGCAAGGGCGGGCGCACGGGTCTGTTCGAGGAAGCCGACGGCGGCACACTCTTCCTCGATGAGATCGGAGTCATGTCTCCCGATACACAGGCACGATTGCTACGCGTCGTACAGGAAAACGAAGTAAGGCGAGTGGGAGGTACTCGACCCATCACCGTCAACGTCCGGGTCATTGCGGCTACGAACCTCGACATCGAAGCCGCCGTGGCAGCCGGTCGTTTCCGCGAAGATCTCTACTATCGGATCAACGTACTCCCGATCGAGATTCCGGCGCTACGGGAACACCTCCAGGACCTGCCGCTTCTCGTCGATCACATCATCAAGAAGATCAACACCGAGTACGGTCGAGCGATCTCCACCATTTCACCGGCAGCCCTTCGACGCCTCAGTGAGTACCCCTGGCCCGGCAATGTCCGGGAGCTCGAAAACATCCTGCGCCAAGCGACGATCAATCTCAGTTTCTACGAGACAGTCATAGGCGAGACGCATCTACCCGAATTGGGATTTCACGGCGGGCCCCGTCGTGCGGTCCGAAACGCGCTCCCTCCACCAGCACAGGGCGAGTACCTCCCGCGTCTCAAGACGATTTTGGAACGTGCGGAGGCTGAACACATTACCGCCGCGCTCGAGCTCCACAAAGGTCGCAGAGGAGATACTGCACGCGCTCTCGGCATCTCGCTGCGCAGCCTGGAGTACAAGCTGAAACAACACGGTATTCGCCCGAGGTCGTGCAAAGAGTTGCGGCAATAGGCTAATTACGCAAAAAGTTGCGCGCAGTTTTTTGCATGTTCGTGCGGCAGGCCAGGCGGAGTCGGTTCTCCCCCGGTATGTCGATCCAGCCAAGCCATTTCCCGATATGCAGTTACGAAGTGCCTTCCGGCTATCACTCGGTTGGCATGACGATTGCATATCTTAGCTTGAACAGCTTGTTTCCTGGGGACGATGCTCCGTCATGAAGAGCGACCGAAAAAGAGGGAGACGATGGACAGGGCAATTATCGAGGCGGGAGAGTGCAAGGGCTGCGGACTGTGCGTCGAGAGCTGTCCGCACGGTTGCATCATCATCGGGACCGAGATCAACACCATTGGATATCAGTATGCGCATTTCGACAGTGAAATGTGCGACGCTTGCGGCCTCTGTTTCTACGTTTGCCCGGAACCCGGCGCAATAACCGTAGTTCGCGATCGCGGGCCGCGCGAAGCGGCTACCGCCGGGAAGACAACAGAAGGGGAGGCATGTTGAATGCGGTGTCTGTCGAAAGGCAATGATGCGGTTGTCTACGGGGCGTTGTACGGCGGAGCAACACATTTCTTCGGTTACCCGATTACGCCCGCGAGCGAAATCGCGCACGCGGCCGCAGATCTCTTTCCGAGAAGTGGGCGTTCGTTCCTTCAGGCCGAGTCCGAAGTCAGTGCAATAAACATGATCTACGGAGCCGCCGCATCGGGTGCTCGGGCGATGAGCGCCTCTTCGGGCCCCGGTATTTCTCTCATGGCCGAGGGACTTTCCTATATTGCAGGAGCCGAGCTCCCTTGCGTGATCGTGGACGTACAACGCGCCGGCCCCGGGCTCGGGAACATCTTCCCGGAACAGGGAGACTACAACAGCGTCGTGAAAGGAGGGGGACACGGCCCGTACAAGAACGTGGTTCTCGCGCCGAACTCGGTCCAAGAGATGTGCGACCTCACCGCACGGGCCTTCGAAATCGCCTCTCACTATCGCGTGACGGTGTTCGTCCTCACCGATGCCTACATCGGGCAGATGATGGAGCCGCTCTCCCTTCCCGCCGAAACGAGTCAAGGTGGGCGGCAGCCGTGGGCGCTGTACGGCGACGCCGAAAGCCGCCACAACCTCATCACCTCGATCTACATGAGCCCGGCGGCCCAATCGAAACATAATTGGCAGCTCCAATCGAAGTACCTGACGATCGAGCAGGATATCGTCGACTGGCAGGAGGTAGAGGTGGAGGATGCGGAAATACTCTTTGTCGCATTCGGTATTTCTGCTCGCGTCTGTCTTACGACGGTACACCTGCTTCGAAAGCGGGGGATTCGTGCCGGTCTCCTTCGTCCACGTACACTGTTCCCCTTCCCGGCCGAGCGGCTTCGGGCCCTCGCGATATCCGGAAAGCTCACGCGAATTGCGGTCGTCGAGCTCAACGAGGGACAGATGGTAAACGACGTCGAACTGGCAGTCGGCTCCGCCGTCCCCGTGCTCCCCTACAACTGGATGGGCGGTGAAGTTCCCTCAACGCAGGAGCTCTCAGAGCGAGCGCGACGCGACCTCTGTGCCGCCGATTCAAGGCTTGCCGTGAGGGAGGCGACGCATGGTCAAATTTGAGAAGCCGCGGGCCTTCTATGAAACCTTCGAACGGAAAGGAGCCGGCGAGAAGACAACTCACTATTGCCCGGGCTGCGGCCATGGAATCGCCCATAAGCTCATCGCACAAGCAATTGATGATTTCGGTATTCAAGACCGGGTGATCTTCTGTTCGCCCGTTGGCTGCAGCGTCTTTGCCTACTACTACTTCGACACGGGCAACATCCAATGCTCGCATGGTCGGGCTCCTGCGGTTGCAACCGGCATTCGTAGAACGCTGCGCGATGCAATCGTCATCTCCTATCAAGGCGACGGAGATCTTGCCGGCATCGGAACGGCGGAGATCATCCATGCGGCGAATCGAGGGGAGAATATCTCTGCGTTCTTCATCAATAACGCGATTTACGGTATGACCGGCGGTCAGATGGCGCCCACTACCCTCATCGGACAGAAAACCCTTACCACACCTCGTGGACGGACGTCGGAGTCCGAAGGCAATCCGATTGCGATGGCGGAGCTCATCACAACCCTTGCGGCTCCGGTCTTCGTCGAGCGTGTTTCGCTCGCTGACGGGCCGCGGGTTCTGCGTGCAAGGAAGGCAATCAGGAAGGCTATCAAGAATCAGATCGAGGGACGCGGGTTCTCGTTCGTCGAGATACTCTCGCCCTGTCCCGTGAACTGGAAGTTGACACCCGTGGAAGCACGGTTGTGGGTGAAGGAGCACCTAGAGCCGGTGTTCCCCGTTCGCAACTTCAGGGATCTCGAGCCCGCCTCGCACCCGACAACCGCTAGGCCACGGGCTGAGGCTGCTGCCCTGGTGGAGCTCCTCCGTGAATCGACTGGCATCACAGCAGACGACGGTAGGGGACAGATCGAGGCGGTCGCGGCCGAACGGGCGACATGGGCGGCCGCCTTCAACAAATCGAGCTCTTCCGGCGGCAACGGCCGGCACGACGGAGGCAGCCGCACAGAGAGCGTTCAAATGGTCAAGATCGCCGGTTTCGGCGGGCAGGGAGTGCTCTCGGCGGGGTTGCTGCTCGCCAACTGCGGAACAATCGAAGGGCGACATGCGACGTGGCTGCCCTCTTATGGACCCGAGATGCGCGGAGGTACCGCAAACGCGAGCGTTGTCCTCGCCGACGAGGTCATCGGCTCACCTCTCGTGGATCGTCCCAACGTCTTGATCGCAATGAACGGACCTTCGTTGGACGCATTCGAAACGGCGGTCGAGCCCGGAGGGCTCATCATCGTGAACTCGTCGATCGTCGACAGACGACCGACACGGACCGACATCGAGTTCTATCCGGTGCCGGCCTCCGACATAGCCCGGGACAAAGGGCTCATGCAGGCGGCGAATGTCGTGATGGTGACCATTTCTGCTCTCCTTTGCGGCGCTCCGGCGATTACAACGATTCGCAGGGCGCTGCCCCTCTCGCTAAAGCGCGAGAAGCTCGTCGAAGCAAACCAGCTCATGGTCGAGGCAGCGCTCGAGTACTTCGAAAACCACCCGGAAGGGGGCTTTCCGAAGTGAACGGCAGCAGG
>Ga0315535_1001205_pt1 | contig 17387 bp, 19 predicted proteins | sample SalMarSW160220MG_2_FD_203092 | JGI IMG/M metagenome (GOLD analysis project Ga0315535, IMG submission 203092) | Salt marsh sediment microbial communities from the Plum Island Ecosystem LTER, Massachusetts, United States - Salt Marsh Sediment SW1602-20 ... | reverse complement strand
CCGGTGGAAGGTGGCGAGCATCACGAGGTTCGTGAGGGCGCTGGCGATCCCGAAGGCGCCGCCCCACCTGAACGCCGTCAGGAGCGCCTGGATCCCCGGAAGGAGTCCCTCGTGGAAGTCACCCTGACCGAGGGTGATGCCGCCGTCGATTACCGGCAGGAAGAACGCGATGGCGTAGACCAGCCATCCCGCCCGCAGGAGCCGGCGCCATCCCTTGCCCTCCACCTTGGCGAACTCGCCGGACAGAGCGGCAGGGGCGCCGAGCGTGTCGCATGCGTGCGCGAACGCCCGCGAGGGTACGAGCCCCGGGTTCAGGTCCAGCTCCACCTCGTAGGCGGCCCGGAGGTGATCCTCCAGCTCGTCGAGATCGCTGGTCGCGAAGGAACGCTCGCGGGCGAACTCCCGCCGCCACGCATGTACCGCGTCGTCGAGATCAAACATGGCCGTCTCCCCACGTCAGGCTGAGCGCGTCGAACATCGCGAGCCACCCCGCCCGGTCCTTCTCGAGCTGACGCTTCCCCTTCCCGCTCAGCCGGTAGTACTTCCGTCGCCGTCCCGAGTCCATGGTGCGCCAGTCGCCCTGGATGAGGCCTTCCTTCTCCAGCCGGCGGAGGACGGGATACAGCATTCCGTCGGACCACTGCACGCGCCCCTCCGAGAGGAGGGTGACCCGCTGGAGGATCTCGTAACCGTAGCTCTCCCCGCCGGCCAGGATGGAAAGCACCATCGGCCGGGACGAGGCCGCGACGAGCTCCTTGGACATGGGGACGGGTTTCATGGTCATATACCTTGAGGTACAAGGTATAGCCCCCCGGCGCGGATGTCCAGCGTCGCGCTCGACTTCCTCCGTCAGAGGAATCCGGACGCCGGGAGAAGAGCCGGCGACGCCCGCACGGTGGTGGCGTCGAGGCCTCGGGAAGGGGAGGCCGAGCCGGAGAGGGTCTGCGGTGCTGCGAGGACGGACGGCCGACCCCGGCTCCGGGGTCGGCCGTCCCGTCACGTTACTTCTGGCGCGTGCCCTTGAACGGGATCTCGCCGCCGCGTCCACCGGAAATCGTGCCTTCCATGGCGTCACCGTTCACCGTGGCCTTGTAGGTCTGGCTCATGGTGCGCTGACCGAAGGTCCTCTCGACGGTCCACGTCACGGTGTTCCCGTCGACCTTGCCGTCCTTGATCGCGACGGTGTCCTCTCCCTCCCGGCTCCTCATCATGGTGGTGCCGGTGAGCGTGGACCCGTCCTGCTTGAACGTGAAGGTCATGGTGCGGGTGCCCCGCTGACTGGTCACGGAGAGCTCCCACGTTCCAGTCACGTTGGCGGGCGACTGGGCAAGGGCAGGAGCAGCGAACGCAACAGCGGCCACGAGGGCCGCCAACACAGGCGCACGACGCATGGTCGAACTCCAGGTAGAAGGTGGCCGTCACTGGCGACGGCAGACTAATTAGACCCCTTCCCTCCCCGAAATGTTACGCGGCCGTCACGGGGGAGGGCCGCCGGGGAGCCCTTGGCCCGGCCCCGTGTCCGGGTCCTGGCGCGGCGCCCCGGAATCCCGGCTCGGGAGCGCCGCGCCGTCCGTCGATTCCTCAGCCCACCTGCAGCGTCTCCCCGTGGCGCGGGACGTGCAGGTCCGGCGCCGGCAGCCCGGCCTCGTCCCAGGCGGCGCGCACCCGCACCGGCGGCTCCAGAGGATCCTCCAGGGTGAGGCGGAACGTGCCCCAGTGGATGGACACGAACGCCCCCCTCCCTCCCCCGTCCCGGTACGCCCGCACTGCCTCCTCGGGGTTCATGTGGGAGGGCTCCATGAACCAGCGGGGCTCGTAGGCGCCGATGGGCACCAGGGACGCGTCGAAGGGGCCCAGGCGCCGGCCGATCTCGGCGAAGGCCGGGCAGTACCCGGAATCTCCGGCGAACCAGATCCTCGGGCGCCGGCGCGGGGGATCCGGCGCCACCCCGGCGGGTGCGACGTCCGCGTGCTCCGGGAGATCCGCGTCCACCTCTCCCTCGACCGGGACGACCGCCCACCCGCACCATAAACGCTGATTCGTGCCCAACGGCTTGCGACGCGACCAGTGCCGCGCCGGCACCGCCACCGCCCGGAAGCGCCCGCCGGGCAGGCGGGCCCCCTCCCACCAGTCGAGCTCCACCACCCGCGCGATGCCCAGGGCGCCGAGCCACTCCGCGTAGCGCAACGGCGTCAGCCACGTGAGCCCGTCGCCGAAGCGGGCGTGCAGGGCCTCGATGGTGGGCCGGTCCAGATGGTCGTAGTGGTCGTGGGATAGGAGGACTGCCTGGATGGGCGGGAGCTCGTCCAGCGCCAGGGGCGGGGGCACGAAGCGTCGTGGTCCCAGCGCCCTGAAGGGGGAGCACCGCGTGGACCACACGGGGTCGGTGAGGACGTTCAGGCCCGGAAGCTGAATGAGGGTCGAGGCGTGCCCGATCCAGGTGATGCGGACCTCACCTCCGTCCACCGTGGGATGCGCGACCTCCGGCCGCGCCGTCGGGAGCTGCGACGGCCGGGGGTTCGGTGGCCGCCGCGCCAGGAGGAACGTCCGGGCCACGCGCCAGAACTGACGCCGGATCTCATCGTCGCCCTTCGCCACGGGCCACGGGTTGAGGAAGCGCCCGTCGGGGCCGTGATGGGAAGGGGCGCTCATGCTTCGCCCGAACGTCGATCCCCCCGCGGCGACCCTTCCGGCCCACCGCCCGCATTGGAGGAGGCTGGGCGGGTCGCGAACGGACGCGTCAATGCGGGTGGGCGTGACCGCAGCTGCAGGGCTGCCCCGTGGAGGGACAGGTGCCGACATCCGCGGAGCCGGATCTCGACGCGCCGGCCCCCACCAGCCCCGGAGCGGACATGCGCAGCACCGCGCCGGTGGCGCCGCACGACGGACACGTCTGTGCCGCCAGGCGCTCCTCGTACTTCAGGCGCTTCTCGAACCCCGCGCCGCACTTGCGGCAGGCATACTCGTAGATGGGCATGACGGTGTTGTGAACCCCGCTGGAGGGAGGACGGTTCCTGTGCGGCGATCCCGACGGTGGCCGCTCAGCTCCCCGCCACCGCGATCTCGCTGCCGTCGGACAGCTTCAGGATCACCCAACGGTTGGTCGTGTTGCACAGCGTGCACAGGGCGTAGGTGCCGTCGAGGACCTCGAGGTCCGAGATCTGGCCGCACGCCTCGCACCGGGCCCGGATGGTCTTGAACGACGCGTCGTTCAGGTGGCTCTTCGCCAGACGCACGCCCATGACGATGCCCGGCGTGCCCGTGGTGGGACACTTCCCGCCGGCGCACGACTCCTCGTAGTCGAGGCACACGATCTCGGTGCCTTCTGGCAGGCTCGCGTGTCCGTCGTGGGGCGGCGGCTCCGTGAACACGAGACGCACCTGGTGGCCGCACCCGGAGCAGTAGGCGACCTCGGTCTTCATGGCGTCACCTTCCTCTCGTCGCTCTCCACGGAGCGGCGATACTCTTCCAGCTTCTTCCTCATCTCCTCCGAGGGCACGTCGAAGATCGGGCACACGGTCCCGGCGCTGCACGTCTCCCCGTGCTCCAGGCAGATGATGTCCGAGGGGTCGACGTCGTGCTGATTCGGCCAGGCAGGAACCCCCTCCTTCACCAGCACGCGGACCGGCCGGTCACAGGTGGCGCAGTATGCCATGCGCGTCTCCATGGTTCCCCCTTGCTGAAGCGCTAAATCGAGTTCACAACACGCGCCCCCGGCGCGGCGCGTGCCAGCACCTCACGTGCCGACACGGGATTCTCCCCGTAGAGCGCGGTGGCCGCGGCGTCCGCCGTCATGCAGTTGGCGGCCTCCACCGTGATGGAGCGCATGTGCGTCCGCCAGGGCTCTCCCGTGATGGGGTCCATGAGGTGGTGGTAGAGATGGCCGTGGTACTTGAAGAATCGCAGATAGTCCCCGGACGTGGCCACCGCACGGTCGCTCACCTCCAGCACCGCGGCGACCTGCTCGAGGTGGTCCGGGTCGCGGACGCCGATCTTCCACGGCTTGCCTTGGTCGTCCGTCCCCATGGCCATCAGGTCCCCGCCCGCGTTCACCAGAGCATTGAACATGCCGTGGTCCCGGAGCGTCCGGGAGGCCAGGTCCACCGCGTACCCCTTGGCGATGCCGCCCAGGTCCACCGCGGCGCGGCGGCTGTGCAGCAACACGTAGGGTACGCTTCCCGTGAGGTCGAGCTCCAGGTCACGGTAGAAGTGGCCGTCCTGCAGGGGGCGGACCTCTGCCATGGGGGGCGGCACGCGACGGCTCTCCACGTGCCACAGCTCCGACACACGCCCCAGGCACGGATCGAAGCGACCGTCGCTCCGGCGGGCCCACATGAGCGCGGCCGAGAGCACCTCGGCGGTGTCCTCGGAGACCGCCACCCGCCCGTGCCCCGCCGCCAGGTTGGCGCGGCCGACGTCGGAGTCGTCCCGGAAGCGGCTCATGGTGCGGTCCACGCGCCGCAGGTCGTCCAGGGCGGCATCGATGGCCCGCTGCGCCCATTCCTCGTTGCGGGTGCGCACCGCCAGCTCGGCGATGGTGCCCATGACGGGGATGGTGCGCCTGACGAGGCGATCGCGGGGTCGCACCGCCCGGGGAAGCGTGGCTACCGCCAGCGCACCTACGCCCAGGGCGAGGAACTCACGGCGATTGGGATTCATGGAAGCCTCCGATCGGCTCCGAGCTCGCATTTGTCTTCGGTTGAGCAGGATGAGCAGTCGCCGGTGCCGCACCCCCGGCGCTTCTCGCCGAGGTGCATCGCACCGAAGACCACGAACAGGACCGCCATCACGGCCATCGCAATCGTCGCGCCGATCATGAGCTGAACAGCCCCGCGAAGCCCATGAAGGCCAGCGAGAGGCTCCCCGCGATGATGAGTACCAGGCCCATGTTACGGGCTATCGATGGAACACTGGACAGCTCCACCGTCTCCCGGATGGAGGCCATGAGCACCAGCGCCAGCGTCAGGCCGAGGCCGCTGCCCACGGCGTAGACCAGCCCCTCCGTGAAGCCGTAGCCCTTGCTGGTCTGGAGGAGGGCGAGACCCAGGATGGCGCAGTTCGTGGTGATGAGGGGCAGGTAGATGCCCAGCTCCCGGAAGAGCGTCGGGCTGACCTTCCTGATGACCATCTCGACGATCTGCACCAGCGACGCGATGACCACGATGAAGGCGATGATCTTCAGATACGGGGCGTGTGGAAGCACCCACGCGTTCAGCGCCGACACCGTCACGGAGGTGATCACCATCACGAAGATGTCGGCCATGCCCATCCGCACCGCCGTCGCGATCTTCGCCGACACGCCCAGGAACGGGCACAGGCCGAGGAAGAGGACGAGGGTGAAGTTGTTCACCAGCATCGACGAGACGAAGATCCAGAACAGATCGCGCATCAGACCGGCCCTCCCACCTCGGTGGTGACGCCGTGGGGCCAGCGCCGCGGCCGCACCGCCTCCGCTTCACGCCCCTTCTTCCATCCCATGGCGAGCAGCACGAAGCCCAGCGTGAAGAAGCCGCCCGGGGGCAGGATCATGATGATCCAGGGCTGGTAGTGGCCGCCGAAGAGCGGGATCCCGAACCAGGACCCGTTGCCGATGATCTCCCGCACCGAGCCCATGATGAGCATGGCGACCATGAAGCCGGACCCCATTCCCACGGCGTCGAGGGTCGAGCGCCACACCGTGTTCTTCGAGGCGAACGCCTCCTGGCGGCCCAGGATGATGCAGTTCACGACGATGAGGGGGACGAAGGGGCCGAGCGCCTTCCAGATGTCCGGCACCAGGGCGTGGGTCACCATATCCGCGATGGTCACGAACGTCGCGATGATGAGGATGTACGCGCTGATGCGGACTTCCTTCGGGATGATGCTCTTGAACGTGGACACGAGAACGCTGGAGCCCAGGAGCACGAAGAACGTGGCGATCCCCATCACCACGGCGTTGTCCACGCTCCCGGTCACCGCCAGCGTGGGGCACAGGCCCAGGAGCTGCACCAGGACGGGGTTCTCCCTCCAGATGCCGCGGAGCAGATCCTCCTGGGCGGTGGTCTCTTTCACAGGTCACCTCCTCCCGAGGACGCCGTGGCGCCGGCCGGGACGGGCGCCAGGCTCGTGGACGTGTGCGTTCCGGTCGCGGTCGTCGCGGACCGCTGTCCCGCGCTGGTCGTGCCCGCGATGCTGGACCAGTACGCGTCCACCGGCTTCTGGATGGCCTTGAGGCGGTCGTTGATGATCTTGATGACCGCCCGCGACGAGATTGTGGAACCCGTGATCATGACCACCTCGTTGTGTCCTCCCTTGCCCTGACCTTCCTTCACCCCGATGAGGGGCGTGCTCACGTCGTTGAACTGGTCGACGAAGGACGAGTCGGTGGCGATCCTCGCTCCCAGGCCCGGGGTCTCCAGGTTGTGCAGCACCTTCATGCCGATGACGTCCCCCTTGGCGGGGTCGTAGCCGAAGAGCAGGTCGATGATGTCCTGGAATCCCGGCTCCGCGGCCTCCATGGCCACTCCCACCGGTTGCCCGTTGGGGTCATACCCCACGTAGACCTTGTCCAGACCGGTCGTGTCCCGGGGCTCGGCGGTGAACTTGCCGTCCTCCAGATAGATGGTCTTGTAGGTCTTGGCCTGCCCCAGCACCTCCGTCACCGCCTCGGCCAGCTCCTTGGCCGCGTTGGCGTCGATGCGCGGCTTCGTGTACTGGAAGGCCACGACGATGGCCATTCCGGCCAGGGCCCCCGCGACGGAGAGCGTCGCCACCAGCCTGACGGAGGAGGCCTCGATCTGACGGGGAGCAGGAGGAGGTCCTTCTCCCGCACCGTTCCCCGAGGGCTCCTGGGCGTCCCCGGCCATGGGCAGCTGCTGCTCGCTCATGCCGCCGCCTCCTTCCCCGTGCCGAAGAGCCGCGGCTGGGTGGCGCGGTTGATGAACGGCACCAGCGAGTTCATGAGGAGGATGGCGTACATCACCCCCTCGGGGAGGCCTCCCCAGAGGCGGATGACCACCACGAGGGCGCCGATGCCCGCACCGTAGATCCAGGCTCCCTTGGTGGTGGTGGGGGACGTCACCATGTCGGTGGCCATGAACACGGCGCCGAGCATGAGCCCGCCGCTGAAGAGCATGAAGAGCGCGTCGGGCTCGCCGGGCATGAAGATGTGGATGATCTGCGAGAGCGCGGCGACGGTGATGAAGATCGAGACGGGGATGCGCCAGTCGAGGTACTTCTTCAGCGCCAGGTAGCCACCGCACACGAGGATCACCAGCGACGCGGTCTCGCCCAGCGAGCCGCCGGTGGACCCGAAGATCAGCTTCGCCAGCGCGGTGTGGGTGCTTTCGAACTTCATGAGCCCCAGGGGCGTGGCGCCGGTCATGCTGGACACGACGTGCGGGGTCATGAAGGGGAGCGCGAGGTTGTCTCCACGGAGCGCCCACCAGGGACCTCCCAGGTCGGGCCAGGTGGTGAGGGCCTGCGGGAAGGCGGCCTGCATGAAGGCGCGTCCCAGGAGCGCCGGGTTGAACACGTTCTGGCCCAGCCCGCCGAAGATCAGCTTGCCCAGACCGATGGCGAAGACACCTCCGATGAAGGCCATCCAGAGCGGGAGCCCCGCCGGCAGCGTGAGGCCGAGGAGGATTCCGGTGATGGTGGCGGACCCGTCGCGGAGCGTCCTCCCGTGGCCGAGGAACCGCTCGGTGAGGACGCAGGATGCCGTCGTCGTCGCGATGACGAGGACGGCGCTGGGCCCGAAGTACCAGACCGAGGCCAGGATGACGGGGACCAGGCTCCCCACCACCGTCCACATGATGCGGGGAGTGGAGTCCGGACCTTTGATGTGGGGGGAGGCGGTGAGCTCGAAGCGCGGGGTCTCCATCAGGCCACCTTCGCCCCTTCCGCCCCTTCGTCCTCGGTCTTCGGCGGAGGCGGCGGGGCAGCGGCCGCCTGCTTGCGCAGGGCCGACTTGCTGAGGGCGAACATCTGGGAGAGCGGGATGTTGGACGGGCAGACGTAGGAGCACGAGCCGCAGAGCATGCAGTCCTGGAGGTGGTACCGCGTCTGCATCTCGTCGTAGCGCCCCGCCTGCGCCAGCAGGCCGAGCTGAGACGGGTTGAGGAACACCGGACACGCATCCAGACAGTGCCCGCACTTGATGCAGGGGTACGTCTTCTTGGGCTTCACCTCGCTCGCGGTGAGCACCACGACCCCCGTGGTCCCCTTGGTGATGGGGGTGCGCATGTCGGGCTGCGACGAGCCCATCATCGGCCCGCCGAAGACGATCTCCTCGGCGTCGTCGGTGATGCCGCCGCAGAAGTCCAGCACGTCGCCGAGCATGGCGCCCACCGGCACGATGAGGTTCGAGGGGCGCCGGACGCCGGGACCGGTGACGGTGACCACGCGCTCGATGAGCGGGAGCCCGGTCTCGAAGATCTCGGCGATGGTGGCGATGGAGCCGACGTTCTGCACCACGGTGCCCACGTGCATGGGAAGCTTGCCGGAGGGCACCTCACGCCCGGTGACCACGTTGATGAGCATCTTCTCGGCGCCCTGGGGATACTTCACCGTCAGGCCCCGCACCGTCACGTCGAGGTCGGCGGGGATGGTGCGCTGGAGCGCCTCGATGGCGTCCGGCTTGTTCATCTCGACACCGATGACGGCCCGCTTCACCCCCAGGCACTGCATCATGATGCGGATGCCGAAGTGCACGCGCTCCGGGTACTCCACCATGGTGCGGTGATCGGTGGTCAGGTACGGCTCGCACTCGGCCCCGTTGACGAGCAGCCACTCGATGGGCAGCTCCTCGGGCGGTGCGAGCTTCACGTGGGTGGGGAAGGCCGCCCCACCCAGCCCCACCACCCCACCCTCCTGGACGGCCGCCCGCACCTGGTCGGGTGTCAGGCCGTGCCAGTCCGGGACCATCCTGGGTCGCGGGATCTGCGGGCTGTAGTGCTCGACGTCGATGACCACGGTCTCGACCATGGAGCCGTCGGGATGGGGCCACCATCCGATCTCCGCCACGGTGCCGGCGGCGGACGCGTGGATGGGAACCGAGACGTAGCCGTCCGCCTCCGCGATCTTGTCGCCGCGCTCCACCCGGTCGCCCTTGCGCACGAGACACTTGGCGGGCTTGCCGGCGTGCTGGCGCAGCGGCAGGGCGATGCGCTTGGGAAACGGCATCCTCCGGATGGGAACGTGCTCCGTCAGCCCCTTGGACTCGGGCGGGTGCACGCCGTGCCGGAACGTGTGGCCGAAGAGGTTCAGCACTTCTGCTCCCTTTGTCCGTCGCCCGCGCCCGGACGGGAGGACGGAGGGAAGCCCGAAGACCCGGAAGACGTCCCCGGGACCGTCGGCGCCTCGCCGGCGTGGAGCTTCATCGCCATTCCTCCCCGCCGGGTGGCGGGGGGTCGATCATGATGCACAGCCTGGCGGCTGCTGGCCCACGAACAAGCTATCCAGGGCATTTTAGGGCGGGTGTCGGGAGGAAAAGGGCCCCTGCGGTGGGGATTGTGGCGGCGGCATGGTGGGGAGTTTCCCTACCGTCGCGCGCCCCCCGGGCCGGGCCCCGTGGCCCCCTCCCGGACAGGACCCGGATTTGTCCTCATTCCGACCGGCTCTCGTCCGGGTGAGGCGCTCCACCGCCCTGGTTCGCCGGCTCGAGCTGGCCGCGGAGCTCGCCGCCGGCACGCACCTTCGTGTGGACGTTCACGTAGGCCTTTCCGGCTCGGATGGCCGCGATGACCTCCGGCTTCACCGTGACCTTCCCCTGGGCGAGGACGCCGGTGAACCCGATGGACTTCTCGCCGCTCCAGAGGGGCACCACCGGAGGGCCGTCGAAGCCCTTGGCGCCCTCGTGGATGTGGGCCGCGGTGGGGTTGTCGAGGTTCTTCACCTCGATCTCGTAGGTGAGCTCGTTCCCGTCGAGGGTCACCGTGGCGGTCCCCGTGGCCTGCGACTGGAGGGGGGGGACCTCGTTGGCGCCGGAGAGCTGCGCCGTGAACGTGTCGGCCGGAAGGCGGGAGCCCAGGGTCAGGGGGAGCGCGACGAGGGCGAGGTAGAGCAACGAGCGGGGGGGCAGCGTCTTCATCTTCCACTTCCTCCTCTGTTGTGCCGTGGCAACGGTCGATACGGCTGGGAGAGTCCGACACAGACAGGAGCAGGATGGGGCCGTGCCACGCGCCGGATCAAGAGCACCGGCATCGGGGAGTGCGGCCGGGACGGGGATACCGAGGCTTCAGCTCCGCCCCGCCGCTCGCCTCACCCTCGCGGCGCAGGCACGCCATGACGCGCGACCCGCCACCTCTCGATGAGACATGGCGGGTCGCCGTTCGCGTCAGGGTCGGCGCGCCCCGTGTGCGCGCCTTCAGGCCTCATCCACCTCCCCGACCGCGGCCGTGATTCCCATTGCCGTTGTTTCCGTGATTCCCGTTCCCGCGGTTGCCACGAGCCGCGTTCCCGCGGTCCCGGCCCCGGGCGCCGTCACGTCCATGCCCCCGGTCCGCGCTCGCCGGCTTGCGGACGGCCACACGCTCCCTCTCCACGCGGCGCCCCCGATCCTCGTGCACCACCCGGCGCGGATTCTCCTTGTACACCGTGCGGGGCGGGCGGGCTTCGTAGATCACGCGTCGTTCCCGTCTATTCCACTCGTAGGGGACCACGGGCCGCCTCCGTCCGTCCCGGTCGTACCATCCGTCCCGGTCGTACCGGATCATCGGTCCGGCGTACCCCAGGCTGCCCAGGATGACCACGCCCGCCCGGGCATGCCGGTAGGTGTGGAAGAGCCTGTCGCAGGGGACGGCGGGGGGCTGTCGCCACACCGGCACGCCCGGGATCCACTCCCGGCAGTATCCGGCCGGCGGCATGTATGCGCGCGGCACCCACACAGCCCGTCCACCCACGTAGTAGGCGCTGCGGCGGGCGTTCCACTCGTAGCGATGGGGACGCCATGCGCCGTCGTTCCATTCCCAGTAGAGCTGAACCCCTACGGAGACCTGCGCCGTCGCCGGGCTGGGCGTACCCACCACACCCGCTCCCAACGCAAGCACCAGAACCGCCAGCTGCCGTCTCATCGTTCACCTCCCGTGTCGGCGCCTCCCGAGGCGCGTGTTCGAGAGACGGCGGAAGCAGGGCTCGTGCCAGGTGCCGAAAGCCCTTGAGCGCCAGGCTTTTTCCCTGTCAGGCCAGGAGCGAGTGTCCTCTTGGGAGGACGCTCCGCGAGGGGCCTCGGACACGCGTAGAGGCCGGCGAAGACGATGCGGCCCCGGGGGCCGGAGCCCCCGGGGCCGTGCGAGAATCGGGAGGCGCGACTGCGACGTGGATTCAGCTCCGCCGCGGCACGGGAAGCGTCATCCCTTCGGGTTCAGGATCTTGTCGATGCGGTGATCGGCGGCCTGGAGGTGCCAGAGCGTCTCCCGGTCCGTGGTCTTCGGCACCGCCCGTCGGATGGCGGCCTGGAGCCCCGCCAGCTCGCCGCGCAGCTCCGACTTCGCGTCCTCGGAGAGCGGGGTCAGCCTGGCCCCGAACCGGGCTCTCGCGGCACTCGCGGCGGCACTCTCCGGAGGCGGGTTCAGCTTGCGGTCGATGAGGCTCAGGTAGTTGTTCTGGAGCGTGCGCCGGTACACGTCGATGACGGGATGCGCCTGGTCCAGCTCGGACCAGATGCCCTTGCGCACGTCGTCCAGGAAGTCGGGGAGCGGATAGGCGTCCCCCGGCCTCGCGGCCAGCGCCTGCTCCTCCAGGAGGCGGTCCATGCGCTGGTCGTTGAGCAGCGAGTTGAGGACGCGGTTCTGGGCGTTGCCGATGCGCTCCACCATGCCCGTGGGCTCGATGCGGGCCGCGATGTCGGGACGGATCAGGTACGTCGGCACGTTGAACACGCTCTCGTTGAGGAAGCGCACGGCCTGCACCTGCATCGCCCGCGAAAGCGGCACGTAGACGGGGCCCTTCTGGCTCCCTGACTTGTACCACACGGTGCCGCCGCCGATGACGTTGGTGGTGTGCGTCGCCTCGGTGGTCCACTGCCCCACCGTGCGGTCGTAGAGCGCCTCGAGGAGGCTGTTGTCCTCCTCGGGCCGGGTCCCTGCCTCCACCACGTAGCCCATGACCCGCTGGATGTTCTTGAAGCCCAGAGCGGTGGACTTCACCGGGTCCGCGTCACCCACGGCCTCGCTCTGGGTGCCGAAGTTGCCGAACTCGTTGCGGACGCTGAACCGGTACCACGGGACGGAGTCCTGCCACTCGATCCACTTCTCCAGCGTGGGCCGCTCCTCCTGCGGGGTGGTGGCGCCGGGGATGGGCTTGTAGCCCCACATGATGGTGTATTTGTCCCACGGGCCGATGCGCGGAATCATGTCCGCCAGGGCGATGTGGTCCGAAGGCTGGGCCACGTAGTTCATGCGCGAATAGTCCATGATGCTCGGGCTGCTCCCCATCTTGTGCACCCACGTGGCGCTGCGGACGCTGTCGGCCGGATACATCGAGCTGCCGATCTGGTCGTGCTGGAGCCCGATGGTGTGGCCTATCTCGTGGGCCACGCCGAACTCCAGGAGGCGGCCCATGAGGGAATCGGGCAGCGGGATGTGCCGCGCCCGCGCATCCACCTGCGACGCCTGGGCGAAGTACCAGAACTGCATCAGCTCGATGAGGTTGTGGAAGATGCGCACCGAGCCGTTGAGGATCTCACCGGTGCGGGGATCGCTGACGTGGGGCCCCACGGAGTTCTCCACCGTGGAGGGGAGCCAGCGGATCATCGTGTGGCGGATGTCCTCCATGGACCAGTTGGGGTCGTCCTTCGGCGGATCCTTCGCCACGATGGCGTCCTTGAAGCCCGCGGCCTCGAAGGCCGGCTGCCAGTCCTCGATGGCCTTACGGATCCATGGCTTCCACTTCTCGGGGGTGCCGGGGTCCACGTAGTAGACCAGGGGCTTCTTCGGGATGCACAGGTCGCCCACCATCTTGTCCGAGCACTCCAGGCGCCAGCGCGCGATGTACTGTCGGGGGACCGCGACCTGCTGGTGGCTGCCGAAGTCCACCGTGCGGACGGTGAAGAAGCCGGTGCGCTGGTCGGCCCAGCGGATGGGCATGGGGTCCTCGGGAAGCTTGATCATGCTCCAGTGCGCCAGCACGCTCTGTGCCTCCTGGCCGCCCCGCCCTCCCCTCCCGGCCGGGGTCGCGCCTCCGCGTCCACCGGCGGACGAGGGCGTCCCGGTCTGGGTCGCCTCGATCTCCACGTTCTCGGGGAACGCCACCACGCGCTCGATGAACGAGCGGTTGGCGTCGATGTTGCCGTCGATGGCCGCCATCTCGGGGACGTGCGTGGTGAAGAGCTTGGTCACGTCCACCACCGCGGCGCTGTCGGGGCCGAAGGCCGCGATGTCGAAGGTCGCCACGATGGGCGGGTAGTTGGACTCCTCCACCGATCGGTAGACGGAGAGCGAGCTGTCCGCGGTGATGGCGAAGGAGGGGGAGCGCAGCACGATCTTGTCGCCGTGGCGGTCCCAACGGAGCGAGCGCTCCATGAACTGGTCGCCGCCGTACTCGCCGAAGCCGCCCCCGCTGCGGTTGGGGTTCGACTGCGCCGCGGCCGCGCGGTCGTAGCGGCCCACCACCAGCATGTCCTTCCCGAGCTCGTGCGTGGGGATCTCGAAGTAGAGCTTGTCGCCCACCTCATGGGTGATGAAGAGCCCGCGGCTCGTCTTCGCGTCCGCAGGGATCACCTCGTGGTACGGACGGGGTCCCCGGGCCTGGGGGGTCGCCTGACCGCCGGAGCGGCCGCCCATGCGGCCGCCGGCCCGGCCGGGCGTGGTCTGGCTCGGTGCGCCGCCCCGGGCCGGGGCCGACGCAGTGGGAGTGGGCGCGGGAGCGGGAGCGGGCGGTGCCCCGGGGGACGGTGACGAGCCGCCGCACCCGAAGAGCAGCGCCGTCGCGAGCGAGCAAACGATGCGGTGTGACATGGGACGATCGCTTTCACCGGATGGATTCAACCGACCTTCTTCGAGTAGCGCACCGCAATGACGAGGGCCGCGACCAATGGCCCCGCCCACGCGGCGATATGGATCAGGAAGACCTTGTAGAAGTCGCGCGCCGCGGGGAGGTAGGGGTACGAGCGCGTCACCTCCAGATAGAAGACGCTCGCCGCCAGCACCGCCCACCCGGCCACGCGATTCGTCTTCCGCCACACTTCCGGCGAGGACAGGGTGCGCCTCGTGCGCACTCCGTAGATCCGGTTCGGCGGAACCATGCCGAGCACGAGGGGCACGGAGATGACGGCGAAGACCACCGCCGGAATGAAGAAGGGCTGGCTCTTCATGGCGGGCATCAAGATGGGCGGCCAGGGTGATCCGCGCGAGGTCGGGCACGGCACCGGGAGGAAGACCGCATGTCTCGCGGCTTTGTCCGTACCGTGCCGGGCGAGGGGGGGTGTCCTTCAGTCCGTCTGCAGCCAGCCGAACCACACCGGGTGCTGCTTCCGGTACCACGCCAGCACCTCCCGGATGAACACCTTCTTGTCCGCCGGCATCACGGTGTCGTCGATCCACTCCAGGTGCACCACCATGCGCTCCTGCGGCAGGTACTCGATGGCCTCCGCGCACAGGGTCTGCAGCTCGTTGCGGATACGCCCGGAGTCGGAGATGCGCACCGGGCGCGTGGTGTAGTCCTGGCCCGCGTAGAACCGGTCGAGGAGGGGGGAGAACGACATCCGCATCTCGTCCGCTGGCTGTGTGGCCCTCAGCGTCAGCGTGACGTCGCGCATGCGCCGGCGCGTGGACACGCGGGTGGTGACGCGGTAGACGCCCTCCCGGATCTCCTCCACCCCCGGCAGCCCCGTATAGGGGTCGGGAAGCATGTAGGAGGCGAGGCTGAGGACCGACCACCCCTTGTTGGGGAAGAAGTCGTCGACGCACAAGGTGCGCGGCTGGATGGGGATGCCGGCGCCGCGTGCCTCCCTGAGGTTGCTCCTGTAGGACTCCACCGCCTCGCGGTCGGCGTCTCCCAGGACGGCCGCCAGCTCCGACGCGAAGTCGTCACGGTCAGGATCGAGGTGCATGACCCTCGGCTCGCGCCGGTAGTCGCCCTCGAAGTGCGACGAGAAGAGGCACAGGGACGTGCGCGTGCCCAGCACCGGGTCGAGGCTCGCCGCCTGGATGGCCTCCGCGGAGGCCGCGTAGCCGTCGCACACGAAGACGTGCTCCCTGCCGTCCTCGCCGGTGAAGGGCCCCACGCGGAAGCACGGCGCGTACGTTCCCGACTCCGTGAACGCCCCCAGCCCGGTCCCCGGTACCGTCCATCCGTCCTGCACGAGCCGCACCCCCAGCGCCTTCCACTCCTCCCAGAGAGAGCCGATGCGCGGCGCTCGCGAGGATCCGCCCAACGTCCACACGTGCACGCGGTCGGGCCGCACGTCGGGGAACGTGCGCAGGATCGCCTCCAGCACCAGTGAGCGCGGAGTGAGGAAGTCGACGAGGACCGATCGCTCCGCGGCCTGCTCCACCACGGCTCGCGGCAGCACCAGGGTGCCCATGTAGCCCTCGTAGGGACGCGCGATCTCCAGGGGCTGATCGAAGACGTGGAGCACCGACATCGGTCCGGTCGGGCTCCCCTTGGCGAAGCGCGACGTGTTCTCCAGGGTGTCCACCGCCGCGCCCCAGAGGGTGATGCCCTCCTTCCGCACCTCCTGCCAGAAGTCCTCCCACCGGTACCCGTCCGTGTTGACCAACCGATGGACGCAGCGGTCGACGAACCGGGCGACCTGGGGACGGGCGTAGACCCGGCCGAAGCCCAGCTGCGGGTTCGCCCCCATCTCCGGGGTCTCGCCGGCCTTCGGCATGAGGCCCTCGCCGAGTCCCACCATGACCGCGTGGTTCTCGGGGAGGTTGCGGGTCAGATTCCAGAGGGCCTCGGAGAGCACGTAGGCCGAAGCGGCGTCCGCGTCCTTCTTCACCCGGTTCCACTGGACCTTGTCCTGTGCGCTCCCCTCGCCGTAGCGGCCGAAGAGGCGTGTGCCCAGGGCCGTCAGCGCCGCCGCCGTGACGAAGGCCGTCTCCAGCCCCTCCCCCACGAAGGACCCGTCCGCGGCCGTCCCCTCGGTCCACTCCTCCTCGACGTCGTCCAGCCAGACGTGGAAGCGTCCGAGGATGCTGCGGGCGTCGAGTGCCCACTGGGCGATTCGGTTGCGGCGTTCCATGGCCTCGGCGTCTTGGGACCGTCTCTGGAGGAAAGCCGGCGTCCCGGTGGGCTCGGGACGGAGGAAGGGACGCTTGGACTGCGTGACGTGGCCGGGCGGGCGCCTCCGGCACTGTACGCAGTATACCGAGGCGGAAGTCCCGGAACAAAGAGGAACGGAGGCGTCTGCCGCGGCCGCGCCCTCCGGCCCGGAAGCGCCGGACGCGCTTCCCCCGTCAGATGAAGATGATCTGGGCGCCCTCCGACTTGGCGAAGAAGTCCATGGCGGTGATGACGTCCCGCACCTGGGGCACCAGATCGTCCCTGGTGAAGCCCATCATCTCCATGGCCATGTGACAGGCGTACATCTCCGCGCCGGCGTCGTCGAGGGTCTCCAGGAGCTCCCGGACGGTGGGCACGTCGATGCCGTCGATCTTCTTGCGCATCATCCCGGCGGCCATGGCGCCCATCCCGGGCAGGCCCGCCACCATCGTGGGCATGTGCATCGCGGGGTTCCCGACGATGCCCGGCTGGAGCCGGTCCACGGTCTTCTCACGGATGATGTCCAGGCCCCAGAAGGTGAAGAAGATCACCGCGTCGATGCCCATCATGCGCGCGGCGTTGGCGAGGATGAGCCCGGGATACGCCATGTCCAGGCTCCCCTTGGAGCAGATGATGGCGACCTTGCGGGCCGCGGGCGCTTCCAGCTGTGGCTCACCCTGTGGAGCGGCCCAGGGCGCCGCCGTGGGAGCTTCCATAGTCGTTGTCATGTCGGTCTCCTTCTCTCAGACGCAGCTCTTGGGTTTTCCGAGTCCGGCGATGCGGGCGGCGAGAATACCGGGGCCGCCGGGGAAGAGTCGGTACAGGTCACGGGCGGGGACGCCGAGCTGGGAGGTGATGCGCCGCATCCCGGGCGCGGCACCGCTCTCTCCGGCGTCCTCCCGGCAGAACTCGACGACCTTCCAGTGCTCGTCGGTGAGGGCACCGATGCCCGCCTCCTGGGCGAGGGCCTCGGCCACGGCCCGCGTCCATGCGTTCCGGTCCACGAGGAAGCCCTCGCCGTCCACGGCGACCTGCTCGCCGCCGAGGGAACGGGTCTCCGCCGCGGCCCCGGCGGCGGAGGCGGCGGGGGCCGGACACGTCGCCGGGCCGGACGCCGGAGGGGTCGTCGGCCGTCTCACCGGCCTGGCCGCCGGCCTGGGTGGGCCGACGCGGGCCGGGGGAGTGGCGGGCGCGACCTCGGC
>Ga0315535_1001202_pt1 | contig 17416 bp, 16 predicted proteins | sample SalMarSW160220MG_2_FD_203092 | JGI IMG/M metagenome (GOLD analysis project Ga0315535, IMG submission 203092) | Salt marsh sediment microbial communities from the Plum Island Ecosystem LTER, Massachusetts, United States - Salt Marsh Sediment SW1602-20 ... | reverse complement strand
CGTTTATAGTATTTTCTCAAGATGCGTACGATACAGATCATGGGTTCCTTTGCATGATCCGAAGAGGAAACGTTGAAGGCCAAGTGCTTCAATTGCTCACCTAAATTTTTAAGCAATTTGACCTCAGTTGGTGTAAAAAACGACCATCGAGTTCAGTTCCCTGAACGATATTCGTGTTTTTCGGACCAGATAGGCCAACGATCCGAAGAATCCCGTAACAGGCTCAACATAGCCGTGAAATGGATGCTTTCTGGCCATGCTCAGGCCTACATACATTGCGTTGTCTTTCTGGTAGAGAAACATGTCGTGTTCCAGTTCGGACCAAGCAGCCATTTGGGTGTTCTCGTATAATCCCTTTTCGTAGCTGCCGAATTTTTCAATTGACGGGGCGACGGAAAAGTAATACTCTTACAAGTAGGTGTATTACCTAATTGAGGTAGATTCCGATGAAAATAACTTCCAAGGGTCAGATAACCATCCCCATTTCTATCAGGGAAAGTCTCGGTCTTCTTCCCGGCGTCGATATAGATTTCGAGATTGAGGGAAACACAGTCCGAATCGTTCGAAACTCGTCCGACAACAACGACGGCCGCGGCCGAAGAGTGGTCAACCGCTTGCGCGGCCGGGCCACGGTAAAGATGAGCACGGACGAAATCATGGCGCTGACCAGGAAGTGAGCGGTCGATCATGAGGCCTATCCTGGTCGACAGCAACGTACTTCTGGATGTTGCCACAAGCGATCCCAAGTGGTTCTCCTGGTCGAGTAAATCTCTATTCGAAGCAGCCCAGGAGTCGGTGCTCGTCATCAATCCCCTGATATACGCCGAGGTCTCCGTTGGATTCGAACGTATTGAAGACATCGAGGAAGCCATGCCGGCGGATGTGTTCAGGAGGGACGCACTGCCCTACGAGGCGGCTTTCCTTGCGGGGAAATGCTTTCGAAAATACCGGCGCAGGGGCGGCAAGAAAACTTCTCCAATGCCCGACTTCTACATCGGAGCTCACGCAGCGGTGTCTGACTATCGGCTGCTTACGCGGGATGCAACTCGATACCGTACATACTTTCCAGACATCGATTTGATCGCGCCTTGACGTCCGCAGAAGCCACGAGGCGCCGACGACGTCGATACATGAAACCGGCGGAGCCTAAGGTCCGGCTTCGAAGGCGCCCTGGTCGGGACGGAGGCCGAAGTAAGGCAGGGCAACGCCGGTGCCGGATTCCCAGCTCAGAGGCGTTGCCAGGCTGATGGTGTTGGTGGCGTAGTCGACGGCGGTGATCAGGACGGTGGCGCTCTGTTGTTCGAGTTGGATGATATCGCCGCAGGTCACTCCGTAGCCGTCGCTGAAGTAGCCGGCGTCTTCAACCTGGAGTTCGGTGCTGTTGACACCGGCGCCGACCGTTACGGTCAGGAAGCCGCCGTTGTCGATACAGGGGCTGTCAGACCGCAGGCTAAAATCGAAAACTTCGAAATCGAACGGGTCGGCCTGACCTGTAAGATCAGTGAAACGCGGATCTCCCTCTTCTTCCCAGTTGTCGGCCAGCGTCTGCTCGGCCTGGTCGACGTAGTAGTAGTAAATGGCATGAACGTTGTTCTCGAAGAAGATGTTGTTCTTGATGACCACGCCGGTCATCGGATTGTGCCCGGCGTCGTCCACCCAGCGGGCCAGCATCAGACCGTTCTTCCTCGGATCCCAGTCGTCCAGCAACAGGTAGCCGTTCTGGTAGAAGACGTTGTTGTAGATATAGTTGCCACTGGCGTCGTTGGTGTTGCCGTCGTCAACCGACAGTGCCACTCCCGACGAGTCGTTGTAGTAGAAAATATTGCGACGGATGATGTTTGAGCGGGTGCGCACGCTCAATCCGGCCGAGGACACCTGGTCGGGCGGCACACCGGCAAAGACGATATAGTTGTCCTCGATGACGTTGTGAACGTTTTCCTGTGGGGAGCTGGTGTTGAGGATAACGTTTCGGTCACCGCAAAGATCGCCGATTTCCGGACGGTGACACTCGTACCACTCCTCGTTGTGGAAGGTGTTGTTCCGTACCACATTGTAATTGGAGTAGACGCCCAGGATGTGGTGGCCGCCGTAGAAGAAGGTGCTGTCGGTGACCAGGTTGTGATCACTTGGATCGACATGGTTGTCGTTGCCCAGATCCAGGATGCAGCCGTTGTCGTCCCAGGCGCCGCTGGAACCGGACTCATCCCCGTATCTCGAGAAGGTGCAGCGGGTGATGCGGTTGTAGCAGGAGCCGTCGTACACCCGCGAGCCGGCCCAGGTGGTCGGGCCGGCCGGGGTGTCGAACTCGCAAGAGACAATGTTATTATGACTGGAATTCTGCAGGTACAGGTTGCGCTCGCAGTCGTGAAACTCGATGTTGCTGAGCGTGACGTACGACTTGTCCACCAACCGCACGCAGTAGACGGCATGTTGAAACGTGACTGCTTCGCCTTGGTAGCTGGTGTAGCGGATGCGCGCGGCGTCGGAAGAGCCCGAATTGGCCGGCTGGATGGTCTCTTCGTAGCTGCCGGCCCGGATCTGAACGGTCTCGCCGGACTGCAGCGTGGCGTTGGCCTTGGCGACGCTGCACCATGGCTGGGTTAGGCTGCCCGGTCCGCTGTCCGAGCAGGCGCCGCCGATCGAATCCTTGTCGACGTAGTACGACTTGCCCGCCAGGCAGCCCTCGTCGACGTAGCCGTCGCAGTTGTCGTCGAGGGCGTTGCCGCACAGCTCGTTCTTGCCCGGATTGACGCCTGCGTTCAGGTCGTCGCAGTCGACGTCCCGACAGAAACCGTCGTTGTCGAGATCAACGCAGGCGCCCTGGTCGCCGCCGCCGTCGCCCGCCCCGCCGTCCAGGCCGCCGTCCGCGCCGCCGTCCTCTTGTCCGGAACCGTCAATGCCGTCGGCTACTCCGCCGTCCGTACCGGAGTCCTTGGATCCGCCGATGCTCCCAGAGCAGCCGACGAGCAGTAAAAAGATCGCCGCCGCGCAATGGACGAACATGCTGTGGCCGTATGCTTTCAAGGAATCGATCGCAACACGGACCGGCCCCGCCAGTCAAGGCATCTACTCGTCCGCTTGGCTGAGCCTGTCTGAACGCCGCGCCAGCATGCGCCGGTGGACTTCGGCCGCTTCCTGCCCTGACCTCCGTCCACTCTCATCCAGGCTATCGAAGTCGAGCGCGGGAACGGTCTGAAGACTGCCATGCTCGCCGATGGCCACCATGAAAAACAGCCCCCGGGCGCAGCAACGCGGTTGCCATTCGGTCCCGTCCACGGCCGCCACGCTGACCTCGACTCCCACGGTGTGACTCGAAGTGTAGACCACCCGGGCTGTAACCTCGGCAATCTGGCCCTGGCGCACCGGAGAGCGAAAATCCATGGCATCCAGGGAAGCAGTGACGAAATGCCTTTTGGCGAAGCGCGAGGCCGCCAGCCCCGCCGCTCTGTCCATCAGAGCCAGGATCTTTCCTCCAAAAGCGGTACCGTAGGGATTGGTGTCGCCGGGGAATATCTCCTCGTAGACGACCACTGGATCTTGGTTTCCATAATCCATGCCAGATAGCTTGTCATCTTGCGGGAAGCGTGGCAACCCAAACCTCCGTCCCCCTACCCGTCCTCCCGGATGAGACCCCTTTTTGCACTCGTTTTTCCGGTCAGGCCGAGTTGCCAGCGTGGTGTAGGAGATGCCCATCACAATGTCGTTGCGCCGGGTAAGGGGGGCACCTTTGTGATCGCGACTCGACCGGCAATCTCGGCTCGCTGCCCAGCCGTTTCTACGGCTACCCGGCACCCTGAGACCGGCAACCCCCGGCGTTGCGGGCGACCCGCAACAAGGCCTAGACCCTGCGCAGGACGGCTTCGATTCGAGCGTGACGTTCGGGAGGACCGTCGCCGTGGCAGTGCTCGGGGCCCAGGCCCTCTTGGTGATAAACGGGTTCGAACTTCGGAAACAGCTTCATGATCTGCCCCGGTTCGAGGTAGGTGCGGATGGCCCCGTCCGCGTTGACATAGGAGTTCTTGGCCACACCTCGGCCATCTTTTTCCAGATTGCCAACGGCCGGATCATCGGTGCGGAAGGCCGTTACGAACAAGAGGCTGCCCATGCGGGTCCAGGTGTTTACTGAGGCTACCAACTTTGCGATCTCACCCCAGGTCTGTTCCTGGATGATACCGCATAGCAATATCGCGTCGTAGCTTTCTACTTCTGGTTCGAAGTCTTCGAAGGCGCAACAAAAAGCCCGCACGGCAAGATCTTCGCGCCCGGCCGCCTTGCGGATGGACTCGACGGCAACATTGGACTGGTCGATGGCATCCACCCGGATCCCATGCCGAGCCAGGTAGAGCGTATGGCGTCCCTGGCCGGCTCCGATATCCAGGGCTATTCCGTCTTTGGCAATCAGGCCGGCCTGATCTTTGAAGAATGGTTCCGGCTCTTCACCGAAGAATCCGCATACTTCGCGGTAGGCCCGATCATAGTCCATGGTCAGCGTTTATCAGACGAGCTCCCAGTAGAGATCGAGGCAGGTGTTGGTGGCATCCGCGCCCGTCCTGAAACGCGCTTTTACCTTGTCGCCGATCTTGACCTTCTTGTCGCGGTTTACCAGCCAACCCTTGACAATCGTGCACACGCCGGGGAGTTTCACGTCTATCTGATAGTAAGGGCACTCGATCTCCAGCCCGGTGCCGCCTCGCTCGACGAAAGTATAGGCGTAGACGTATCCCGCTGGATTCTTGACCTCGGCCCATTCCATCTTGGCGTGACAATCGGGACAGTCGGCCCGCGGCGGCAGCCAGATCTCACCTTTACCTTTCGAGATCGGACAGCCGGGATTGGTACACAGCGTGCCCATCAGGCGACCTTCGGTAAGCCCCTTGAAATAAGGAGTCAACAGCCCGTAGGTGTGGCGGTGCGAGCCACGCTCGTCACCGACCCGCGGCCAGATCAGAACCCAGGCGTCGCCTTTTTCCTTGATTTCGGATTTCGTCGTATTCAGTTTTACCTTATCGCTCATGACATCCTCCCTCCTACCAGGCCTTTTCGAGTACGCCGGTTGTAACGTGGCTGCCTACGCCGGCATGCGAGACATACAGGCCGCGTTTCGGATTGGCCACCTGCAGGCTCTCCCAGTCAGCAGGCTTCTTTTTGCCAAAGCGCTCCCACATCTTCGGATCACCATGGAACTTGTCGTACTTGCCCTGGAGCTGCCAAAACACTTCACTGCACGAGAAAATGCCGGTGGCGCCCACGGCATGCATGCTGCCCAGCAGGCCTCCCGACAGGTTGGAGGGGCACTTGCCCGGCTTGCCGGTGTGCGGGTTTTTCAGGTAGCAATCGCCCGACTTGATGTACTCCTGCTCCTGGCCGTAGAGGGTCAAGCCAATGTCGCCGTAAGTCTGCAAGTCGGAGATGGTGAAAGCGTCGTGGGTCTCCACGAAATCGAGGTCTTCAATCGGGTTTTCGATGCCGGCCATCTTGTATGTCAGGTAGGCCGCGAAGCGTGTGGCGGCAAAGCTCTCGAAACCAGGCCAGCGTCCGTCCTGCTTCTCCATATCGGCATACAGCTTCTCGTAGTCGGAAGCCGTCTCGTTCGGTAAAAGCGGGATCTGCATCGGTCGCCGGTCGCCGGTTCGCAAGGTATGGCTGCCTCCGGCGGTATACAGCTTGACCGGATTGTCGGTCAGCTTATATGCCAGCTCCTCCGAGCAGAGCAATACGCCTGCACTGCCGACCGACATCACGCAACACTCTAAAAACCTGAGCGGATCCGAAACGATGTCGCCCGCCAGGACCTCATCAACAGTGTGCTTACCCGGCGATTGAGAGAAGGGCGAATGGCAGGCATAGCCACGGTTCTTGACGGCGATCTCGGCTCTTATGCGCTCGTCGACTCCGTACATCTCCTGGAAGCGCCGGGCCATCGGCGCGTAGTACGAAGCGTAATTGCGGGCCAAGCGCGTCTCGAAATCCTTGCAGGCCGCAGTCGAGATGTAATAGTTGCCGGTCCAGGTGATTACCTCGTCCATGCGCTCCCAGCCCAGCGCCAGGGTGCAGTCGGAAAGTCCGGCAGCCACGGTCGAGGCGGCCGCTAAAATAGTGCTGCCGCCGGTGGCGCCGCCGGTCTTGATGCCGATGTTGAACAGCGGATCGAGCCCCAGGTAGTCGTGCACCTTGGCCTCGCACAGGAGCTGATCCTGGAAGTGGTCGGCGAACTCGCCGTAGCAGGCGAAGTTGATCAAGCCCTTGACCTCGAGCGGATCCATCTTCAGATCGTTCTCCTCGAGCAGCATCTTGAAGGCCATCATGGTGAGTTCCTCGAGCTTCTTCTCGGGGTATTGCTTGCGAAAATCGGACATGCCCGCGGCAACCAGATAGACCGGGCGAGACCACTTGGGAGCCCGCAGGTTGCTCTTGCCGAATTTGATCATGCCTCAACCTCCTTGCGAGTTGTGCGATCGGTTAGTTGCCAGAATACAAACCTTTGTACTAATTTTTACACAATCTCTGTTCGGGAAAGGCTTATAACAAGACGGGAGGAGAAGATCAATCGTGATTTGAGCAGAATTAGCCGAAATCGACAGAAAAGGCTTCTGATATCGAAGATATCAGCAATTTCCGACCATGACCTGCATCCGTTCGAGTTGCAGATCGCAGAAGTGGTCGAACATCTCGTCGACGATTTTATCGACGTTGTCTTCAAGGCGCAGCACGGCCGGCAACTCCGTCCCCACTTGCGGACGATCCCACATCTTCAGGTTTTCCATGAATACGGTAACATCTGACTGTGCCATGACTGACTCCTTTGGTTTTCAAAGGCTTACGGCAATGTAGCCATCTGTAGTTGTTTATACTACATTATCCCACAGGGATCAAGTTTTTTGCCGGGACCGGTTCTGGCTGATCGCAAGCTTTCAAGAAAGTTTCAGCTTGCCTGCCTTTTGGAGTATGCTGACCCCACGAAATGCTACTTGAACCGGACGAACAACTGTTGTTTGCAACCAGCGTGATCGCCCGCGGCTACGCAACACCTGCCCGGGTGGCCGCTGCCGCCACCGCCTGCCTTGGCCAGGGCGGAGTTTCACTGGCCGACAGGCTCGAGGCCGAGGGTGTCATCAGCGCGCTTCAGCGCCACGAGATCGAAGCTGAGATCAACAAGATGCTCTCCGACCAACTAGGCACCGTGGCAGAGGCGGCGGAGCCGCTAGAAGGCGACCAGACGCAGGCCGAACCCGCAACATCAATGGACGAAACCATCGGTAGCGTCACACCGGAACAACCGGGCCGCTACACGATTCACGGAGTGCACGGGCGCGGTGGACAGGCGCGGGTGTTACTTGCCTCAGACGCCCACATCGGCCGGGACGTGGCTCTCAAGGAACTCTTGCCGGATCGCGCCGAAGGCGAGTCGACATCGCCCTGGGCCAGTCCTCATTCGATTCCGGGCGTAGTGCGCTTTCTCAGGGAGGCGCGAGTCACCGGTCAGCTCGAGCATCCCAACATCGTCCCGGTCTACGAGGTTGGCCGCCGCAAGGAGGGCACACTCTACTACACCATGCGCCTGGTCCGCGGCCAGACAATGGCCCAGAAACTTTCAGAGTGCCGCAGCTTGCAAGAGCGAATGAAATTGATGGGAGCCTTCTGGGACATCTGCAAGGCTATCGCTTACGCTCACAGTCGCGGCGTCGTTCACCGCGACATCAAGCCTTCCAACGTCATGGTAGGCGAGTTCGGCGAGACCGTCCTGCTGGACTGGGGGATCGCCAAGGTCCGCGGCAAGCGAGACATCGGCGCCCGCGATATCAAGAGAGATCTCAGTGTTCTCAGGGACGAAAACGTAGAACAGACCACGGCCGGCGCCGCCATGGGCACACCTTCATACATGAGCCCCGAGCAGGCCAAGGGTGAAATCGACGAGATCGACGAGCGCTCCGACGTCTGGGGATTGGGTGCGGTCCTGTACGAGATCCTGACAGGACATCCCCCATTCGAGGGCAAGCGTCGTATGGAAATACTGCTCAAGGTCGGGCGCAAGCCGGTTAAGCCGGTCAGCGAACTGTGCGCAAACGCCCCGGCCGAACTCGCGGCCGTCTCCCGCAAGGCCCTGCACCGTGACAAGACCAAGCGCTACCAGTCGGCCCGCGAGTTGGCCGATGACATAGGCGCTTACATGACCGGTGAGAAGGTAACGGCATACGAGTACAGCTCTTGGGACCTGCTAAAAAGGTTCGCCACACAGCACAAACCGATCATCGTGGCCGTGGCGGTGATCCTGGGAGTGATGATAGGCGCGCTGGTTTCTGTCTCCCTCTCGTTGCGGGCCGAATCCCGGGCCCGCCAAAGCGAGAGCCAGGCCCACAAGAAGGAACAAATAGCGCGGGAGAAGGAACACTCTGAACGTCTGGTGGCCAACTATCATCTTTCCGAAGCCTACGCCGAGAAGGCCAACCGGCTGGCAAAGGACGGGCGCTTCCTATCGGCAAACATCTTTTCGGCGGCCTCGCTGCTGCACAATCCCGCCCATCCCAAGAGTCCTTATCATGATGCAGGTTTCAACCAGCGTTTCCCGCGCAGCCATGAATTGCGTGTGGAGGCTGCCTCCCAGGTATACCGGGCGTCGTTCTCCCTGCAAGCTTCACTGGAACGCTCGCTAGCCTCAAGCGAGGTGCTGACCAAGGTAGCCTGCGCTCGCGGCGGCATGTTCGCGGCCGGCAGCTACGACGGAAGTATCCATCTCTGGAACAGCGCAGGAAAACCCTTGTTCACCCTGCGGGGCCACAAGGACAGGGTTTATGACGTCGCCTTCTCCCCTGACGGGAAGTTGCTTGCCTCGGCCGGGCATGACGGAACGGTAAGACTCTGGGACACGGCCAGTGGCTCTCCGTTATTGACGCTAAGAGGTCACACATCCGAGGTGCATGGAGTAACCTTTTCGCCCAACGGCCGCCTGCTGGCCTCGGCATCCTTCGACGGGACGGTGCGCATCTGGGAGCTGGACAGCGGCGCAACTCGCGCGGTTCTTTCCAGGCATATCGGGAAAGTGAACGCCGTTGCCTTTTCGCCGGACGGTAAGCTGCTGGCGTCGGCCGGCGATGACCACACCCTGCGGCTCTGGAAAATGCCGCGAGCAAAACCTTTAGCCGTGCTTCGCGGCCATGCGGCCGAGGTGTATTGCGTCACATTCTCGCCTGACGGCCGCCTGCTGGCCTCGGCCAGCAACGATAGAAAAGTGCGCCTGTGGAGCACTCGCTCACGGAAAACCGTGCGCGTTCTTTCGGGGCACACCGACGGAATCCTCAGCCTGGACTTCTCGACCGACGGATCGAGGCTGGCTACGGCCTCGTATGACCAGACGGCCAGAATCTGGGAGGTAACGTCAGGCAGGCTGCTTCTTACAATCGGCCACCACGGCTTTGTCTACGGCGCAGCTTTCTCGGCCAATGGCTCGACTCTGGTCACTTCAGGATACGACAAGGTTGCCAGGATGTGGAAGCTCCTGCCCGGACGCAAGCTACTGACCTTGAAGGGCCACAGGGGAACCGTCTATGCCCTGGTCATCTCCAGTAACGGCAAGCTGCTGGCCTCGGCCGGCTGGGACAAGACCGTGCGTGTCTGGCGTGTTTCCGACGGAAGGCCGCTGGCGGTTCTTTCGGGACACACCGACATAATAGACGGACTGGCGTTCTCATCCGACGGTCTGAGCCTGGCCTCGTCCGGGCGTGACAAGATCGTGCGAGTTTGGGACATGCGCAGCATGAAGGTCCGCTTGATACTGCGGGGCCACAGCGGCGCAGTGTTTGGAGTCGCCTTCTCGCCCGATGGAAGCATGCTGGCATCTTCGAGCCGCGACAGGACAATTGCCATCTGGGATGCAAACTCGGGCAAGCGACTGGCTACTCTGAAAGGCCACAAGAACGACGTCGATAACATCGAATTTTCGCCTGACGGCAAGTGGTTGGCGTCGGCCAGTTGGGACAAGACTGTGCGCATCTGGGACGCGCACACGGGAGAACAACTAAAAGTCCTTGGCGGTCACAGCGACTGGACCACCGGTATTTCTTTTTCGCATCGGGGAGACCGGCTGGCATCTGCAAGCAAGGACGGATTGGCCATCGTCTGGGATTGTGCCAGCTGGCGCGAGATGGGACGCCTGATTGGACATGAGCAGTGGGTCAACTCGATCAAGTTCTCACCCGATGACAGTTTACTGGCTACTGCCAGCGATGACCGCAGTGTGCGACTGTGGTCATCCAAAACTTTCAAACCACTTCTCAGGATTGACGCCAGCAGCGAGGTGGTCGCGATTGGATTTTCCCCTGACGGAAAACGGCTGGCCATGGGTGACGGCAACGACGTCAAGATTTACCCTGTGGATTTCTCGGTACTGGACATGGATCCGGAAAAATTGCTCTCAGAGGCAGAGAAATCGGCCGGAATGAAATTGGACGGGTTCAAGCTGTCGCTTATCGAGAATGCCGAATCTCATTGAGCGAGTTCCCTCTTCGTGGTATAGCATGGGCTGTTTCGTCCATGCAGACCTTCGGAGGCGCTCGTGCTGATCGATCTTCACGTCCATTCTTCTCATACCCAGGGTATTCCTTTTTCACTGGCCGATCTGGTAGCGCGTGCCAAGGAACGCAAACTCGACGGTTTCTGCCTGACTGATGTCAACACCTTGGCCGGGGCTGGTGAAGCCAAGCGTCTGGGGAGCGAGGCCGAAATCACTGTTTTAGCAGGTTTCGAGGCCCGGACGGATCATGGGCACTATCTGGTCTTCGTGCCCGATCCTGATGAGCTTCCCGAGATCTCAAGCTGGTTGCGATTCGACGAGAAGAGCAGGATTGTATTCAGTTCGCTTATCGATTCGGTGCAATCCAGGCAGGGCGTACTCGTGGCCGCCCATCCTTATGATCGCGCTATCGATGAATCTCCCTGTGACAGACTGATCAAACTCGAGGGAATCGCGGCAATCGAGGTGCTCAGCGGCGGGCGTAAAACAATGGCCGACGAACTGGCCGAGGAGTTTGCGGCCGGGTTCGGCCTGCCCGGCATCGGCGGAAGCAACTGTCACGATGATCTCGAGGCAATGGGTAAATCAGCAACCCTGACAATTGACCCTGTCGAAAACGAAGCCGATCTGATCGAGCGCATTCGCTCAGGCGACGTATGGCCCGTTTCCATAGGCAAGCTGGAACTTCCTCCGAGGCGCGCAAGGGACAGCAGATCGCCCGGGAGATCCTCTCGTGATACTCGCGGACCGTCGCCACGACCCAGGCGAGACTCACGCGGGCCAAGGCACTCGAGGCCACGTCCAAAGAAATCATGAACGCTAAATCTGCATCGGCAATTCTCTTAGCGATCATGTTTGCCATGGGAGTTGTCCGTTGCTTCGGCGACACGAGCGAGTGTTCTGTGGACATCGATTGTCCGGGCGCAAAGACATGTGAAAACGGCCGATGCATCATTGACCGCTGTCCGGATATCCCATGCAAGGACGGATACGCTTGCGTGAACGGACTTTGCTATCCGGAAGATTGCGACACGCGTCAGTGTCCCGGGCTCGGTGAGATCTGCATCGACGAGGACTGCTTGCCAATCAGCTGCGCGGATGTAACCTGTCCGCTTGACCAGGCCTGCGCGAACGGGCAATGCTATCCGGAAGACTGCCAGACTAAGAAATGCCTGAACTATGGCGAAGTGTGCATCGAGGACGAATGCCGACAGCGCACTTGCGAAGGGGTGGAATGCGGGCCAGGCCTGATCTGCGCTAACGGATACTGTTACCCGCCCGGTTGTGTCGATCAGGACTGTGACCCGGGAGAAATATGTGACAAAGACCATTGCATAGAGCGCAACTGCGCCGAAGTCGTTTGCTCAGCGGACCAACAATGCGCAGACGGCCTCTGTTGGGCGGAGGATTGCGCTACGAAGGAATGCGCCGCCGGGCAGGTGTGTCAGGAAGAGATCTGTGTGGCCACGGAGTGCGTGGACGGTCGTTGCGTATGCCAAGCCGATGCAGACTGCCCGCAGGATCTCATCTGTGTCGCTGGAGAATGCTGGGCTGCCTGCGTACCCGATGAGAGCCAAGAGTTATCTTGTGCCGATGGACGTGACAACGACTGTGACAACCTGACTGACTGCGCCGATCCTGAGTGCGACGGGCTGGATTGCGACGACGGTGACCCGGGCACGACGGACGACACCTGCGCAGGCGGTAGCTGCAGCGGTTCGTCGGCGGGCTGTACGCCGCAGGACACGCGATCCTGCGGACGCTGCGACAGCGGCACCGAAACCTGTGAGGCTAATCAGACATGGGGTCCATGCCAGGGAGAAAGCGGCTGCGTCCCGGGCAACACCAGGGATTGCGGCACCAAGTGCGGCGAGCAGACCTGCAATGATCAGTGCGACTGGGGATCGTGCAAGAACGAAGGCACTTGCACGCCGAACGAGGTCTGGCCTTGTGGCGAGTGCGGTTCGATGACCTGCCGAAGCGATTGCGAGTTCGGCGCTTGCAACTGTGGTAGTTCAAGTTCATGTGACATCGTGGACAGCGGCTCCGGCTCTACCTGCCCGGGCACATGTGGCGGCTCGTGCTTCCGTGCCTGTTCGGGCACAAAAGACTGCGATCACCCGGCCGGCCAGCCCTGGCAGTGCACCTACCAGCAGTGCTACCAGACGGGCGGATGCACTCCCTGGGAGTGCTAGCGGGCACCCAACTCCGCTTCAGACAGACGACAGTAACTCGGTTCCAGTGTGCGCGGATCGTCGCTCTCACCTCGAGCGAGCCTAATCACGGCCAGTTTGCCGATCGCCCGGGCTCGCACTTCGTGCAGCGATTCGTCCTTGGGAAACAAAGCCCGCTCAGCGAGGGCACTTGAGAAAACCTCTCGGTAGCGGGCAACGGCACTGCCCAGGATCAGGCATGGTTCTTCTCTTTGCGCCAGCTCGGCGGCCCAGGCGGCGGGATCCCGTGCCGCCTCTTCCTGCGAGATCGTCAGGCCGTCGCCTGACAACTTATAGCCTGCGCCGAAGACCTCGCCCTTGAGAGCGTCCAGCGCCGGACAGATCAAAGAGTAGTTGTCCCCATGCACGTTTTCGGCAAGTGCTCTCAATGTGGAAATACCCACCAGCGGAATATCGAGCGCGTAGGCCAATGTCTTGGCCAGAGTCAGCCCTATCCGAACGCCGGTGAACGAACCCGGCCCCACGCCCGCCGCCACTGCCCCAAGATCGCCGGCCGAGAAGCGGTTCTCAGCCAGCAGGCGCTCGATCGCTACCAGTAGCGTGCGTGAGTGATTGCGCGAGCTCTCGGAGGACTCGGCCAGTAACTTGCCGTCTTTCAGCAATGCGGCCGCCGTCAAGCTGGTGGCCGTATCTATGGCAAGTATCAGCATGCCGTATCTTCAACCAAAGAGCGATGAGATCTCGGACCAGTATCTGTGAATGTCATTGCCGAACGCGAACAACATCAGACTGGCCAGAAGAACCAGACCCACGTAGTTGGCGGCTATCTTGGCCTTGAGTGACAAAGGCTTGCGCATGACCGTCTCAATGGCGATGAAAGCAATTTGTCCACCGTCAAGCAGGGGAACCGGCAACAGGTTCAGTATGCCCAACAACGTACTCAGGTAGGCCATCATCTGCACGAAGTAGCGCCAACCCTTCTTGGCGGACTTGCCGGCGATATCGGCTATCATCAGCGGGCCGCCGATGGCATCACTGGCCTTGACCCTGCCCTGAAAGATGCGCACGAATCCCATCACGTTCATGGAGATCGCGGTGCCTGTGTCCACGAATGCCAGCTTGAAGGCATTTTCGAGCCGGTCAGGACGCGGGATCCTCTCTCCGGCGGCGAGGTTCATGATGTAACCAACACCGAGCCCGGGTTTCTTTGTCGCCTGCTTGAACTCGTTTTTCTGTGTAATTGTCTCTGGCTTGAATTCGAACGAGCGCAGCTTTCCATCATGGCGCAGGCGCAGGGTGATCTGTTTGTCACCGCTCTGCGCCATGATACGCGAGAACTGTTCCCAGCTTGAAACGGGCAGGCCGTCGGCCGATACAATCTTGTCACCCGGGACAACCCCGTGCTTGGCTGCCGGCAATTTCTTGCTGACGCTCGAGATGTAAAGGTCGACGGGTTCCAGGCCGGTATAGGAACTGCCGGTACGCGACGCCCCTTCGGGTGTGCTAGCTGCGTCGAGCGGTACGATGAAGGTGTCGACTACCGCGGGAACCTTGATGGTCACCGCGCCGATCTCGATCCCTGCCGCCCTGACCACAGTGGCCGGCAACAGGTTGGTGCCGTTCTTCTCCAGGATTGCCTTAGCATCCCACCATCCGTCAATGGGAACACCCGCCAGGCTGACCAGCCTGTCCCAGCTTCGCAAGCCGGCCCTGCCGGCCGGAGAGTCAGGTGACACCACTCCAATAATATTTCCGCGACGCTGGTGCCTCAGTCCCAGTTCCCAGCGCTCACCCAGTAGTTCCAAGCCGGTGTCATCCAGTTCCCGCTCGGGCGTCAACAGGCTGGTCATCTCGTGTCCATCCCGATCGTAAACGATCTCGATCGGTTTTCCCGACGAATCCTGGATCCCGTCATCCACGTCATCCCAGGTCTCGATCTCGGTTCCGCCCACCTTCAGCAACCTGTCACCGGGACGGATGCCGGCCGCAGCGGCCGGCGAGCCGGAAATTACTCTGCCGACAACCGCAGCCGGAGCGGTATCCTCGAGCAGGTGGTAGCAGAAGAAGACCGGAACGGCCAGCAAGACGCTGAACATCGGCCCGCCGAGAATTATCAGAAAACGCTTCCAGGCAACCTGACTGGTGAAGGATCGTGGAAGGTCCTCGGGGGCTATCTCCTCGGTCGGATCTTCCCCGAGCATCCTCACGAAACCCCCGACCGGGAACCAGGCGATACGATACTCGGTTTCGCCCAGCTTAAAGCTGAGTTTGAACTTGCCTAGGCGAACAGGCGTTCCGAATCCCAGGCTGAAGGTCAGAACTTTTACCTTGAACAATTTAGCGAAAGAGAAGTGACCACCCTCGTGGGCAAAAATCAATAAGCCAATCAGAACCACGAACCAGAAAAGAGTCGCCACAGAATAACCTCCGCCGCACTGCTTCGATTCCTACTATAGTAAAACCGCAAACCCGTCAAGGAGCTGCCTCACGTTCTTGACGGCCAATTGTCAGTCTGATAGCATCCGCTTGACTTTAAGACGGGAAAAAACCATGGCACGCAAGAAGTTGGGCGAGGTATTGCTCGAGCGGGGCATCATCGATCAAGATCAACTAAACTCCGCTCTGGCCTATCAGCGCCAGTGGGGTCACAGGCTTGGAGTCGCCCTGGTTGCCAAGGGTTTTATCACCGAGGGAATGCTGGTAAAAGTACTCGGAGAGGTGATGTCGTTGCCCACCGTGGACCTCTCCACAATTGAAGTGGACACCGATGCCCTGCGTCTTGTGCCTTTCAACACTTGTGAAAACAACGACTTGATTCCGATCGCAATCGAGCAAAGGGGCAAGTCACGCACCTTGATTGTGGCCATGTCCGATCCGATGAACGTGGCGGCCATAGACGAAATCGAATTTACGACGGGTTGCAAGATCCGCCCGGTTCTGGCCATGATCTCGGCCATCAACTCCGCGATTCGCAGGTATTACCGCGGGCAAAACACTCAGATCAAACCGCTGACGCTGTACCGCGAAGAGATAAGCGACACCGGCCGTATGGAACTGGTGCGTCCCGGCGGAAACGTTGAGCGAGTGGATACCTCGACTTACCAGGAAGGCAAAAAGGTAATGAACCTGGTCGACGAGGTTTCCGATGACAATGGAGAAGATACCCGCAGTAAAGTGGAGAGGATCAAGGCGCGCCGGGCGGCCCGTGCGTTGCGCCAGAAATCGCAGCCCATTTCCTCCGAAGAGGCCATGCAAGACTACCTTGAGGAGGTACAGACTTCAGAGTTGGAATCCATTCAAAAACTCGAGAAGTATTTCTGGGCCTTGATGCGCTCGATGGCAAAGAAGGGTTTGATTACCAAGGACGAATTCTTAAAAGAGCTTAAAGAATAGCTGTTGGAGGGGGAACTTTCGCTGTGTTCCCAATATTTTTGTAAAAAGTAATGTAAGGAGGGAACCATCATGTCGCCGAAAATATCCAATCGACTCTCGTCCTGGCTGTTACTGATTTCGGGCTGCATGTTCCTGGCCGGTTGTCAAAGCAAGTACGAGCGTTTGCCGAAAGCTACCCAGAAAGAGTTGCAGGCTCTCAGTGAGCGTTATCAGGCTTTTGTAGAAGAGGCCAAGAAATTGAAGCCCGGCGACGAGTTCCACCTGCTGCATCATTTCAGCCATGCCGCCTTGACGCAAGTCAAACCCGAGGCCTTCACGAATGCGGCCAAGGAGTTCATTTCCAAGGCATCCTCCGGCGGCCTCGACAATATCAAAATCATAGGAGCCCGTTCACCGGGAAAGGTCCGGGTGCTGCTAATTAAAACCGCGGACGGCAAGGGAGTGATTCCATTCGTGCAGACATCCGACGGCTGGAAGATCGACGAAGTCGGATCCGCCTTCGGCGACTATACCACGGAAGTCAATCTCAAGGGCAACATGCCGGCTCAACAACCGTCCATCCTTGCCTCGATGGTAGTGCTGCAGGATCAGCAGGCGAGCGAGACCGACGTAGTCCAGGCTGCCATAGAACTGGCTAGTTCAAACGACAAGGCGACCGCACAGAAATTCGCGGCCGCGGCCAAGAAGCCGTGGGCCAAGACCGCCTTGCTTTACGCCGCCTGGAAAACAGGCGCCGACTGCGAACCGTTCGCCAATGCGTTTCCTATCGACGGCGAGAGCCAGGGAAAGCTCTACGACGCGGATACCGAGAGCTTCCGTACATTGCTTTCAGGGCTATGCCAGTGCGCCGCCGAATCCAAGAGTTCCAAGATCGCCCTGAAGGTCTACAAAGGATGTTACAACGTCGAGGGCGGCGCCAGGAGCGAATACGTCGACCAGGTCGTGGAAATGGCAAACAAGCAACCCGAGTACATACTGGCTGCCGCTATGAGAACCAACTACAAATACGAGATGGATCCGGTGGCCAACATCATGGTCGGAGCCATCCATGGCGAGAAGAAGATGCCTTTCTACCAGTTCATCCACAAGAAGGCCAAGGAAGGCGGCCGGGCAGGTAAACTCGCGCAGGAATGGGTCGATAAGATGAGCAAGCGGGACGTGGCAGAGCCGCCCGGCACGGAGAACGGCGACAAGCCGGCCGAGTGAATCTCAGCCCTCCTCGGCTGAAGCTTCTATGGGCTCCGCGTAGTGTCTTTCGTAGTGATCGAGAACAGTCTTCATGCCACGCAACGGAATATGCGAGAGAATACTGCGGGTCAGGGCGTGAACCGTCCGCTCCTCG
>Ga0315535_1001200_pt1 | contig 17429 bp, 12 predicted proteins | sample SalMarSW160220MG_2_FD_203092 | JGI IMG/M metagenome (GOLD analysis project Ga0315535, IMG submission 203092) | Salt marsh sediment microbial communities from the Plum Island Ecosystem LTER, Massachusetts, United States - Salt Marsh Sediment SW1602-20 ... | reverse complement strand
ATTGCTGAAATTCAAAAATACATATCAGAGCTGTTTGAATTTTGTTCTCCTTGGGTTGGAACTTTGGACATAACTCCTTGGATTTAAAATATGTTAATTATTAAATCTGTAATAAATAGAATAAATTTCTATTAAATACTTATACTCCACGTATATTTATTTTAAAAAAATAAGTGATGATTAATGATAAATGATATCACTTCTGAAGATCTTCAAAAACAAAATCTCACTCCCATGATGAAACACTGGTTTAGTGTGAAACAAACTTACAAGGATAAATATCCGAATCACTTGATCGCATATAGAATGGGAGATTTCTATGAATTTTTCTATGACGATGCTGTTAGAGTATCCTCTCTATTAGGTATTACTTTAACTCAAAGAAAATTAGGTTCTGACGCTTATCCATTAGCCGGGATACCTTATCACGCGGGTAGCTATATAAAGAATTTAGTTAACTTGGGGCAGACAGTTGTTGTAGTGGATCAATTAGAGGATCCTGTCACGGTGAAAGGTAGAATAGTAAAGCGAGGAGTTGTAAGGATCATGTCTCCAGGAACCATAATAGAATCAGATATGCTTAAATCTAACGAGAATAATTATTTATGTTCCTTAATCAAGGAAAAGCGCGGTTTTGGGATTGCGTTTGTTGATATTTCGACGGGAGAATTCTTAGCCACTGAATATCTATCCAACGACGATGATTCTCAAGGAAAAATGTTAAGCCTTTTTTCACAATATGATCCGGTGGAAGTCATTATTCCATCTGAACTAAAGAAAGAAGAAAAACTCTTTTTATTATTAAAGGATCTAACTAATGCATTACTTAAACCATACGATGAATTTGCTTTTAATTATGATAATGCATATAATTTAATTACAAGGCATTTTCAGATATCTAATCTTGAAGGGTTTGGGATTGAAGATCGTAGACTTGCGATTCAAGCTAGTGGTGGATTACTTGCATTCTTGAAGGAAACTCAAAGAGACATGCTTCCTAACATTTTCAAAATTAATCCGATTCAAGAAAGGAGTATTTTACATCTTGATTATGCTACCCAGAGAAATTTAGAATTGGTTAATTCCTTATGGGAAAAAGGAAAAGAAGTGACTTTATTTTCTATTTTTAATCTTACTCATACTCCCATGGGTGCCAGATTATTAAAAAAAGTCATGTTACGACCGCTCACTAACCCTGAAGAAATTAATAGCAGATTGAATATTGTACAAAAATTTAAGGACGATGTGTTCTTGAGATCTGATTTAAGGGAAGAATTGAAAATATTAGGAGATTTAGAACGTCATATAAATCGCATTAATTATTCAAACAATTCTAATGCAAGAGATTTGATACATATCAAGAATTCCTTAGAAAAAATTCCTAAAATTAAAAATTTGTTAGAAAAATCAAAAATTCCTGAAGTTGATGATTATTTGAAAGAGATCAACGAATTCAATGAATTAAAAACTTTAATTGAAACATCAATAAGAGAAGATCCACCAACAACGGTTAAAGAAGGACACATGATCAAGTTTGGTTTTGATGATAGAGTTGATGAATTATTAGATCTTTTACAGAATGGTAAAAAATATGTTCTTGATTATGAGGAGGAACAAAAATCGCAATTGAAATTGACAACAGGATTAAAAGTTGGACATAATAATATATTGGGATATTACATTCAAATAACTCTTAATACGCTAAGAAATATATCCAAGATACCAGATGAGTATATTGAACGACAAACGTTAAAGAACGCTAAGAGATACACAAGTGCCGAATTGAAAAAGCTGGAAGAAAAAATAGTACTTGCTGAAGAAAAAATAAATGATCTAGAATATGAAATTTATAGTAAAATTCGTGAAAAAGTGGTCGGAAAAACTGTAGAGATCTTAGAAACTGCGAAAAGTATAGCATATATTGATGTTTTATCTTGTTTTGCAGAAATTTCTGAAAAATATAATTATTCACGCCCGATAATTTCTCTTGACGACAAAATAATTATAAAAGAAGGAAGACATCCTGTAGTTGAGCAGATTAATCTAACAGATCAATTTATTCCAAATGATTGTTATTTAGATACAGAAAAAGAACAAATACTAATAATTACAGGTCCAAATATGGCGGGTAAAAGTACATACTTGCGACAAGTCGCATTAATATGCATTATTGCCCAAATGGGATGTTTCGTACCAGCAAAGTCAGCTCAAATTGGAATTGTTGATAAAATCTTTACCAGGATTGGAGCATCTGATGATTTAGCTCGTAAATTAAGTACTTTCATGATTGAAATGACCGAAACCGCAAAAATTCTTCACAATTCAACGCAGAAAAGTTTAATCATCATCGATGAATTAGGGAGAGGAACCAGTACAAGCGATGGACAAAGCATTGCAATGGCTACTCTCGAAAAATTGCACGAGATAAAAGCTAAAACTCTCTTCAGCACCCATTATCACCAATTGACTGAAATTGATTTACCTAGAATCAAGAATTATCATTTAGATATTATTGAAAATGATGATGGAAGTATCAATTTTATTAGAAAGTTGAGAATTGGGAGCACCGATAAATCATATGGAATTCACGTTGCTAAATTAGCGGGACTTCCTGATGATGTAATTATCCGTGCTTTTGAAATTCTTAACCAAATTGAAGATAAGGATCCATTTAAAGCCACTATTAAAGAAAATGGGAACGGGATTGGAAAAGGAAAATTCCTTGAAAAATTTGTAGAAGAAAAGAAAATAGAATTAGATAAATTAAACATTGAAATACAAAATAAGTTAGGCGAAATGAATAAGTGTGAAGAAGAATTAAATGATATGGAGTTAGATTTGGGAAGAAAAAATTATGAGTTGGAGGAAATACAAAAAACACTTGATTTGAAGTTAAATGAAATTACACATACCGATATTGCCAAGCAAAATTTTTCTAAAGCGAAAAAGTATGTTCAAACCACCTTGTTTCCCCCAATCAACGCCAATGATGATTTACTTAAAAATATAATTGAAGAAATTAATAAAATCGATCTTAATTCAATGACGCCAATCGACGCAATGAAAAAGTTAATTGAAATTAAAGAGTTAACAACTCAATCATAACCAAAGCTGAATTGCCGGTATTATTGACACAATAACTGCAGTATAAAGATAATAAGTTGTAAATGTTGTAATTACAAACTTTCTTATCCAATTTTTTCTTGTTCCTTCTTCCAAGTGTTCAAAGTAAATTAAATATAGGAAACTTATATACATTAGATGTGATGGTTGCAACGCTTTCCAGAATATGGAATCTAGTGGTGTTAATCCATGAATTCCAGGATCACTATGACCCCAATTATATAACATCTGACCAAGGAAATCAGGGAAGATGATATAAGGTAGACATGCGACTGTAAAAGGTACGAGATAATATATTAAATCTTTAAATTTTATTTTCTTGCTTAGTAAAATCACCGGAAGATATAGAAAGCCATTAATTTTGAAAGTTCCCAAAGTGAAAAATATGCCTGAAATCCATTTTCTATTTTTCTCTAAAAAATCATAAGAAAGATATAAAAATATAAGAATGAGAAAATTCGAATTGCCATACCAGCAATCAATGAGATATCCTAAACTCATAAAAATGAAAAAAAGCTTAAAATCTTTATAATTCTCAAAACGATCATAACACCTAATTCCTACCAAAGAAACTAAGCAGAGACTTAAAATGTTCCATATTAGAAGACTTATTGGTAAAGGAAACCATCCCATTGGAAGAAAAATAAAATACCAAAAATATAGGTAATAAGGTGGCCATTCAGGCATCCAAGAAGGTACATCCACCGGAACATAAAAGTTAAATAGTCCATTTTTCTGTCCCAAAATAAGTAATTTAAAATCAATATCTTTACTTAGAGCTATTACATCTGGAAATTCAATATAGTAATTTAATATTCTAAATATTAAAGAGAAGATTACAATGAAAAGAAATGTTCCAATAATAATACGATGCGCTAAATGAGGTCGAGAACCTTCCATAATTATTCCTTCTTTTCGGAGCTAATATATAATTACTTAAGATAGTGTATTAAAACAAGTATAAAAGAATTACTTTAAAAACACCTAAAATCTGCTTAATTAAATTATGTAATTTTTTTCCCTAAATTATTTTAACCTTAATAGTGCATTCTTTTAAAAAATAAGATATGCTAAGATAATTGTATGTCATCAATTAAAAGTTATGAAAAATGATGAGACCTAAAATACAAAAATTACTGGATGCGGAAAAAATCGCTGCTGGTGAAGTCATTGAACGCCCTGCTAACATTGTGAAAGAAATAATAGAGAACAGTATCGATTCAGGGGCGAATAACATCCGGATAATAGTGAAAAAAGCAGGAAAATCCTCAATTCAAGTTATTGATAATGGTATTGGAATTCACCCCGATGAAATAGAATTAGCATTTCAGAGATATACAAGTAGTAAGATCAGAACGATTCAAGATCTTGAAAACCTCTCCACTTTAGGTTTTAGAGGTGAAGCATTAGCGAGTATCGCTGCTGTTAGTGAAGTCGAAATATCCTCCAGAATTCAAGAATTAAGAACAGGAATTAGATTAAGGATTGAGGGAGGGATAATTAAAGAAAAAAAAGAGATTTCATGTCCAATCGGCACCAATATCAAAATAAGCAATTTGTTTTATAATACACCAGCCAGACAAAAATTTTTAAAAAAAGATACTACGGAATTAGGTCACATTACAGATATTATTCAGAGATATTCGCTAGCATATCCAAACATACATTTTATTTATTTAAACAACGATCTTCCAATTTTAAATTGCCCCGCATCCAATGATCTAAAAACTACCGCTTACCATATCTATGGAAAAAAAGTAGCGCAAGCATTAGAAGAGATTAGCCATAATGAACCCAAATTTAAATTATATGGATTAATTGGAGGAAGAGATATTGCAAAAAAAAACAGGAGTCAATCAAGTTTTTTCATTAATAAGAGATATATCATTAGTGATTTATTATATAGGGCCATACAGGAAGCATATAAAGGAACTCTTATGATTAGCACATTTCCTTTTTTTATATTATATTTGGAAATAGATCCTTCCATTGTAGATTTTAATGTACATCCAAAGAAATTGGAAATAAGATTTGAAGATGAACAGTATATTTATAATAAAATTTATACCATATTACGTAAGATTATTGAAGAAAAATACATGAAGGATGAACAGCTTGCTTCCACAGATTTAAAGTCTTACATATCTACAGATAATAACTTAGTTGAAAGAAAAATTCAAGATGATCAAGTAATAGAATCAAAAATAGAGAAATCACTTCAACTGCAAATTACTGATACATTGGAAAGTGATGATACAGAAATTTTGGAAGGTGTAACAAGAGAAAAATACGTGATTGCTAAAAATTTTCCCAAATTAAGGTTGATATCTAATACAGGACAGTTAAGCAATAAAATATATGTAATTCTAGAAGGTATAAATCAGGAGGGTGAATCGGGAATGTATATCTTGGATCAACACGCTGCTTCCGAACGAATAACAAAGGAATATTTTATTGAGCAATATGAATCATTAAAAAAAAACAGGCAAGCACTAATCATACCACTAACTGTTGAGGTCTCTCCAAGTGAAAAATATTTCATATTGTCAAATATCGATGAAATCAGAAAACTTGGATTTGATTTTGAACATTTTGGGGGGAATACGTTTATATTGAGAGAGATTCCTGTAATTATTGATAAAACAGTAAAAGCAAATATTATTAAAAATATCATAAGTGATATTACTGAAATTGGAAAAGATAGTAGTTTCTCAGAAGTAAAGGAAAAAATTATTAATTATTTAGCATGCCATAAAAGTGTGAGAGGCGGAGATGATTTGAGTTTAAAAGATACTCGATTACTAATAACTAAATTATCTAAAACAAAGGATCCTTACCATTGTGCTCATGGTAGGCCCACACTAAAGTTTATTTCATTTAAAGAGATGGATAAGTTATTTAAACGAATTGTATAATTGAATTTTTATATATTAAAGTTAAATAATAATATTTCTATTTTCTGAGAACTCTGATAAAAATAATGAATCAAAATTATGCTTTTGAAAAAGCTATTCCTTCAATACCTTGTATTCCTTCTACTTGTCCAAAGAATTCTTCGATTTTGTCAGTACCACCCCATTCCTCGGGATACCGCACTCTAACTCTTGCTTTTTTAAGACCAAATGCTACGGGATGGATTTCATAGTGCTCTATGGCACAAGTATCTGGAATGACCTTTTTTAGCTTATTAATGAGTTCTTCAAAATCCACGTCCTTCTCTTCTGGAATTACATCAACCAAAGCTACGAATTCTCCCATAAAAATCGCTTTTTATCTGTATTTTTTTCTTACGGCCCCTCAAATTCACATTTCAAACATTTATATGTATTCCCAGTAGTACGACAACGTTCACATCTCCAAATTGTCACGTCTCCACATTGTGGACATGGAAATCTAACAGCATTCTCGTAAGGAGTAATTGGCTTGTTACAGCTAAAGCAAATATTTTTTTTATAGGTGGACATTTTTCTATGATGACTTTTTTGATATTATAAGATGATTTAGTAAATTAGATCTGACTTTAATTATTTTCGGTTTTAGATACTAAATTATTCCGCGCTCTTTTAAACTGCTTAAACATTCTTTTTGCATAATTAAACTTTAAATTCATAAACAATATAATTAAAGTATATAATTTTTTGAAATAATCTTCAAAATTGCTAATTTAACAAAAATAAGATGGATTTGGATGCCAGAAAATAAAGTTAAGAAATATTTCTCTCTTATTGAAGCATGGGCTTGGTGTGACATATGTGATGATATGGTCGCGTTAAAATTAAATAAGAAAGAAATTATTGATGGTTTAAAAATGGGGATGTATACTAAGGAATACAAACACGTTAACATGTATCCTGATGTTGAGGATACAGATGATCTTTCAGGTCAAGAACATACAATTTATATTTATATCAATGATAACTATGACATAACAGGTGTTAAATCATTTTTTGGAGATTCCCCAAGCATGGCGGATATTGGAGCCGCAGCAGTTCGAGCAGGTGAAGATATCAGAATCCCAATTGTAGTGAAGGATGTACCAGAAATGAGCGTGCATTTAGGAATGCTCACCATGGATGAATATAAGTTATTAAAGGTCTGTGATGGAATGTGTGCCGTGGAAGAGGTAGCATCAATCGTGCAGAAACCAATAGAAGAAGTTGATAAAATGCTTGATAAAATGAGAAAAAAAGGTTTAGTTAAGGTCATTCGTAGGTCAAATGCCTAATTAATCAAATATTTGAAAATTTTCATTTCTAATCTCAAATTCTAATAAAAAAATTAAGGCTGATCAATATTGCCAAAAGCGATTGTAAATCATATAGAAATTGAATATGAAACAATTGGGGACCCGATTTCAAAACCCTTATTATTGATAGCGGGATTGGGAAGTCAAATGCTTGCTTGGTCGGATGAGATGTGCGAAATACTTGTAAAATTTGGTTTTTTTGTCATCAGATTCGACAATCGAGATGTAGGCTTATCAACTAAATTTGAAAGTGGGGGAATTCCTGATATGATGGAAATTAGTGCAGCATATACCCGTGGAGAAATACCCAAGATTCCATATACTTTAGAAGATATGGCTGATGATGCTATTAGTGTATTAGACGCTTTGAATATTAAAAAAGCACATATTTGTGGTGCTTCTATGGGGGGAATGATCGCACAAATAATAGCATATAGACATCCTTCTCGTGTGCTATCTCTCGCAGTAATTATGAGTACTACAGGAGATCCTGAACTTCCACCTTCAAAGCCTGAAATTTTAATGCAATTCTTTGCACCCGTTCCATCTGAACGCGAAGCATATATTGAAGAAAGAGTCAAGCGCGATCGTTTAATTAACGGTACTTTTCCTTATAATGAGAATCAATCAAGAGAGTATAGAACAATCGAGTATGATAGAAGTTATTATCCTGATGGAATAGCTCGCCAATTAGCGGCCATGTCGGTGCCTGGTAATATCAAACCATTTATATCTGACATAAAGGCGCCTACAATTGTGATTCATGGAAGTGAAGATCCTTTTAATCTTATTGAAGCGGGGAAGGATATTGCAACAATCATTCCTGGAGCAGAATTATTGATTATAGATGGAATGGGACATAGTTTTCCTCGTGAAATCATACCACGGATTATAGAAGCTTTAGTAGTAAATAGTAAAAAGGGTAATTAGAATTTAACATAATTGAATTTAAAATCATGCAACCTAAATATTTTATAATATTCTTCCAATGTCCCGCCAATCAGTACAACTTTATCTAGATTGATTCTCTGTTTCAAATACTCTCAACTCTACAAAAGGATCAAGTATTTATATTAAATACCCATTATCTCTGAACCAGGTAATTGCTTTCTCGATGGTTTTCTTAATAGGAGTTTGTTTTAAACCCAGTTCATTTATAGCTTTAGAACAATCAAAATGTTCACCCATCTTTCCTAACCGTACTTGAGATACTGAAACAAGAGGGGGCTTCTTTGTAATATGTGCACCTATCTGAAATAAATATCCTAGTAATAGTGCAACTCGATAGGGAATCTTCCGTTTTGGAGGTTTAATCCCTGCTATTTCTGCAATTAATTCGAAAAATTCTCCAACAAACAGATTTTCATTACCAAAAAGATATCTTTCACCAATTCTTCCTTTTTGAGCCGCCTGAATGTGTCCACGTGCTACATCTTCAACATCAATGACATTTATAGCTCCTTCAATATACCCCGGCATATTTTCATTAGCAATATCAACTATTAATGCTCCAGATGGTGTCGGCTTACGATCTCTCACTCCTATAACTAAAGTTGGATTTACTATTACTAAAGGTAGACCTTTCTCGCAAATTTTCATTGCTTCACCCTCAGCAAGGTATTTTGAAATTGCATAGTGATCACCTGCATCCCAACCGTTGAATTCTGCTTCTTCATTGACATAGTTTCCGGCCCCATGAGATCCTATCGTATTAGAAGTGCTAGTATAAACAACCTTTTCTAATCCTTGAGAAAGGGCCTCCTCAAGAATAATTTTGGTACCTTCGACATTAATATCATAAAATAGTTTTTTATTAGGTGACCAATGAGCAAAATAGGCAGCGGTATGATAAAGAGTATCGCATCCCTTTAGCGCTTTTTTTACAGAATCTTTGTCGCGAATATCGCAATAGATCTTTTCCACATTCAGATCATCAATATTTCGAGTATCACTAGTTTTTCTAAGAGTAACCCTAACATTAATACCCTCCTTAATCAGCTCTCTTACAATATTTGAACCTATAAAACCCGTTGCTCCTGTAACTAAAACAGTCATTTTAATCACAATTTAAAATTTTTCTCCAACTCCTAAAAATCAATACAATTAATAATAGGATTTGAACATATATTAATTATATTTAAGTTATTCTATATTAATGAGATTTATTGTTCTAAGAAATTCTTCAATAACTATATTCCATTTGGTTTCATTTAGATGAATTCGGGGCTCATAGTTTCCCTCGTGAAGTTATGCCACGTATTAAAAAAGCATTAGTTGTAAATAGCAATAAGAGTGCCGATTAGAAATTAGATTCGCTTTTTTTTTTTCCTTCATCTATACCAAGATGTAATGCCTTAATATTTGTTTCTGGATTCCTTAACCATTCAATTATAACTTCTTCGTAATGTTCCACTTCGATAAAAGGAAGTTTTCCAGTTGGAATGGCATAACCAAGCATGAAAATGTTTACCAATAAATTTGAATTAAAGCTATTGAAACAAATTTTTGTTGCATTAATTGTATGTACATTATTTGAATATTCTTTTAAAATTTCAACAATTTTATCCAAAGGAGGATATGCTTCTAAATCTGCGGTGATCATCACTCCTGGAATGTCATATTCATTCAGAACAAAAGTAGTTTTCTGAGAAGCAAAAATACCTCTCCTTAAAGCTTCCACAGGTTCTAAACAGATGAATAAATCAGCATCAGCATAACAAATCAAGGATGATTGAAGATTTTTTCGTTCATCCTTGAATTTTTTTTTTTGGTATCTAGTATGACTAGTAATAGCTCCTTCTCTTTGTGCGAGCCCGTGCATTTCACTTCCAAATATTCGCTCGATACCAGATTTTTGAGCAGCAAACTCTATCAATCTCTTAAGGGTTATGACTCCTTGACCGGCAGTTCCTGCTATTACTATGTTTATTATATCTGTTTCTTTAAATTTCATTTTTTCCATATTCCTAATTTTAGTTATTTAATTTCTTAATGCTGGAATGGTACCTCCTCACCTAATAAATTTAGGGTAGATTTATGTATTGCTCCATTAGGACAGATTTGATAGCAGACTCCACATCGAATGCATCTATCATCATCAATTTGCATTGTTTCATATCCGTTAATTTCTACTCTTCTGATAGCGGGGCAACTAAGAATCCTACTGCATTCATGACACATTTGACATCCTGTTATATGATAAACTTCCTCTTGAACTTTCTTACCTTGACTTTCTATTCTTCTTATTTGTTGCATCCTATATCTATGTGCTTGTAAACCACACTCCCTTTTGATAATAATCACTTTTAAACCTTTGGCATTTAATGCTTCTTCGATAGATTTTGTTAACTTTTGGGGATTATATGAATCCTCTACTCGTAACCAAGGTACTCCAAGAGCGTTACAGACCTTTTCTATAGAAAAATCTTTTTCAATTAAATATCGAAGAACATCATTTTGGTGACCCGTCATTGCTGTCCATGCGTTATCAAAAATGATCAATAATATATTTGAATTATAACCTATTGCTTCTGCAAGTGGAGAGAGACCGGTATGAAAGAAAGTTGAATCACCAATCATAGCAAGAACGTTTTGATCGGTTTTTGTAGACATTCCAATAGCTGCACTCAATCCCCCCGACATACAAATGATTAGATCACTGCATTGCTGAGGAGGAAAGAAAGACATCACGTAGCATCCTATATCTCCACAAACTACTGTATTTTCTAGGTGATTAGTAGCTTTTAGAATAGAGTAAAGTGTAGCACGTTCTGGACACCCTGCACAGAACGTAGGAAATCTACTAGGGATTATTTCTTTATATGAATCGAAATAATCTAATGCTTTAGTCAGCTGTTCATTAGGTTTTTTATGAAAGATTTTAATAAGAGTAGTAGCTACCAAACCAGTTGAGAATTCATTATATTTAGGAAAATATTCACTTCCTACGATTTCAACATTTAATCTCTTTATTTGAGCTATTTCAGAAATTTTTACCTCTAAAAAAGGTTCTAATTCTTCGATTATGATGATTTTTTCCAAATCTTGGATGAAATTGGTAATTTCTTGATAATTTAGTGGATAAATCATCCCTAATTTTAAAATTGGCACGTCATAGAGCTGTAATTGATTTAAAGCTTCCATTGTGTATCCAAATGGGGTACCACTCGTAATAATGCCAATTTTGTTATTGCCAGGAAAGATTTTATTTAGCCCTAATTCAGGAATGGCTTCCCTTAAACGTTCAATTCTTTCATATAATCTCACGTGATTATTTATCGCATGAGGTGGCAATGAATTGAATTTTGGTATATTTCTGATGAATTCGCCCTTTTTTTTCCCTTTTTTAAGAGGTTCAAGTTCTACATAACCTCTAGAATGAGCACTTCTCGTGGAAGTTCTAATATTAATGACCAAATCATATTTTTCTGATATATCAAAAGCTAACTTGACCCAATCCTTGCACTCTTGAGGAGTGTGGGGCTCTATTGTAGGTAAATGAAGCATCCAAGAATAAAATCGCTCATTTTGTTCTTGATGCGATCCTAAAGATCCAGGATCAGAACCAACTCCAATAACCATCGCTCCTGGATTAGGTCCATTTAATGCAATCACGCTCAAAGCATCACTAGCAACATTTAATCCAACATGTTTCATAGGATTAAATGTTCGAACTCCAGTCCAAGCTGCTCCTGCACATGAGGATGTGGCTACTGCTTCATTCACTGCCCATTGATGCACCAAATATTCATTTAAAGAGGGATTTTCCCTAAGAACTTGATGAAAATATTCACCAATATCACTGGTTGGAGTGCCAGGATATTGAGAGACGTAAGATACTCCTGCTTCAAGGCAACCCCTAACTAAGGCTTCATTACCAAGCATGAGAACTTTTCCACGTTCATCGATAAATCTTCTATCAGTTTTCAATAAATTACACCTAAAATGATTCTAAGCTATTAATCCAAAACTGCTGACAACAAAAAAATCTTTTGGTTATGAGATACGAATATTAGTTTTCCTCTTGAAGTCATAATAGAAGGTTTAATTGCGAATAACAACAAAAGTTATTGTTATTAATTGAATATTGAGAGATAAATTGTCCTTTCTATTTTTCGCAAATGGTCATATAATGCACTTCGAGTAATTTCAAAATGGTTAGCGATTCTTTTTGAACTGATTCTGCGAGGTATTTCAAAATATCCATGATGTACCGCATAGTAAACAATTTCCTTCTGACGGTCAGTCAATTTTAAAAATAGATTTTCATAATTAAGAGGTATGTGAGATATGCTTAGAATCTCCAATTCTCCTTTATAAAAATGATTTAAGGTATTAACGAATTCATCAACATTTTTACTTTCTGTCATAATACTTACTAAGAGTCGATCTTGGTCCAAGATAATGGGAGGATCGATTATCAAATCTAGTCTATCGAGGAAGTTTTTCGTTTGCTTAATCCAGTTATGCTTAGAAAAGTATATGAATTCATTATTCTCCTTGTCCTCTTTTATGATTTCTATGAAGGAGATCCCATAATGTTCACCTTCCAACATTTTCGGATGCATATTTGGATCCTTAAATTTTACTTTTTGTGTTGCAAAGATTTGATCATCATCTTGGCGGTGTATCTGGAGTAATTCATATTTTTCCAATAGACCAAAGAATTCCTTAGAATCTTGATCTAATGGGATTTTCAAGACAATCCTTTTTAAATGATTCATTTGTTAGTAAAATATCTAATTTATTTTGATCACTTGAAAATTCAAGCTTAAGATTATTATATATTAGGAAATTCTCTTATTATTAGCTTTATGATTTTATATCAAAAGTTCAATTAGAAAGGATTTAAGAATTAAATTTAAAAATTATACTTATTATATAAAAAAAAGGTGTAGAATTATAGAAAGAAAAGATTATGACGAATCAAGCGATTCTCTCTTCAAGGAGCCATATATAGATATTGATCAATGGCGAGATGAGCCCGAACGTCATCGATATGTACATGGTGGCTTTAAGGATACAGACACCCGATTCTCAATCTACTTCCCTCCGAAGGAACAATATGGCGGTCGATTTTTCCAGTATCTCATGGCGATATCGGGGAACGAGAATGCTGTACAGCATCCAGAATATCCTGATCCTAGTTATTCATTAGGATCTGCATTCGAGAGTGGGGCTTATCAAGTAGAATCAAATCTGGGGAGACTGAACATGTTTGTAGGTGATGATCCAACTATCACCGCTTATCGAGCCAGTGCGGCAGTAGCGAAATATTCGCGTTATTTGGCCTCTGAAATGTATGGACCCCATCGCCCTTATGGATATGTTTATGGTGGTAGCGGTGGGGCGTTTAAAACGATTGCTTGTGTGGAAAACACGAAAGGTGTTTGGGATGGTTCAGTACCATTTATTCACGCAACAACAATAGCCATCCCAAATAATTTTACAGTCCAAGCTCATGCGATGCGTGTATTAAAAGATAAAATGCCCGGTATCATCGATGCAATGGAACCAGGAGGTAGTGGTGACATGTATGCCGGTCTAAATGACGAGGAACAGGAGGCGCTCACTGAAGTGACGAGAATGGGTTTTCCACCACGTGCTTGGTTTAATTACAGAAGGATAGCCTTTGGTTATACGGGTGTTTTAACCATGTTTTTTGATCAAATGGTCAGATGGGATCCCACCTATTTTGAAGATTTTTGGAATAAACCAGGTTATCTCGGTGCTAATCCGCCTGAATCCCTCTTAAATGCCAAAGTTCACCATCAAACAAAAATTGACAAATTAATTTGGCCTGAAGATTTAAAGGAAATGGGATTCGGAACAACATTATCGGCGGGGAGTGCTAGTAATGTAAAGTTACCATCAGGATTTATGGTGGAAGATTTACCTGATGCGGATTTTCAAGGAGCCTCATTAATCATAAAAAGTGGTGAAGCTGAGGGTTGCGTAGTCTACATTGCTGGAGCATTTGAAAAATTCGTCTTGATAGCCTTCGGAGAGGAACACTTCGAAAAATTAGCTAAAGTCAAAGCAGGGGACCAAATAGAGATAGATAACTCTGTGTATCTCGCTGCTCAAACCTATCATCGTCACCAAATCCCTTCAGCTGATTATTATGGTTATGACCAATTCCGAGACGATGATGGTAAACCCATATATCCACAACGCGCCGAGTTATTATGTGATCGTTATGCCAAAAGTACTGTTGCACGCCTAAACGGTCAATTTGATGGTAAGATGATTGTAGTGAATATGTTAATGGATGAAATCGCCTATCCATGGGGCGCCGAATGGTACCGCTCGAAGATAAAAGAGGTTTTGGGAGATAAGTGTGATGATAATTACCGACTCTGGTATATTGACCATTCGATGCATGTACCGCCTGTAGTTTCGAAATTTGATACTCCTCCAGTAATAACGACGCGAATTATCAATTATGGTGGTGTTTTACAACAAGCACTACGTGATTTGAGTGCATGGGTTGAAAAAGGTATAGCACCTCCGGCAAGTTCTGTATATAAAATATTAGATGCCCAAGGTGAAGTACCTTCGACTGCTACGGAACGTAAAGGGATTCAACCAGTGGTTAATCTTACTGTAAATGGAGGTGAGCGTGCAGATGTTAAGGTTGGTAAGAAAGTTAAATTTTCCGCGGATATTGAAACGCCACCGGGTACGGGTACGATAGTTGGAGCAGAATGGGACTTTTTGGGTGAAGGTAATTATCCAGTAGTGGAACAACTAACAGATACAAAAAAAACTAAGATAAAGGTGAAAACTACCCATGCTTTCTCAGAACCGGGTACTTACTTCCCTGCGATTCGTGTAGCATCACATAGACAAGGCGACCCTAAAACTCGTTATGCTCGGATCCAGAACATTGCTCGGGTTAGAGTGGTGGTAACCGGTGAAAAAAGTAAAAAAGAAGAACCTAAAGCCAAGGAATTAATATTTGAATTAAAAGGAAAGCCAGAAAATTTTCAAGAAATTGTCAATAAATTCTTCGATGCAGTCGGAAAACATATTACTGAGATTCAGGGAAGAGAAATTAGAACTAATGAGATTGGTCCACGAACTGAACGTTCCACGAAATTTGAAGTCGTTCCTTCCGCCGGTACAACTTTTTATACGCTAAGTTTTGAAGATACTGAATCTGGTATTGGTATTTTTACTGAAATAGCCATTGAAGTCTCAGGAGCATTTAAAATGATGGCGAAGACTATAACGAAAATAACAAAAAAATCGATAATAGATAATGCGATTGAAACACTCAATAAAATTTTAAAAGAAAATGAATGATCTATTGTTTTTATTATTTCCAAATCATTCTCTTATTTTTCTTCTTATAAACTAAATTTTAAAAATTAATAATTAAAATGTTTCATATTTGTTCTTAATATGTCCGATCAAAAAATATTTTATAAATACTGGCCAGAAGGAGTTCCAAAAGAAATTGAAATTCCAGATAAGACTTTGGTTGATTTTCTTGAAGATTCACAGAAAAATTATCCAGAAAATGTCGTCACCTACTTTATGGGATTTGAGCTCACATATTCAAAGTTGCTGGACCTTGTTTATCGTGCAGCAACAAAGCTTAATGAACTTGGAATAAAAAAAGGAGACACGGTTGCAATTCAGTTTACTAACAATCCGGCATTTATAGCCTATTATTATGGTATTCTAAAGATAGGTGCCGTAGTGACACCGATATCCCCATTATTCAAAAAATTGGAAATAAAACGCCAATTACTTGATAGTGACGCGAAGATGTATATTGGATGGGAAGGTTTCTCTGGTTTAGTCGATCCAATTATAAATGAAACTAAAGTGGAGCACAAGTTCTACAGTAATCTTTCTCCTTATCTAACTCCAGATCCAATGGCTCCTTCTGAGTTTGAAATGGGTGGAGAACCTATATTTGAAGATTTAATTAGAAATACTGATCCAAATCCTCCCAACGTTCAAATTTCTGTTGGAGATTTAGCGCAATTACAATATACGGGTGGAACGACAGGATTTCCAAAAGGAGCAATGTTAACACACGGAAGTATTGCTTCAAATGTATTCCAAGCAGAAGCTTGGTTTGTTGAAAAAGAATTGGGAAAAGAAGTATTGCTCGCAGCTTTACCTTTTTATCATATTTACATGGGATTCATGATGAACATGTGCATCCATAATGGCTGGAAACTTGCCTGCGTATTTAATCCCCGTGAAGCTCATGAAGTCATTGAAGTCATTGAAGCTGCTAAAGTAACAGTTTTTCCTGGTGTAGCAGCTATTTATAATAATCTAAATATCTATGAAGGAATTCAAAATCATGATCTATCAACCATAAAATATTGCTTGAGTTCAGCGGGACCCCTTCCAGATGACATAAGAAAAAAATTCGAAGGACTTACAGGTGCAAAACTCCGAGAAGCATATGGTTTAACTGAGATGTCGCCTGCTGTTACTGCAAATCCGTTTGAAGGAAAATTCAAAACGGGAACGATTGGTATGCCATTTCCCAATACTGATGTAAAAATTTGCGATGGTGAAGGCAATACATTAGGAATAGGAAAAGTTGGAGAGTTAGTTACCAGAGGACCTCAGATGATGAAAGGGTATTATAAACGAGAAAAAGAAACAAATGATACTATAAAAGATGGATGGTTATGGACGGGTGACTTAGCAATGATGGATGAGGACGGCTATTTTGTTATTAAAGACAGAATCAAGAATCTGATAAAATACAAAGGACACTCTGTTTATCCCACGGAGGTAGAAGATTTACTCTACTATCATAAGGCTATCGCGGAATGCGGTGTTATTGGAATAATCGATGACGAGGGAAATGAAAACATTAAAGCATATATTGTTTTGAAAGAAGAATTCAAGGATAAAGGGATAAAAGAACAAGACATCATTAACTGGGCAAAGGAAAACATGGCAGGAGACAAGTATCCACGTTTTGTGAAATTCATTGATGAAATTCCTAAGACAATTGTTGGTAAAATATTACATCGCGAATTGAAAGAAATAGAAAATCAAAAAAAAACCCTTTAAATTCTTA
>Ga0315535_1001199_pt1 | contig 17442 bp, 14 predicted proteins | sample SalMarSW160220MG_2_FD_203092 | JGI IMG/M metagenome (GOLD analysis project Ga0315535, IMG submission 203092) | Salt marsh sediment microbial communities from the Plum Island Ecosystem LTER, Massachusetts, United States - Salt Marsh Sediment SW1602-20 ... | reverse complement strand
CGATCCGGCCCAAGGCCACCCTGGGCGGCATCTTCGCCAACGCGGCGGCGACCAGCCTGCGCTTCAAGCCGGCCGAGAGCGGGACTACCACGTTGAAATGCCAGTGCTGCGGCGCGGCGCGCCTCGAGGGCACCAACATGCGCGAGTGCGCCTTCTGCGGCATGCCCCTGTTCAAGGATGAAGAGACAGGAGACGACCATGAGCGTTGACGAAGTCCGCGCGCGCTGGAAAGGATTCCTGGGCAAGATCGACGAGCGCCACGCGGCCACCCTGGCCGAGGCCGAGCAGGGCTGCCTGCAACTGCTGGACCTGGCCGGCCTCGACACCAACCCGATGATGAACGCCTGGCAGGGCGTCAGCGCCCAGCTTATGAAACTGCGCACCAAGATTCGCGGCACCTGGGAGGAAAAGGTCGAGGATTCCTTCCAGCAGGCCTACGACGAGGCGGACCTCGAGGCCGATGTGGATGAAGAGTACGCGCCGGGCGAAGCGCTCGAGCGGCGACTCGAGGTGGACGCCATCCGCGCCGAGGCCGCCATCTTCGGCGCGGCGGCCGACCGGCTGATGGAGGCCGCGCGGGCGGAGCTGGCCAGGAACTTCGGCTGTACCCAGTGCGGCGCGTCGCTTCCGGTGCGCGACGACGTGTTCAGGTCTTACTACGTCGCCTGCGACCACTGCGACATGACCAACACCTTCGAGCCGGGCAGCCGGGTTCGCAGCGTGGAGCACTTCTGCTCGCACTACATCGCCAAGCGCGACACGCTCGAGCTCGAGTTGGCCCAGACTGCCAAGTGGGACGAGGTGCGCGCGGCCCGCTCGGCCGCGCTTGCGCAGCTCAAGGATCTGGAGCGGGCCGTGTCCGCGTACTGGAACGCGTTCTACGCCCGGCGGGCCGAGATCGTTCCGGCCTACCTCAAGGACGTCGCCAAGGACGTCGACGGCAAGATGCGCGCCTTTTATACGGACATGGGCCGCGAGGACAACTGGCGGGCCGACGACACCGACCCGCGCTTCAACCAGGAGCGCATCTACCGCCACATCGAGCAGATCGGCGCGTCGCTGGCGGCGGCCGGCGAATACCCCGAGAGCATCTACACCCACTTCATGATGATCTTCGACGAGGACGCGATCAAGGCCTGGCTGGGAGAGCTGTGGGACGAGCGTCTGTCGAAGGAGGTCTGCGAGTACTACAAGGACGACCTGTCCTTGTTCCGGCAGCTGATGCCCACGCCGAAGAACCCGCTGTACGAAGGCTTCATCGCCGAGATGAACAAGACGGCCGACGTGGTCAAGCGCACCAAGCGGAAGGTCTGATCTAATAACCACTGGAGGGAAGATCATGGAAAACCTGCAGCGTGAAGACTGGTACGACGACAGCGAACAGGGTCGCAAGGCGATCGCGATCGGCTTGAAGCACACGCCCGAGCGCTGGGCCAACTACGACTGGACCAAGGCCGCCGGCGCCGACTTCGACTGGCCCGACATCGACTCCGAGGACATCGGCAAGCTCGAGCCCTGGCTGTGCCTCCAGGTCATGGAGGACGGCAGCCTGCGCGGTTGGCAGGACCTCAACGCGATCCCCGACGGCGACGAGCGCCGGCTGGAGGCCTGCGCCCGCTGCCTGGGCATGCCCGCGGACATGCCCGGCGACTACGACGAGGCGATGGAGTGGATCGAGGCCGTCCGCGACGCCGACGACCTGGAGGTCGAGGCGCAGAGTCGCGGCTTCAAGTGCAACGACATCTTTTCGTACGAGGATCACCTCGACGCCGTCGAGGCGCGCTGGGAAGAGGAACGCCGCAAGGCCTGGGGCGACACCCAGGATCTGCTGGACGATCAGATGGCGCAGCTCAAGCAGCAGATGGACACCAACATCGCGGCCAAGCGCGAAGGCGGCGAGCTGGATCCGATCCAGGGTGTGAGCATCGAGGACTGGGCCGCGGCCAACGCCAAGATGGTCAGCGGCACGACGATCGATGAGATCCTGGGGGTGTTGCAGATCGAGAAGCCGGCCTGGGACGAGATCAACGCCGAGTGGAACGCCCGCATGAGCCGCGACGCCAGCGCCACCATCGCCACGGTCTACGGCAACGCTTTCCAGAACCCCAACATCGGCAGGTTCGCAGGCGTCGGATCCGCGCCAGCCGCCGGCGCCGGCGGCGGCGAGCCGTGCGACTTCGAGACCTGGGTCAAGGTGGGCGTGCACATGAACAAGGCAACCGAGCAGGGCCTGGATCCCCAGACCATCCTGGCCAGCCATGGCATGGGCCTGAACGACTGGTCGGCGGCCGGCGCATACTGGAGCGTCGAGTTCACCAAGAACGCGGCCAAGTACTTCGACCTGGAGACCAAGCTGCGCGCGAAGTACGAGAAGGAGTACGCGGGCGGTTCCATCGCCGACGACATAGAATTCTGAACCAGGCGCTGCGCCGGTCAGTTCCAGTAGTCTCCAATTCCGTTTTTTTCTCCAGACTCCGGTTGTGAGCCTGCGTCTGTTTACAGCGGCCTAAAATCACCGTACAATCGGATCGTGTTAGAAAAAACCGCTCTATTCATGGCATTGCTGTTTTGCGGCTGCGGTTTCGCTGAAGGACCGCTGTCCTCGATTCAAAGTCCGGTGGTGGGGGGTACTCCGGCCGACAACGATCCGGGGGTTGTGCTGGTGGTGATACCCGGGGGGCGGGGCTGCACCGGCACGGCCATCAGCAATCGGGTAGTGCTGACCGCCAAGCACTGCACCTTGGGCACGACCGCTGACCAGTGGCGGGTGCTGGTGGGCCCGGCGCCGCTCCAGCTGGATACCCGGGACGCCGAGTACCTGGTGGATGAAATCCGGGAGACTCCCGGCAGCGGCACCGGGGTTGGGGAAGACCTGGCCGCCATGCTCCTGGACGAGGACTTCGAGTTCGATTACTACCGCTGGGCCTTCGCAGGAAGGGCCTCGGTGGCGGTCGGTGCGCCGGTGCGCCACGTGGGTTTCGGAAACAGCGTCGCGGGCGACAACAACTCGGCGGGCAGCCGCAACACCCGCTCGGGCTCCATCACCGAGGTATACTCCGAGTCGCTCAATGCCCAGGTCGGCGCCTGCCCCGGAGACTCCGGCGGCCCGCTGCTGGCCGACGACGACGTGCTTCTGGGCGTGGCTCACGACATCCTGACCACCGACTGCACCGGCGACGCCCGCTTCACCCGCCTGGAGCCCTGGGCGGACTTCGTAAACACCGCTTTATCCGACACCAACGGCTGCGTGCCGACGGCCTGGAACGACCCCTGCGACGGCGTCGACAATGATTGCGACGGAACGGTGGACAACGGCTGCCCTCCCGTCGACGCCGGCAGCGACGGTGGCGACAGCGCTGATGCCGGGGCCGCAGACGGAGACAGCGGTAGCGGTGGCGACGACGCCGTTACCGACGCCGGCAGCGACGCCGGCAGCGACGCCGGAGGTGGCGACTACATCGGAGGCCCCACCGGCGGATGCTCCACCGGCGGCGGCTCCGGCCCGACAATGCTGGCGTTCGGCGTGTTGCTGTTCATCAGCACCAGGCGAGGCACTTACCGGAAGCGCAGCCGGCGCTGAACCTGGACTGCCCGCTCTTTCGCGGCGGAAACGTCAGTCACAGGACAAGTGACAAGTGACCAGACCCGACCCCGGTTGTGTGAGCCGGCGGCCGGCTGCGCCGGATCGAGTGACGCGCCGGCTACTCCAGAACCTTGTCGGCCGCCCGCGAGCTGCGCCCGGCCACCAGGTGCTTCAAGCCCTCGGCCAGGTCGTCGAGCAGGCTGTATACCACCGGCACCACCACCAGGGTCAACAGGGTCGAGACCAGCAAGCCGCCGATTACCGCCACCGCCATCGGCGCGCGCATCTCGGAACCCTGGCCGCGGCTGATGGCTATCGGCAGCATGCCGAACACCATGGCCGCGGTAGTCATCAGGATCGGCCGCAGGCGGGTAGGTCCGGCCTTGAGCAAGGCCGCGGTGCGATCGAGGCCGTCGCGGCGCCTGAGAGTGTTGGTGTAGTCGATTAGCAGAATGGCGTTCTTGGTGACCAAACCCATCAGCATGATGATGCCGATCATGGCGATAATCGAAAGAAAGTCGCCAGAGATCAACATGGCCAAGAAGGCCCCGACAATCGCCAACGGCAACGACATCATTATGGTCAGGGGGTGCAGGAACGACTCGAACTGGCTGGCCAACACCATGTAGATCATGATGATCGCGAGCACCAACGAAACCACCAGGTTGACCATGCTCTCCTTGGCGATCTTGGCCCGTCCTTCGAAATCGGTCTCGAGATGCCCAGGCACTATTTTGGCTGCAAGCGAGCGCACCTTGTCCATGGCCGGGCCCAGGGCCACGCCCTCTTCCAGGTTGGCCAACACCGTTATCTGTCGTCTGCGTGCCTGGCGATCTATCTCAATCGGCCCGGAAGCCGGGACTATCTTGGCCAAGTTGGCAAGCGCCACCGGTTTGCCGCCCATGGCCGGGCGCACCTTGAGCCTGCCGATCTGTGAGGCCTCTTGTCTGGCCGAGCGTTCGAGCCGCACCCGGATAGGCACGTCATCGCCGGCCTGGCGAAACTTGGAAGCTTCCACCCCGCCCACCTGAGCATAGACCGCCTGTCCCACCGCGGCCGTTACCACTCCCTGCGCGGCCGCCCGGTCGCGATCGATCTGCACCCGAACCTCCGGTTTGCCAGTCTCCCAGGTCGTATCGACATCGACAAATCCCTGGGTCCGGGCAAGAGCGTCGGCCAGCCGGGCGCTCACTTTGCTAAGCTCTGTAAGATCGCCGCCGCGTACGTTGAACTGGATGGTCGCGGCCCGCATACCGGTTTCGCCGCCGAACATCGGTACTTCCTCGACCGAGACGATTGCTTCGGAGAAGTCGGCAAACTCATCCCTCAGAAGATCCATAGCGCCCATCTGGCTGAGCGAGCGCTCTTCCTTGGGCAGCAACTTGACGTAAACCTTGGCCAGGTTCTGCTTCTTCTGGGTGTCGGCGCCGACCAGGGTCACGGTGCCCTCGACCAGATCACGGTGGGCCCGCACACGGGCGGCGATCTTTTCGGCGACTTTCTCGGTACGGGCCAGGTCGGTTCCGATACGCGTCTTGACCACGACATTGAGGCGGGACTGATCGAAAGACGGCATGAAAGATGTCGGTATCATGCGGGCCAGGAATACCGCGCTTACGAAAACCGCAAGCGCCACAAGAACAGTGGCCAGGCGGTGTCGCAGCGCGGATGCGATCAACGAGCGGTAGATTCGATCGAGCCAGGCCAGCGCTTTTTCGATTGAAGCGTAGAAACGGTTGCGGCCGGCCGGGGCCAGGAAGCGTGAAGACAGCATCGGCGTCAAAGTGAAGGAGACGAAAAGCGAGATCAACACCGCCACCGCCACTGTCGTTCCGAACTGGTAGAAGAAACGCCCGATCATACCCTGGGTGAAGGCCACCGGGATGAAGACGGCCACGATCGACATGGTGGTGGCCAGCACCGCCAGGCCGATCTCGCCGGTACCGGATGCGGCCGCCTTCAGGGGGGGCTCGCCCGATTCCATGTGCCTGTAGATGTTTTCGATGACCACTATGGCGTCGTCGATCAACAGCCCGATCGAGAGTGAAAGCGCCAGCATGGTCATGGTGTTGAAGGTGAAGCCCAGAATATGGATAAACATGAATGTTCCCACCACCGAGGTCGGGATGGCCAGCGCGGCGATGATTGTCGAGCGCCAGTTGCGCAGAAAAAGAAATACGATTAGCACTGCCAGAATCGCTCCGAAGAGCATGTCGAACTGCACGTCCTCGATGGATGCCCTGGTCGAGATCGAGTTATCGATGGCCACGAAGGCCCGGTAGCCCGGCGGGAAGTTCTTCGAAATTTCCGCCAGGCGGGTCTTGACCAGATCGGCCACTTGCACGGAGTTGGTTCCCGACTGCTTGCGTACAACCAGCACGACCGCGTTTTCACCGGAAAGCCTGGCCGCCGAGCGACGCTCTTCGAGGCCGTCCTCGACCCGGGCCACGTCCTTTATGCGAATTGCCCGCCCGCGAATCTCCAATATCTTGAGCTGCGCGATCTCGGAAAGCGTAGAGAACTTGCCTTTGACCGTAACGGCGAACTCGGTGCTGCCGGTGTCCAGCCGGCCGCCGGGAAAGTCGAGGTTGTTGGCCGAAAGCGCACCGATCACTTGCTGCACTGTCAGACCCATTACATCCATGCGATCCGGGTCGAGCCAGATCTTGATCTCGCGTTCGCGACCGCCGACGATATCCACCGTGCCCACTCCCGGAATCGACTGAAGCGGTTCCTTGACGCGCTTGCGGGCCAGGCGGGTCACCTCGCCAATCTTGCCAGGGCCGCCCACGGAGATGTTCAATATCGGAATCGCGCCAAGATCGAGCTTTTGCACCTTGGGTGTCTCGACGTCGTCGGGAAGCTCGGGCAAAACCGCGGCTACCTTGTCACGCACATCCTGCACTACCTGGTCGACTTTCAACTCAAGCTCGAACTCGATTATCACTTGCGAGACATTATCGACGCTTATCGAGCGCAAGCTGCGCACCCCGGCAATGGTGGAAAGCGAATCCTCTATCTTCTTTGAGACCTCCTGCTCGACAGTTTCGGGATCGGCCCCGGGATAGATGGTCAGCACGGTAACCAGCGGAAAATCCACATTGGGCATCATGTCGAGACCGATGCGGGTGTAAGAGACGAAGCCGAAGACCAGGATGGCCAGGATCACCATGGTGGTGAACACAGGCCGCTTGATTGAAACGTCAGAAAGGAGCATCGACCGATCTCCCGTCAACTTTTATCGGCAAGCACAGGATCGCCGGGCTGCAGACGGTCGATCGAACTGGTAACCACCTCGGCTCCGGGAGCAAGTCCGTGCAGCACGAGCGCCCGATCGCCCGAAGTCTCGCCGAGCTCGACAATGCTCTTTTGGGCCTTGCCCTTGACAACCACGTAGACCCAGCTTTTCGCGTCCTTGCGTACGACTGAGCGCAGCGGCACCAGCAGCGCCGAGTCGGATCGGCGACGGTTGATTTTCACGCGGCTGAAGGCGCCGGCCTTGATCTTGCCGTCCTGGTTATCGAGTGCCAGGCGAACCTCGAAGGTCTGGCTGCCCGGCTCGATGCGAGAGGAGACGAAGACGATCCTTGCCTTTCGGGTAAGATCGGCGGAATCAAGATGCACTTCGGCTTCCTGGCCTGGATGTAAATAAGGCGCTTCCGCCTCGGGAAGAAAAATCTGAACCTCCAATGACGAGGTATCGACGATCTTCATCAGCATAGTGGGCGGCATGGCCGGTGCATACTCACCGACTTCTTTCAGCACCATGCTGATCACACCATCGTATGGCGCGCGCAGTTCGCTGTCTGCAAGCGCCTTGCGCGCCATTTTCAGGCCTACATCAGCCATGGCCAGCTTGGCCGCGGTTCCGTCGTACTGGGCCTTGACCTTGTCGTAATTGGCTCTTGGCACGGCTTTGGCGGCAAGCAACCTGTCGAAGCGTTTCTTTTCGGTTTCCAGCGAGCCAAATCCCACCTGCGCGGCGTTCAATCCCGCCTGGGCCTGCTCGACTCCCAGAACGAAGCCGGCGCGATCGAGTTTCAGCAATACCTGGCCTTTTTTTACTTGTTCACCGCGCTTGACCAGAATTTGACGGATCAAACCGGGAACCGTGAGACTCAGAAAACTCTCACGGGCCGGAAGCGCCGTGCCGCTGGCCTCGATATCCGAGCTGAAAGCTTGCGGCTCGATCACCACGACTGAAACCTTGCGGGCTTCGCCTTTTCCCGTCTCGGCCGCTGGGTCCAGAGCCTGATTCTCTGAGGCTCCAGTGGAAGAGCTGCAGTCGACGATCGCCAATGTCAGGCCCAAAGCCAGCAGCGCCGTGATCAAGTTTCGTACATGCATGGTATTCTCCAGCCTTTCGTCTTGGGTCATTACTTAACTGGGCCGTACTGTTGACCTAGCGCCCTTCGAAGATCGGCCAAGGCAATCAAGTGTTCGAAGCCTGCGGTTTGCAATTCAACCTTGGTCTGAGTCATGCGACTCTGAGCGTCGAGCACGTCGGTCGAAGTGCTCTGCTGCGCTTGGTAGCGCTGGCGTTCGAGGCGCAGTTGCTCCTCGGCCTGGCGCTCGGCAGAACGGGCGATTTCGATCTTCTTAGCAGTCAGTGTTATCTTCAACCAGGCCGAGCGCACGTCGAGTTCGATACCGCGCTCCAGTTCCGCACGGGCCGTGCGCGCGCGTTGCAGGCGGGCACGGGCTTCTTCCACGGCGTAGTAGGTCGCGCCCCACTCCCAGAAGTTGAAATCCAAAACGACGCCGACCGTCCAGGCCGGCGGTATCATCACCGAGCCCTCGTTGTGCTGGTACTGTCCCATCAGGCTCAGGTTTGGAATGTACCCCTGGTAGCTGGCTTTTACCCCGTGTTCGGCCTGGCGGATGCGCAGATCGAGTTCTCTAAGTTCCGGACGCCTCTCGCGCGCCTCGATCAGCACCATATCGAGCGGGGGCAGTTCTGGTTCCTTTTCGGCTGCCTGCGGAGGCTGAATGACCAGCTCGGTACCGGTCGGGATGTCGAGCAGCACGGCCAGGTGGGCCTTGGCGAGCCGCAGGCCGTGCTCGGTCTCCAGCCGCTTGCCCCTCAGATCGGCCAGGCGCACTTCTGCTTGCAGCAAGTCGTTCTTGCCGATCAGACCGACGTCGAGAAAGTGGTGCGCGGTTCTTACGTGCGCCTGAACGGTCTCCACGGCTTCGTCCAGGGCGCCCAGCGCCGATTCGATTGAAAGAACCAGCAGGCAAGCCCGGCGCACCTCGAAGGCCAACTCGATGCGCGTACGTTGCTCGGCCACCCGGGTCGCGTCTACGCCCAGCTCCGAAAGCCGGTAGGCCTGGTAGATGGCCCAGAGCGGGGTGAGCGGCTGCACTACCCGGGCCGTGACGGTAACGTCGTAGCGCTCGCTTGCGAACATGTCGGTAAGCTGCGACAAACCCTGGCCGAAGCCGAGCAGCGCGCCGGAAAGCGCCTGGTCTACGACATCTCCCTGGGCTATGGCCAGATCGTTTACCTGTTCGAGTTGTCCGACCAGAGCGGGGTCCATTGCGCCGCCGGAAAATCCGGGCGGTTCACTGAAGTACATGGCGCTCAAGTTGACCTGGAACTTGGGGCCGAACTGGGCCCGGCTCTGCTTGCGCCTGGCGTCCGCCGCCTCGATATCGATCTGGGCTCCCTTGGTGCGCGGGCTTTGTTTCAGCGCCAGTTTTACCGCCTGCTCGATCGTCAGCTCGAGCTTGCCAGGCGATACCGGTTGCTGTGCCTGCTGGCCCACCATGGTCAAAAAAATCACGCCTGCCGCCACCGTCCACATTTCTTGCGACCTCCTGTGGTCCTTTATGATCGCTTCTTCAGCCCGTTTACCAGTAGGTTCGACATCCGCTGCATGCCACGCAGCAACTCTTCCGGAAAATCGTCGTCCAGAATTGTCTCGGCCAGGCCGCGCAGGCCGGCGCTAATAAGGTGGGAGACTAGCTCGGGCTCTTCCACCTCGAAAACGCCCTGAGCCTTTCCTTCTTCTAGAACCTTGCGGATGATGTTCCTGAAATGTTCCTTGAACTTTCGAATTTCGGGTTCGAGTTCGGGAAACATCGCAATGCGCTCGGAGCGACTGATTCCCGGTATGCGGGATATCTCGTGCATGCGCTTGAGCAGGATTTTTCCGACGGTAAAGAGGCGCTCTGCCGGATCTGGCGCAGCGGACGCAGCTTTCTCGATTTCCTCGAGGATTTCATCAAAATCGCTTTTCGCGACCGCTCGTAACAGATCGGACTTGCTCTTGAAATAGTAGTAAAGCGACGAGATGGCCAGGCCGCTTTCTCGGGCGACGTCTTCCAACGTGAGCTTTCGAAACCCGAAGCGCTCGATGAGTTCCCGGGCGGCTTTCAGCACTATTTCTTTCTTTTTCTCGCGCGAGCACGCCATGTAACTTTCCAACTCTATTTAAAGATTTTTAGAAAATTACAAACGAAAGTTCGAATATGCGAGAAAGCTGGCGGCTGTCAAGCAATATCTTTATTCGGCTGGAACAATAGTGAGATCTTAGACGGTGGGTCGGCGCCGCAACCGGCGTTTTTCACGAGACCTGGTTGCGCAAAGGCAAACAAGTAAGGCGATCAACGGCAGCATCGGCACGGGCCGGCGTCCCGCGGTAGCGCAGCCATAGACCGTCAGGTCTTGCTCAGGAGAGTCCTTCAATGTCATGTCGAGCCTGGCTCTTTCGTTCACGCCGGCCATGTCATCCGGGTATCTGACCAAACTGGAGATTTTACCCTGGTCGGCTCCGGGGTCGCCGCCGGGATCTTGGCCGGGATCGCCGCCAGGATCGCTATCCTGCACCATTCCGATCGAACACCAGGTTTCTCCTCCCGAACTCAGCGTGCAGCTGCGTGAAGCCGTCTGATAGCCGGCCAGCGAAACGGTAACAGCATATTCTCCCTGCGGGAGTTGGAAAGACCAGTAGGCGTCTGAGTCCCTGGCGGTAGTGCTCGAACCGCCGGAGAGCTTTACGGTCGCGCCCGGAAGGCGCCGGCTCATATCGGCAGTGCCCTGGCCCTGGTCGACGAACACCACGCCTTGAAGCATGCCGTCCTGCGGTTGCTGACCTGGGTCTCCGCTCTTGGCCATGTCGATCAAGTCCGAAAGCCTCGAGTAGATCCTGTCGCCGGGGCAATCTCCGGGGCTGTTGCCGCGGTATTCACGGTGTCCCTTTATGTAGCTGCGACTTAAGGGAACGCCGTATCTGTCGTGCAGCCAGGCCATCAGGTCGGCCACGTGTTCCATCTGGCCGGAGGTGGGATTGGCGCTGTTGTATGTTCCCATGAAGGAGATGCCGACGTTGCTGGTGTTGTTGTTGGCCACATGAGCGCCGATGACCGTCTCATCACGTCCTTGCCAGAGTTCGCCGTTCCAGTCCACCAGGTAGTGATAGCCGATGTCACACCAACCCTTGGTGTCGATATGGTAAGACTGGATCTGACGCAGCCTGGCGGTGGACGATATGGAATCGGGAAGGGGAGTGGCGGTGTGGTGTATGGTGATCTTGGCCGGTGTGTGCGAACCGGAGTTGCAGGCGGGAGGACGGGCGCCCCAATCCGAGCGTGGGTGCACCAAGTTGACGGGTGCCAGGGCCTGCCCAAGGCTGGCCAAGCCGCTCGGAGTTTCGATTTGCGGTTCGGCTGCCTCGCCGACAGTGCCGATTCCTTCGGCCATCAAGTATGTTGGGGCGGGTCCGGACAGGTGCCGGATCTGGAACGCTGTGGGCTCGCCCTGGCCGGGTACGTCCAAATAACCCGTTCGCGCCGCTCCCTCGCTCCAGCGCGGCTCGATTGCATACCAATCGCTCCACCGCCCGTTGACGAAAAGCAAGCGACCTTCCAGCCTGCAACCTTCCTCGGCATCCCACATGAGACCCACCCGCACGAAAGGCTGTACTGCATACGCGACCGGTGCCAGTCCGTCCGGGTCGAACAGACCGGACAGCCCGAGTCCCATCGTGTTGTAAAATTCGCTTTCCTCGATCGCGCCGGTAATACCCTCGGGTCCGCAGGCGCCGGCCAGGAACAGGACTAAGACCGACGGCAATAGAACTGTCTGGAAAAGTTTTGTTGTGCAGGTTTTCACTACGGTTTTCTTCGGATCGCGCAGCACAGCAGCAGCAAGACGGACAGCAGAACGGGTGCCGGCGCGTGTCCCGCGGTCGAGCAGCCGTATACCGGAGGATCTTCCTGTGGATCATCCTGGTTGGGAACGTCCTTCTCTGGAATGACAATGTTGCACTCGGTTTCGCCGCCTTCCGTGACCACGCATTCGTTGCCGCTGACCACGTAGCCTGGTTTTGTGGCTTGCAATGTAATAGTGCCGGGACGCACCATTTTCTCGAAGTATCCGTCGCTGTCAGTTGTGACGCTACACTCGCCGGGGAGATTCTCCATTGTGATGCTGATCGTGGCGCCTTCAATGGCAGGGTCTTCAACATTGGCCGCGTAGAGGACCCAGCCGTAGATCTTGCCCTGTCCACCTCCGGAGTCACTGCACGGGCTGTCTCCGGGGTCGCCGCCGGGATCTTGACCCGGGTCACCGCCGGGATCTTGGCCGGGATCGCCGCCGGGATCTTGACCCGGATCGCCGCCGGGATCTTGGCCGGGATCACCGTTTGGAACCAGTCCGACCGAGCACCAGCTTTCCCCTCCCGGGTTGAGAGCACAGGTGCGCGACGCCGTTTGATAGCCATCGAGCGATGCGGTCACGGTGTATTCACCGGGAGCAAGCTGGAACGACCAGAAGGCATCTCCGGCGCCGGCTGTAGTGCTCGAACCATTCGAGACTTGTACAGTTGCGCCCGGAAGGCGCCAACTCATGTCTGACGTACCCTGGCCCTGGTCGACGAACACAACGCCCTCGAGGGTGCCGTCATCCGGCTGCTGTCCGGGGTCACCGCCCGGATTGCCGCCTTCGGCAAGCGACTCGAGATCGGCCATGGTGCCGTTGAACAGGTCGAGGTCGACATTGCCCGAGATGCCGCTCACCCGTCCGGTGCTGGCAGTCTGGAAGAAGGTCCAGCGCGGCCAGTTGTCGGGGATTTTCGGGCAGGTCGGGCCGTACTGGGCGATCCAGAGCGGGTTGTCCGCGAAAGCCCCTCCGTCGTTGCCGATGATGTCGTTCCACCAGTAGTAGCCGGTGTAGATCATCACCCGGCGGCCGGTACCCGCCTCCACCCGATCCATGAACTGGTGTATCTTGGCAATGACCGTCGCCCGCGAGTAGGAGCCGTACATGCTCTCGTCCTCGAGATCGATCACCGGTGGCAGGTCGCCCGCCTGCAGCGTGCCAAGCTTGCTAATCATTATGTCGGCCTGCTCGTCAATATCCTTGTTAGGACGAAAATAATGATATGCGCCGCGCAAGAGGCCCACTCGACGGGCCTCGCTCCAGTTACGCTCGAACTGGGGATCCTCGAAATAGCCGTCACCCGTGCGAATGAAGGCGAAGGCCATGTTTGTTTGAGCTACACTGTCCCAGTTGATGTTTCCCTGCCAGTAAGAGACGTCGATGCCGTCCAGCGTCGGTCCGTCAGCGCATGATACCGCACATTGTTGCATGGAGGCGTAATCGGTCTGGTCCACTCCGCAGCCGGCAATCAACATGGCTGTAATGGCAAGTACCAACCCGGTATATAGCATTCGCATGGCAACCTCCTTGCTTTTTTTTGCGCGTGAATTTTCGTGAAAAGGGCTCATTTTGTGTATTTCATACCGCAAGACATGTGCCAACTCTTGTCGGTATATTGTTTTTTGTAACCAGTTGTATTGGTTGCATAATATTCTAGTCGCGGATCGTATTAGTCTGTTTCGTGAAAGAAGAGCGAGACAAGCTGTCACACTGCTGTTTTTATGATTCCCGGCGCCGCTCTGATAAAAGCTTCATAAAAACAGTAGGATCTGTAACGAGGCTGCTTTCGCTAATAGTGGGAACTTGACTTATCGGTCAACTGGCCGATGTGGCTCTTTGCGGTAGCGCTTCTCTCCTGCGGCAATCTTTAGGGGCAAACGGTTTTCTCTTCGAGGGATTGGGCAGGTTGCGAAGTGGGTAAAGGCGCAGGGCGGATTGTAGGCCTTGTTGAAATCGAGATGCACCAGATTGGAACCCGGGGCCGGTCTATCGGCTACCAGAAAACGGCCGCCGCCATAGGTCTCGTGGCCGTTTGTCTTATCGGCGAAGACGAAGAAGAACTGTTTGTCACCCGGCTCGGCCATGGGCAGCAACTTGTACTCCCGACCCTCGAGGTCGAAGATCACCTCGCCCGGGACACTGGCTTCTTCCGTGGTCTGGATGACGGTAGTGACGGCGAGAGTTCGCGGCTTTTGGTAGGGCACAAAGCGGCCCGTGACTCTAAAGCGCTGATCTATCGGGAAATAGTCGAGACCGTGAAATTCCAAAAGAGCCTTGGCCCGGGTATCGAACAGGCGCAGCGCCAGCCGATCTCCGCGCTCGATGACGAAGAAGGTGAAGTTGCCCAACTTGACCTTGTCGGGCTCTCGTCGGCCGTTGACGTCGGATTCGAGCAGCATCTGTTCCACCGGTTTGCCGGCGTGAGTGACTTCGACTCCCTTGGCGACCTTCAGGCTGACCTTGCTTCCTGTCAGCCCGATAATGCCGACATATGCCGGCGCCCGAGCGGGCAGGACGATCTGGCAGTCCGGGCCGGAGCCTATCCTGTTCTCACCCGGCTTCAGCCAGAAAAGCCCGGCCAGGCGCAGCCAGCCTTCCTTTGCCTTGAGACGGTCGAGTCTTTTCACACGCCAGGCTCGGACGTCCTTCTCGTAGCCGATGCAAGTGCAGCAGTATGGTTCGGGCGGCCGGCGACATCCGGGCAGCCCGGCAAGCAAAGGCAACAGCAAGGCCACAAAGACTTCGAGCGCTTTTCTTCTCAACATCTTGAAAGCATATACTACCAAGAGCTTGAAACCAAGGAGCCCAATCGCTGGACAACGGGAGTCCGTTCGTGAGATAAAAGTTCGACTCTTGCACAAGGGAGAGCGAATGTTTTCTGAAGAGATCCTGGCAAGCAGAACCAAAAACATGGGCGCCAGCGCCATCCGCGAGATTCTCAAGGTGGTCATGCAGCCCGGGATGGTCTCGCTGGCTGGGGGAATGCCGGCACCCGAGGCGTTTCCCACCGATCTGATCATTAATCTCGCCAGGACCGTTCTCGAAAAATATTCCTCCCGAGCTTTGCAGTATGGAACAACCGAGGGCTTCAAGCCGCTGCGGGAACAACTGGCCAGCTACCTGTCAGGCGTCGGTGTCACGGCGGATGCCGACGAAATCAATATCACCAGCGGATCTCAGGGTCTTCTGGACTGCCTGGGAAAGGTATTGATCTCGCCGGGAGACAAGGTCGTCGTCGAATCACCGACCTACCTGGGCGCCCTGCAGGCATTCGCGCCCTATGGTCCTGACTACATCGAACTGGAGACCGATTCTGAGGGAGTAGTGCCGGATTCGCTGGAAAAGATCCTCTGGGAGCACAAGGTCAAGTTCGTCTACCTGGTTCCGACCTTCCAGAACCCTACCGGCAAGACCATTCCCGTCGAGCGGCGGCAGAAGATAGCCTCAATCATCCGCGAGCGTGGCACACTGCTGATCGAGGACGATCCATACAGCAGCCTGCGTTACCGCGGTACGGCGGTGCCCCCGATTCACAAGTTTGCTCCCGATCAAGTTCTGTATACCAGCACCTTCTCGAAGACTTTCGCTCCCGGGTTGCGGATCGGGTACTACACCGGGCCGGAGTTCATCAGGAAGTGGTTGGTGCTCGCGAAGCAAGGCGTCGACTTGCATACCAGCACCCTCAACCAGGCCCTGGCGTCCGAGTACCTGGCGGGCGGTCACATCCAGGCTCACCTGCCAAAGATAGTGAATATCTACCGGCCCCGGCAGGAAGCCATGCTGGAGGCCATGGAGAAATATTTTCCGCGCACCTTCAACTGGACCAAACCCGAGGGCGGCATGTTCATCTGGGTCGAAGGTCCCAAGGACCTGGATCTCGATCCGATTTACCAACAGGCAGTCGGAGAAAAAGTGGCTTTCGTCCCGGGAAAATATTTTTTCGCCCTGCCCGGAAGTGGCAAGCAGACCATGCGCCTGAACTACACAATGAAAGATGAAGACACGATTACAGGAGCGATCCGCACGCTTGGAGCGATTCTCGAACGCAGCCAGGCTTGAGACTCAAAGCAACTTTATTGCCTTCAACGGGCAAGTGGTCACGCAGGTTGCGCAGCCCTTGCACATGCCGAACTGCACCGGCGGCTCGCCCGGTTCCTCTTGCTTCAACGTTCTTTGCGGGCACTCCCGGGCGGCCGGGCAGACGCCGTCGACGCTGCACTTTGAGGGATCGCAGATGCTGTAGTCGACGACTGCCGTCGGTTTGGCCATGATCCGGTCCTCCTCACCCCCGGGCTCCCGCCAGCAAATTAAGAATGCTTCTCAGATCCGGCTTGTCAATGGCCAGGTCGGCCGCCTCGGCCACTGCCGGGCTCTTGATGTTTATTCCAATAGAAAGTCCTGCAAGGCGCATGACGGCAAGGTCGTTTACGTTGTCTCCGACAAAGGCGCATTGCTCAACGCTCAACCCCTCTCGCGCGGCAATCTCGCGCAGGCCGTCCGCCTTGCCTTCGAGATCGTAAGGAGTGTGTGTGCCGCCATCAATACGGCCCTGCTCGTCGAAGCGGATGCGATTGATCAATACGTGATCGAAGGCGAAGTCGTGGAAAAAGTGATCCAGCAAGATGTCCAGGCTTCCGGAAATCACAGCCAGCCGGTAGCCCCGCCTGCGTAACTCGGTAAGCGTCTCGATCGCGCCTGGGGTAGGGGAGAGCGAGCCGAAGGTGGTGATGATACTTTCGCGATCGGCGTCACGTTCCGCAAGCAGCCTGAGATCGTTTTCGAACCACTCGGCGTACGATATTCTGCCGGCCTGGTAGTCACAGGCCGCCTGCTTGCGCCGCAGCCTGTCGGTGCCGAAATGCTCATGCAGGGTAGACCAGATGAAGACCGTACGATCAACCAGCGTGCCGTCCAGGTCGAAGCAGACCATCCGGATATCGCGGGCGTTCTCTAGTGCCACTTGTAGACCTTTACCTGTTTTGTGTCTCTGAAATCGTACACGTAGCCCAACTTCTCGGCCACGGTAATATTTATGGCCGCGAAGGAATACTCCGGGCAGAAGACGTTACCGCCTTCTGGCAACTCGTGTCTTACAAGTGCTCCTGCCAGGCGGCAGAGTTGGCGTCCGATGCGGTGTGTGTCCGGACCTACCCCCACCAAAGCGCCGCGCCTGACGTACTCTTCTTCGGAGACTCCTACCGGGATGTGCTGCTTCTCGGCCGCAACTTGTATGCGATTGAAGAGCTTTTCTCCAATGACCTTTCTGTCCACCAGCACGATCCAGGCCCCGGCCGAAGAGGCGCTCACGAGTTCGCGATTCTGGGCGTTTTCGTCGCTCAACTCGCAAAGGATCGCCTTGCGGCCAGCGGCCTCGATCTCATGCGCTACCCGGCCGGCCATTTCCGCGCCGCGCCCCGGTGCATGCAGGATGGCTATTGGACCTTTCTTGGGCAAGATTGCCAGCATGTGGCGCGCCAAAGGCCGAGCCGGTACCCATGGGCTCACACCGGCCGAGTGCGGATCGCCTAGTCTGGCCGCCACTGGATCGCTTATGCCGGCAAAGAGCAGTGGCACTTGCGGGGCCTCTTGCTTGACTCGCCTGGCAGCCGCCAGGCCTACCGCCACTATGGCCGTTGTGTGCTTGCCATGGGCGCCTTGTTTGTCCATGGCGGCCATAAGCGCTCCCGGGGCGAGA
>Ga0315535_1001197_pt1 | contig 17479 bp, 12 predicted proteins | sample SalMarSW160220MG_2_FD_203092 | JGI IMG/M metagenome (GOLD analysis project Ga0315535, IMG submission 203092) | Salt marsh sediment microbial communities from the Plum Island Ecosystem LTER, Massachusetts, United States - Salt Marsh Sediment SW1602-20 ... | reverse complement strand
GGTCCGACGGCTCGAGGTGAGGTGATGGTGGGTGGCACCTCACCAAGGGTGTTGAGGTGTCGGCCCGGGCACCGATCCGTGGCTTCACCATCCCCAGCTGTTCACAGACGCCAGAGTGCCCGGCGGCCGTCCTGCGACCACATCTCAGCTAGAGGTTCTTGAGGACCACCGCCAGGGCCAGTAGCACAAGCCCGGCCGTGACCAACACGAAGGAGTACGCGCCCAGAGCGGGGACGACGCTCAACTGACCGAGGATCCCGAGCGCCCCAAGGGCAATGGCAATCCACCACGTGATGACCTTTGGACGACTGAGTTTCATCATTGCACTTCCTCCTGACATCTACGGCTCTTCCTGACGATGCGACGTTGGTGGTTTGCAGCCACAAGGTGACCCGACCGGTCGCTCCAAGGCACATCGGCGCCAATCATGGCCTACATCCGGATCGAGCGCAGGTAGGCGATGACGTCCTTGATCTGCTCCTCGGTGAGAGCCTTGCTCTTGTGCGCTTTCTCTGACATGCCGCCCGGCTTTCCGTTTGCAATCATCGCCGCGAGCTCTGCGTCGGTCAGATCCTGCACCACCGAGGAGCGCAGATCCGAGATGCTGTTCTTCTTGCCCATCGCAGTGTTCCCGCTGGCGTCGGCGCCGTGGCATGACACGCACTTCGCCTTGAAGATCACCGCGCCTTTCGCGAGACTTCCTTCAGCGGGAGCTTCGGAAGCCGGTTGCGTGGCTGCCGGCTCGGTGCTCTGCCGAACAGCCGCGTCGGCTACCTGCTGCAGCTTCTTGCCACCGCTCTCCAGCGCTGCTCCGGCGGCTGCCGTCGCCTGCCGCGCTTCGTCCTTCACGTCGCTACCAAGTTCCTTCGCGCCTTTCGCCATCTGCTCTGCGCCGGACTGCGCGGCCTTCGCGACGCCCCTCGCGACCGACGAAGCAGTCGTCGCCGACTCCGGCGTGACCGTCGCCTTGGTTTGGGCAGAGGTTTCCCTCGCCGACGATTCCGTTGCGGCGGACGTTCCTGGCGTCGTCTCCTTGTTGCACGCGACGAACGCCGCAAGGAGTCCGAGCGTGGCTACTGCGAGGATCTGACCTTTCATCAAACGTCTCCTTTCGACGCAGCTCATCCGGCCCAATCGCTCATCGTGCTCTCTTCACGAGCCGAGCTCATGTACTGCCTCCAGTCCTGGTGCGGCCTTCTGTTCGCCTGATCCCGAATCTAGCTCCCAGGTGTCCCACCGGGAAGCGCACTTACTACCCGGGAGCAGGACCGCCACCTGGGTAGAAACTACTTCTCCAGCGATCCCGGTGCGCGCCGAGAAATGTGCCAGTCACTCACTTCCGACCTTGTCGCCGACTTACCTTCTGGCTCACGCCGCGATCGCGCTATCGAGGCAATCAAGCGCGCGGCGCAGCTCCGAGTCCGCCGCGCCATCATGGGTCCCGCGAGCGATCGCCCTGGTGAGAAACGTGGCACCCGAGGTCATCAAACCACGAAACCTGGATGCCTGACACCGATGCGATCCTTCGAGCGTGGGACCGATGCGGGCGCCTTTTCAAGGCTGTGATCTCGTTGGCGGGCCGAGTAGGCCAGTGTGAGCAAAACGGCCGGGGGTCTCCTCTCTTGAGAGTGACAACCAACAGAGAGGAGAAGGAAGATGAATACAAGACTGAGCACATCGACTGTCCTGACAGTGGTCGGATTGACCTGGCTGTTGGCTGCGCCGGCACCCACCGAGGCCGGGAGGAGATACGACGAGCGCAGCCTGAACGGGGCCTACTACTACACCATGATCCACGTGAGGGAAGTCGCTCCCCCGGCCAGCGGCGCCGAGTACTGCAGCGGCTGGGGAACCGTCGAGTTTCACGGCGACGGTACTGCTCTCATTGAAGGCTACGACAGGTGCAGCGTCGAAGGTACGAGGTGGAACAGCGAAGCACACGAGTACTCGGTCTCTCCAACTGGGGAGGTCCTCATTTGGCCCACGGCGGATCCCGCAAACACCACCCACTGCCAGATTCTCGAAAAGGGCACGACGCTGATGTGCGACGGGGTCGAGTCGATCCCCGAGGTACTCTCCTACCACGCGGTTGCTATCAAGGAGTAAGCGGGCCGACCTCAGCGGTCTGAGACGGGCGGAGCGGGCGGCCAACGAAAGGCGGCCGGCAGCTGGACGGCCTGACGACTCGGGGCATGGAGACGAGCTTTGGGTCGCGTTCCTGGTACCTACTGGGATTGCAGGAAAGGCACCGGGGGCGCAGCACATGCGTTGAGGTCTCGGCACTGTTGTCATCCCCTGCTCATTGTTGAACTCGCTGAGCTTCCGATCGAGCCCGGTACGTTCATGAGCGATCGTAGCGAGACCGGCGAGACGCTTGTCAGCACTGGGCTCTGAGCGTCGAGGTGCCGCAGGCATACTCGGAGGGTACGTTGAGGACACCGAGACGCGAAGAGCACGGCGCTGGCTGGCGTATCGTCGGTCGCAGTAGATCGCGAGTGAACGATCCGGGCTAACTCATCATACGCGTCCGCACGCTCCAGGCCGGCCCGGCGCAACCAGGTAAGGTCGTGGCGAGTGGCGGCTCAGCGAAGGTACCAGAAGTGTCGGCCCAGGCACGTATCATCCCTGTGCCGATGGGCGGAGCGCATCTTCATTGGCCGGGATGGTACACGCGTACTGCGTGGCCCTTGATCTGATCGGGCCAGAAGTACACGGTGCGCAGGTTGCCGCTGACGTAGCGCTTGGCCTGGTCGGTAAAATGCGGGGACTCCGGGTTGCCGCTGGCACCGCCGACGTGGATTGCGCGTGCGCTCACCTTCGGCCCGAACTCCACCACTGCGACAAAGCTGTTGCCGTTGTTGCCGTAGTACTTCTTGGTGCCGGGCCATGTGTGCGCGCCGAACGAGGCCAGCGAGCCCCAGCGCGAGGAGGTGAACGGCACCGCGATGCTGGGCTTCGCGTCGCTGAAATGCGGGTGGATCGAATCGTCGAGGCGCTGGTAGCGGTTGACCTCGCCCCACGGAATGCCCCAGGTGCCGAAACTTGTCTGGAGCCGGTCGACCGCCTTGGCGAGCGCCCCGAGACGCACCTGCGGCGTCGCTTTTCCCGCGATGTAGTCGTACACGCGCATATTCGTCTTGTGCGCATCGAGGCCGCTGGCACGGGCCTCGGCGTCGACCTCGTGCCACAGCGTGTCGCCCCAGAAAACCGCGACCGCGGTCGGAATCGAGGCGATGCCCCAGCGATGGTCCCAACGCCTGAGCACCCCGATCGGGCCGGCCAGCTTTGCCTTCAGCGGATCGCTCTCGGGCAGGCTGTCGTAGTCCTTCAGCAGGATCGGGATCAGCCGTGCGAACGCCGGCAGGTAGGAATCAAAGGCATCGGCGATCATCTTCGACTTGGTGAAGTCGCGCGCACCCCTGAGCATGAGAAGCGCATGTTCGCTACGCGGATTCGGTCCGAACGTATCCATGTACTGCGGATAATCGGCGGCGTTCGGGCTGTGCTTGCCGGCCGCCGTCCACGGCCAGTCGTTGGTGTTGAACACCCAGCCGTTGGGTGGGTTGATCACGTTGGGCATGTCCTCGATCGGGGTCAGGCCTTGCCAGGCTGTCTTGGGATTGCTGCCGTCCACGGGCTTGGTGTAATCGAACTCGTCGTCGCGCTTGGGGATGAACTGCGGCACCAGGAACGCGATCTCGCCCTTGTCGTCGGCGAAGACAGTGTTGTTGGACGAGTTGGCCTTCAACTCGGCGATCTTCATGTAGCTTGCCAGGTCGGTGGCCTTGGTGCGCAGCCAGCTCTGCTCTAGCGCAGGGATCGGCTTGTTCATCAGCGCCTCGGCGATCCACTTGCCGTTTTCCTTGGCGACGATCGGCCCGTGCTGGGTGAAGTACGCGGTGAAGGTGCGCGACTTCATCATGCCGTTCTCGCCGAGGTAGCGGATGGTGATCGCGCGCGTCTTCACCGGCAGCAGTTGCTTGCCGAAACGATAGAAGTACCGCCCGTCTTTCCTGACGACGGTTTCCGCGAACTGATCCACCGCGTCGACGCCGGTCGAGGTATGCATCCAGCCGACGTGCTCGTTGAAACCCTGGTAGACGAAGAACTGACCCCAGGTCGAGGCGCCGTAGGCGTCGAGTCCCTCATCACTCGACATCTGCGTCTCGTCGCGGAAGTAGAAGGTGACGTGTGGGTTGATCAGCAGCAGGGCGTGGCCGTCGGCGGACACCTTGGGGGCGGTTGCGATGCCGTTGGAGCCGAGCACTTCATGCCCGGCGGGAGGCGTCGTATCGGCCAGCGCCGCCGTGGTGACGTGGTCGACGCCGTAGAACGCCGCGAGCTTGGCAAGGTCCACACGGGTGATGTCGCCGCCGATGCTGCCCTCGGTGAAAGAGAGCGCCATCCACGGCAGGTAGCGCTCGATGACCTCGGGATGGACGTTGGGGTGCGTGGCCAGGTACCAGTTCATGCCGTCCGCCCAGGCGTCCATGAGCTCCTTTAGCCAGCCGGGGCTTTTCGCATAGTCATCCTTCAGCACTGCGGGGTCGATGAAAAGCTGCTCGCGCAGGTCCTGCCAGATCGCCGCCTCGCCCTTCGCCTGCGCGGTCCAGCCGAGCGCCAGGAGGTAGTTGTACTGGACGCGATCGAAGCTGTCTTCGCACTGCGCATAGATATCCCCGAACACCGCGTCGGCGTCGGTCTTGCCGTGCACATGCGCGATCCCCCAGTCGTCGCGGGTGATCGTGACCCGCTGTGCTTCGTCTGCAAGCCGGGCGTACTCGGGACTGCTCGGGGTGATCGGGACTTGCCACGCCGCCGGGGCGTGGCCTCCGGTGGTTGCGGCTGCCGCGGCACAGGTGCCCGGCGCCGGCAAGGCGGCGGCTCCGAGCGCCCATGCGAGCGCGAACAGGCTCGAGCGAGTATTGGATGGCATCGGCTTCCCTCCGAATCGCGCAGCAAGTCATCTCCGAAACGGCGCCAGTCGTACCGTTCCGCCATTGTGAGCCAGTCCTCACTTTCAGCGAAGAACGAGCCCCCGCCACGCTGTTCCAACTCATGAGCCCAGGTCTCGGCACTGCTGTTATCCCCTGTGCATTCTTGAACTCGCTGAGCTCTCGATCGAGACCATCATACGCGTCCGCACGCTCCGGGCCGGCCCGGCGGAAGAGTGTGAGAAAGTGATACGTGAGGCTCTTGCAAAACTCCCCAAATCGCACAGGGTCGAAAACCGAACGTCCTTGTTTTCAATGCCTTTTCTGCGGACACTTCGCACCGCACGGTCGGAGCTCCCAATTTTGCAAGAGGCTCACGTGGCACCCGAGAGCGCAGCGGTTGTGACAACGGTGCTCGTGGCGATTCTCGCGGACGGCGCCGCCCATTGGGAAGCTGGCGGTCTCTCTCTTCTGCGCAGCAACCTTCTTCGTACCGCGTCTCGTGCCATCGATCGGTATCGCGGCGGGACCAGCCAAAGTGCTGCTGAGCATCGTCAACATCACCTATCTCCGGTACAAGGGCCTCATGCAGTGACGACCGCCTCACAACCGGCTGCGCGGACGCTCGGCCTCTGCCCGCCGGCGAGCTTACTCGTGCGAGTCCGGTTCGCTTTTCGAAATTCCGCTCAGCCGGCGGTGAATCTCCTCCGCGTGCTGGACGAACTGCGCCCGATCGGGGTCGCGGTACCTGCCGGCGAGAGCGACGGCGCGGTCCACCGCTGCGGCGGCATCCTTCCACATGCCGGCCTTTTCGTAGCCATCCGCCAGGCTGTCGTAGGCGTTGGCCGAGTTCGGGTTGTCCCGGACGTTGCGGCGGAACAGCGTGATGGCGTCCGGGGTCTTGCCCGCAGACAGCGCCGCATAGCCCAGATCGTTCACCACGTCTTCGGGAACCCCGATGTGGTAGCCCACGACCCTCGACTCCTCGTCAAAATGTGCCTGTGCGAAATCGATCCCCAGCGCAAGCAGGTCGTTCGAGTAGCGATATCCGGAGAAGAGGTGGCGCAGCCCATCGATCTCGGCGACAAGGGTCATCCCGGAGTGCGACTCCTCCGGGAACGAGCCGCTCGCCCAGCGAAAGCCCCGCGGTGCCGTGGTTTCGAGCGTGTGAACCAGTCGTTGGTCGTCGGCGAGGGCGCGACCGAAGTCGTCCGAGTGGGCGGCGTAAAGGAACGCTTTCAAGCTGTCGGTCGACGCCAGGACCTTTTCCAGTGAGCGCTGCGGAAGGTTGTGGTCCCAGTTGAGGCTCGGGCTCAGCGCCAGATACGCCTGGAACAGCGTTGGATCGGAGGTCAGGCAGTACAGTACGAACTGCCCCCCGGCCGAGTGCCCCGAGATCACGCGAAACCCGTTCGTTCGATAGCTCCGCTCGATGTCCGGGATCAGCTCCTTCGAGAGGAATGCCTTGAACTTCGGTGCCCCGCCTCCGCCGACCCATGCCTCGGACCAGTCGGTCTGTGTGAAATCGCGGATACGGTTCGTGCTGTCCACACCCACTACGATCATCTCCGGGATCTGGCCGGTGGAGGCCAGGTAGTCGACCGCACTCGCCGTGTGAACGAAGTCGGTCTCGGCATCGAGCAGGTAGAGAACCGGATAGCGCCGGTCGACCGCCCAGCCGTAGCTCCGCGGCAGGTAGGTCCGCAGGACCCGGTCTTCGTGGAGGATGTCCGAGTGGATCTGACCGGTCCGTCCGATCGCGATGGGTTCGTCCGCCCGGGCTACACCCGTGGGCAGGAGGAGCAGCAGCAACGCGGCACAGAGATGGTGTCTCATGTCCCGGAGTATACCCACGTTGCCCGAACCCTGGCCCTGCGCCCACAAGACCGTGGAGCTGCTCCGGGCGGGTGGCTTCCTCTCCAAGCTTCCCTTCGCCGCACTCTAGGTGAGCTGACGAGCACCGGCCATACGCGGCCTCACGCTCCGGCCGGGCCCGGCGGCTCGAGGCGAGGTAGTGGTTGTCCGCAGCCCAGTCAAGGTGCCCAAGGTGTTGGCCGAGGCACAGATCAGCCTCCTGCTATGATGGTACGGGACTCCACAATGCAACGTTTTCTTCTCATTTTGGCAAGCTGTTGCGTACTGCATGTCCAGTGTTTCAGTCTCCTTGCCCAGGAGAAGGTACAAACGGGCCTTCATCCCGCCCTGGCTCGTTACGACGCTGCACTTCTTCAGCTCTGCCGGGAAGGCAGGCCCTTCGAACGCGCGTCCGCCGTCGTATACCTTGGAATGAGTCTTTCACCAGAGCTCGAAACCTGTCTTAACTCAATCACGAATAGGCAGTTGCAGGGGCCGCTCGTCCTGACTGCAGTACTCCGTGCACTCGAACTCTCCGGCCCGGTGGGAAACAGAACGCCTTCTCTTATCGCGATGGGATTGAAGAGTCGGGACCCCATCGTCTTCGGCGCTGCGATCCACACTCTGACAACCCTCCATGTGGAGATTCCGGTGGATGCCGTCTGGCCTCCCTCGCAGGCGCCACTCCTATGGGGCGATCCTCAATGTGTACAGTGGGTGGCTGGGAGCTTGTCGGGGATCTCAGCATGTGCTCGATGGAACGACACCGCATGGACCAGTCTCACCGAAAGCAGCCGAAAGATCTTCCGACCCAAGGAAAGGCAACCCGACATCCTCGATCTCCCACCCGAGGCTGTGGCGAAACAGCTCGAAACCCCGGGTACGACGAAGTACAACGAGATTCTCGGCCGCATCGTCGATGCAGGCCGCACCGATCTGGTTGAGGAGCTCTTGCCGAAGCTCCTGGGTGGTCACACCCGGGCGCACATCGGTCGTGGCGCCGTTGCCCTGCTCCCGGCAAGTGCCCTGTGCCAGCTGTTAGAGGACGGCCCAGACAGAGCCACCGAGCTTGCAGCAGCGGAGCTTGACCGACGCGGCCGGCGCCTGTCCTGGCGCCAGCTGACGGGGGAAGAAGAGTTCCCTTGCGGGGAGAAGCCGATCGCCCGCCGCCGGTTCCCCACGACGCTCGTGGTCGGTGCAGCGATGCAGGAAGGGAATGAAAAGTACGTCCAGGAGCAGATTCGGGTAACTTCGTCGCAGGGTACCGAGGGTCTTTCCTGGCGGAATCTCTGGTATTCGTTAGCGCTGACCGACACAGGGAAACACTCCTCGACGACGGCTCGCCAGAGGACCCTGAAACTCCTTGAGGCCATCGCGGCCAGACATCCCCTCCAGCTCGAGGAGAGGAAGTACCCCCCAGACGCCGTCTACCCGAGAGCGCTCCTGGGGTTGTTGGCCGATCCCGAGACTCGCGAGAAACAATGGGGGCGGTGGGCCCATTCGGATTCGTTGCTCCAGGATCTCGAGGGGATCGTCCTCATCGCCGGAGGCAACGACATTCGCGCCTTGGCCTTGCGTCGCCTCCTGTCGCGTGGATGGAAAGAAGGCTGGCTGCCACCCGAAGCTCTCGCCATTGAGGCACTTTTCCCTCTGCCGGAGGATGTGGAGGCACGGCCCGACGATCGCCTGCTTGCGGGCCTGGAGCCGCGGGAAAGTCTGGGGGAACTCCCGTCTGCCGTCTGGAAGATCCGTGAGGACCTGGCAGACTCGTTGGTAAGTCTGTATTCGGATTTGCTCAATCCCAGGCTCGCTGCTGGTTTTCTGAAGGAGCGCCTTTCCGAGAAATCGCTGGGGGCTCTGACTCTGGCCCGCCTCGTTGTTGATCGACGAAAGCCAGTACAGGTACTGGCATGGCGGTTGTACCAGCGGATCCCCCCGGGACGGAGCCACCTTACCTTCCCAACTCTGGCCCCTCAGAAACCGAGCGAGGCGGCAGTCCTAGCCCTTGCCGAGCTTCAGGCCAAAAGAAGCCGCTTCGAGAAAGCCGCCGCCAAGGTCGAAGAGCGAGGCTTCAGCCGCGCCATCGCGTGCGGGATCGGTCTGGCACCCTCGCGCTACGCTCCATCGACTCCGCCCGGCGATTTCATCCGTTATTTTGATCCTGGAATCCAGGACCTGTTCCGCGAGGTGGTTCGCACCACGTCAAAGCAGGAGATCCGGGATGCAACCCTGTGGGCGCTTTGGGTCGGCACCCATGATCCGGGGATCGCAGCCGCGTGGATGCGGCAGGCACGCCAAGGCAGCCCATCCGAACGACTTGACGCTTTGGATCATCTCCTGGCCGCGCGGTGGGCGCCCGCAGCCAAGCTCTTCCCGCCGCTCCTCGATCATCCACTCCCCGCATTCCGTTTCCGGGGTCTGGAGGGCGTCTACCGGTTCCACATCGAGGGCCAGGTGGAGAAGGTCTTCGCCCTCGTAGCGGATGACGTACCGGATGTGGCCGCGAGAGCCTTGGCCCTGCTTGCCCTGCGACGGGAACCCGGCGTGGTGAGCCTACTCATCGATATTGCAGCGCACGGGGATCGAAATCTAGCGGGTTACGCCTCCGCTGCGCTCGGCCGCCATCACGACCGGCCGACGATCGACAAAGTCGTCTCCTCCCTCAAGACCTGTGTCGATGAGCACGGCGACTGCGCTCCGCTGCTCGCCGCCGCCGACGCGGCTGTGTTCCATCTCGGCAACCCCATTGGCGCTGGCGTCAGCTCTTTCGGGGAACCGGAGAAGAGCTCGCTTCGATGGCTTAGATGGTGGAAGGTGCACTCAGATGATGGACTCGCCCAGTGGGTGCGCGACCGATACTCCCGTGGCCTCAAACAGTTCCCAAAACAGGAAAGGGAGCCCCACATCAAGGGCTGTATCGCCCTGCGCATGTTCCTTCCAATGGAGTGCTCCAACCGCGCATGGGGACAACGAGATTTCGAGGCTGCGCGCCAGTGGTTTGGCGCCGGTCCCTCCGATGACGTCTTTGGACTGCTGACCCATGTGAAGAACGGTCACTCAAGGGCTGCGGACAACATGGTCCTGCTGTGGCATCTCGACCCGAACCGGAGCCGCTCACTCCTTGTCCGTTCCATGCTCGGCCCCAGGAGCATGGGGTCGATCCGGGGAAAGGACGCTCTCGATCTCCTCAAGAACCTGAGTCATCCCTCGATTCCGAGCCCCTTCGATGGAAGGCGCGCTAGGCGTTCAGCAAGGGTTGACCGCTGGTGGATGTGGGAGGAGGGTGAAGATCGGTGATCCGAGCTTTCAACGCCTCGAGGATTACAACGCTTCCATGGCTGCTCCTTGCCTTCCTTCTCCCGCCTTCTCCTGCGGCCTCCCAGAATAAGGAGTGGCGGGGTCCGCCGGCCAGAACCTCAGGAGTGAGCGTAGGCTATGGGGGTCAGAAGGTCTTGTCGAGGAGCACACCCGGTTTCCCCTGCTCTGACAAGCTCCTGCAGCTCTGCGAGGGAACTCGCTACAGGCAGGTTGCGACAGAGCTGATTGATGCCTGGAGGAATGGGGCCAGCATCTGGAACGGGATGCTTCCCAAGGGTTCGGCACAGATCGCTGAAGCTGACCTCGACTGCATCCTTCCCGGGCTGAAATCAGAGGACCCGTGTGCGCGCTGGGCGACAATGGAGCTGGTCAACGCCATCGGGAGCCCAAAGTCCGCCGACGCTGTTCTCGACTTTCTGAAGAAGGAGAATCCTCGTTCCCAGGCGGCCTTCCTGGGCCGATTCCTCCTCTCCGGCACCCTGCAGGACCATAGGGTCGTCCCCTTTCTACTCGAAGCGCTCGACCATTCCAGCCAATGGGACGACCTCGCCAGTATCTCCCGGGGGCCGCCGGATCCTCGGCTGTGCGCTCCCCTGCTGAAAGCTCTGGGATCGGTACCGATCCGTTCGGAGCGTAGAGGCACTGAGCTCTTTCGGGCTCTCGCGAAGAACGCACCCATCTGTCCCCAAGACTCTGAAATCGAACGGGTTGTACACCATCTCAGCTCTGCCCATTGGATCGAGTACGCCCTGGTCGATCTCGCGCAGTCGCTCTGTCCCAAGACAGGCTGCCCTTGGATGTCGGATGCCCTGATCGAGATCTACGAACACAGAGGATGCCCCGGCAACCCTCAATACATGGAGAAGTATGACCAGCTGATGGGCCCTGCCGGTATGATGCCGGTCTATCACCACTTCCTCACGACAGGATCAGAGGGGTGCGCCCGGACTATGGCGAACTTAATCCTCAGGCAAACCATCAGGAGCTGTGAGCCTACCGACGTCCACTGCTACCTGCAGCGGTTCGAAACACTGCCTCTTGAGGTCCGTTGCAAAGTGACGTCAACGGGATTGGGCCCAGCTACTCTTTCGAGGCTCGTGACGTCGGCTGGGGGACGGTCGCTGGACGAATACCGCAACCTCTTTCATGGCAACCAGAGGATCATGAGCCAAGTTGCCGGCTGGGCAGCCAACTATCTTGGCCCAAGTTCTCTCACCTACGAGCCGGCCAAGCTCGTCGCAGCACTCAACGTGGCACTCTCGGAACGCCCGAGACCCTCACCGGACTTTACTACGCAGAATTTGCAGAGGCAGCTCCTGGAGGCACGCTGGCGACTGACGAACAGCCAGATCCCCCGGTCTGTGAGCGTCAAGGTTCTTCGGACCTCAGCGAGCGGCAGGTTCGTCCTTCGCGTCCAAGGACCCTCCGATCATCTTGAAGCCATTCGCAAGGCGCCCGCATACCTCCTCCTCAGGAGAAGAGGCGGCCGGATCATCACCGCAGCGGCACAGGTCCTAGAAGACCCTGGGACTGTGGCCGGCAGGGCCACCAACACACTGACGATTCAGAGCGGCGCCCAGGAGGCCGGCACCAGATCCTCCGGAAAACCCCTGCGCCTGATCTTCCTGGGGGACTCCCCCTCCGCCTTTCGAGGCAGCTTGCCGGTTACCGAATGACCTCCGGGAGAGAGGTCAATAAAGTGCCGCCTACTCCAGGGCCGCTCATGAGTCTAGGTCTTGGCACTGGTGTCATCCCCTGGTCATTGTTGAACTCGCTGAGCTTTCGATCGAGACCATCATACGCGTCCGCACCCTCCGATCCGGCCCGGCGGCTCGAGGTGAGGTGGTAGGTGGCAGCCCACCAAGAGTGCCAAGAGTGTTGGCCTAAGCGCCGACCCAGAACTTCCCAACTTCCTAAAGCCTGGCACTAATGAGGTGCCGGCCTATCTATCAGGCAGACCGGTAACCGCATCGATCTTCACTATCTTCGTTTCGGGCGCCCGCCCCTGGGCCTCGCACCTGAATACCAGGGTCCATAACCGCCGAGGCTTGTCTGCCCCATCCGACCAATGCTCGGTGAGACCACCGCTCTGGAGAGAGCAAGCTGTGTCGCCCCACTCTGGAGCGAGGGATACGGCGGCGGCACGAACGGCCTTCCCTCCAGTGACTATCCCGGACTGTGAGGGGTGTGCCTGGACCAGCTGAACATCGTATGCCTTGCAGGTCTCCGGGTTGACGGAGACTCGTATTACCCACACACCAACTCGGAGGCCATCTCGGATCTCCTCCCGCGCCCATCGGAAGACGTACGCGAAGTAGTTGCCTTGGTCAACCAGCTGCTCTTGCCTTAGTTCCAGAGTTGCAAAGAGCTCCCCTCCAGCCAGCTGATGCGCGAGAGCCTTAGCTGAGGTCAAAGCGCCGTCCCGCGAACACTTGACGTACCGGTTCTTCAGCTCTTGCAGAGGGACTATCTTTGTGGCGCCATTGTCGCGCACGGTACGCGGCCACGTCTTGGGCCGCTCGGCGTTGTTGACGCACCTGACAACCCGGCACCCCTCTGCCGCAATCTCGGCCTCAACGCGGCCCCGCGGGTACCTGAAGCGATAAACGGGACCAACCAAAGAACTCCGGCGCGTTCCCAGCAATCGGACCTCGGCGCCAGTGGCTACCCCTTCTGCCGCTTCCCCGTTTCGTTGCGCGAGCAAGGCTGACACGGTGGACGAGGCAACCTGTGTGGCCTTTTGCGGGGAGCAGAGTGCCGGCTCGGCAGCCATGCCACTGGCCCCCACCAGCAGCAGACAACAGAGCAGATGCCCGGTACATGAACAGCTCATGAGTCGAGGTCTCGGCACTGGTGTCATCCCCTGGTCATTGTTGAGCTCGCTGAGCTTTCGATCGAAACCATCATACGCGTCCGCACGCACCGACCCGGCGGCTCGAGGTGAGGTAGTGGGTGGCAGCCCACCAAAAGTGCCAAAAGTGTCGGCCCTGGCACCGGTCTGGCACCGATGCGGGGCCTGTAGGTTTGCTCTTTGTTTCGCCCACTAGGTGGGTCATCTGTTCCCAGCGCTCAACGTACCCTTCAGCCAAATCCGGCGGCAGCATCCACATCTTGATCGTCGTGTTCTGGATACCCCTCACACCTAGTCCGTGTTCTATGTTGTAGCTGAAGACGTGCCCGTCTTCGCCTCGCCAGATGGTCTTCAGCAGATTCCTACTCTCAGGACCACTCCCCTCCTGGAATTCGTGCCACGTGCCAAACCAAGGGTTCTGCACAGGCATCCATCCAGAAGAAGCGGTTTCTTTACTCAAGAGTCCTCTGACTCGATCTGGGTCGGCCTTGACGGTGTAGCGCAGGAAGATGGTTCCATCCGGTTGCCGCCACGCCTCCGCCTTCTCAGCGTGGGCTACCAACAGGAAGGGGCTACCGAGCGCCTTGGGATTGAGCTCACCTCGACTCTTGGCAAGGTCACAGCTGACTGCCGACAGAGCAATCCAAAGAACGAAGAGGATCGGCCAGGCTCGTCTAGGCATCATGGGACATCCGAATCCCTACAGCACATGAGTCGAGGTCTCGGCACTGGTGTCATCCCCTAGTCAGTGTTGAGCTCGCTGAGCTTTCGATCGAGACCATCATACGCGTCCGCACGCTCCGGCCCGGCCACCAGTCAGAACACTAGATTCATGTGCCAGGCACCTTTCCAGGCACCCCTACGACCTATGGCCGGCGCTGGGCATTGAACTGTGCCAGGGGGCCCAGGCCTTCCCGAACCAACCGAAGCTCTAGCGCGGTGGTGGCGGGAGGCGGCACAAGGGTGTCCGGAGCCGAACTGGCGTTGTACATACACTCGAGCTTGATGAGTCGGAGTAGGCCTGCCAGTTCACCCCAATCTCCCACGTTGCGCTGTCTGATCGCGTCGAGACTCCCCTCGGCGCTACGCACACCAGCGCGGAGGATCTTGACGAGCGCCACAACCCGTTGCAGCTCCGGATCCAACCTGACCGCTGGTGGGTCCCAGAGCGGCCGCAACACGACCTCGGGGAACCAGCTATCCCCTAGCTGAGCGGCGCCGGACAGACGACGGAAGTACTCCTCATCGGCGTTTGGCTCTCTGATGGCAAGTGCGACTGGCCCCATGCCAAGTTTGTCGAGCTCCACCGCAAGGTCCCAAGAGCCTGGCTGGAGCTCTACGCGCGGGCCGATCCTGTATCCACGTCTCCTCTCACGCTCGTTCGAGGCTTGAAGAGCTCGCGTGATGTCAAACCAGAACGATGCTGTCTCGCCCGGCCTGATGCGGACTTGGGCAGGAGTATCCTCCCGTGATCGCACTGGCTCGCCGGGGGCTGCGAGCCGCCCAAAGTCATAGGATCGCACTCCATTCACGAAATAGCACCAGAAGCGATCACCCCTGGCAGCTCCCGCAAGGTCGAAGAGAGAAACGCTAGTTGAGTACTCGGCCGTGTTGCCTAGGTCGAGGCGGAGGATTATGGGGAACCCCCGCACAGCTTCCCGCGGACCTCTGAGTGAACAGGCCCCGTATTGCCACGGCAGACCCCACACTGTGTACGGCCCAAACTTCTTCGGCACTCCTGCAAAGAGCGCTGCCTCCAAGATGGCGGCGATCGCGGTTGCGACAAGCAACCTCAAGACAGTGCTCCCGCCTATCGCCCGACTTCCACAGCCCTGATCAGTTCCGCGTCGGAACCCGGCGAGCGGCGAGCTCATGAGTCGAGGTCTCGGCACTGGTGTCATCCCCCGGTCATTGTTGAGCTCGCTGAGCTTTCGATCGGGACCATCATACGCGTCCGCACGCTCCGGCCCGGCGCATCGAGGTGAGGTGCCGGGTGTCGGCCCAGGCGCCGTTCAGCTTCACGAGCCCTCAACGGCACTCTGCCGGCCCCTCACCACTCCCGGAATCGGCCGGATTGGGTTTCTGCGGAGAATGGATTCGCCGGACGTCCCTTATGCATGAAAGGAGTAGCACGACAGCCACAACCCCAACCACTGCCGCGAACACATACGTGAGCATCCACGGAAGAATCGCCGACATGGGGCCCGCCTGCTGCGTGACTTCTTGGGCAGATTGCTTAATCCACGATCCTATTGCCCAGGGGATCTCTAGAAGCACACCCCACAAGATGATCTCGATAATGACCCTCGCCCAGTGTTTGCCCCTCGCCAGGCCTACCGAACTCAAGACTAAGACAACCCCAATCAGCAGCAGCACCAAGACAGTAACAAGATGGCCGGTATCCACAATGACCGAACGCCGTAGTTGGAGATATGTCAGTAGAGAGACGCAGATAGAGCCTATTCCAGACACGAGGAAAAGCCGCGGTCCGCAGTTCATCTTCGAACTAGCCTCGGACCGGTGACCGGCGCATGAATCTAAGTCTAGGTCTCGGCACTGGTGTCATCCCCTGGTCATTGTTGAGCTCGCTGAGCTTTCGATCGAGACCATCATACGCGTCCGCACGCTCCGGCCCGGCCCTGCGACTCGAGGTGAGTCTTGGGTGTCAGCCCGCAAAAGTGCCAAAAGTGTCGGCCCTGGCACCGGTCTGGCACCGGTCGAGAAGGGTCCCCAACCCTCCGCAGAGCCGGGAGCCAGCAGTGCCCACGAGCTACGACGTCCATTCATGAGTTGTAGCCGGCCTTCATGAGCTACAGCGGTCGTTCATGCCGAAGGGGGCTCAGAGCGGGCGGAGGCGTCCAGCCCATTACTTCGATACTTCAAGCCTGGCACCGATGGAAATCACTAAGCAGGAACTCGAACGACCCTGTCACGAAGCGCCCGACGACCAAAAGGACTAACAGGCAGAACCCAAGGAATACAGCTCGTTGTCGCCTGTCCATCATGCCCCCACAGTGAAGATATCAGCCCTCACCGTCATCCCCGGCTTGGGTCCTCTCGGCCTTAGCTCCTGGCTTCCGTGCCGGGGTCGGGGTTCGGCGAAGCGCCCGGAGAATCACCATTTGCCGATCCCCGAAAGGTGTAAGGGTCCAATAGGTCGCTGTGTCACGTAGGCTCCGCTTCCTCTGGCTGTGTGTAATGAGACCGAGAGCGCGGAGTTGGACGATGCAAGTGTCCAGGTCCTGGTCACTGAAACCGAAATCCCTGAGCTGCCAACCCTTGACGCTGTGGTCTTCTCGAAGATCAGCGACTGTAACGGAGGTGAAGAACGATCTAAGAGTAAGACGGAGGTCCTTGTCTGAGGTTTCGTTGATCATCTTCGGTGCGACGGCGGAGAAAACCTCGTTCCATGTCGGCGCGATCTTGGTTTCGTACCGTCTGTCCTCCGGAAAGGGGAACTTGTCGTGTGGGTCCCTGGCAACGAAGCGAACTCCGAGTTCGAACACGTCATCGCCCTGGAGCAGATCTTCCGTGCCAGGAGGCGGAGAGGTGCGTTGGGTCTCCAATTCGCTTTCGAGCTCTTCGACTCGCTGCTTCAATAGAAGAAGATCAGAGATCGCAGCCCCGGAAGGTACCTTGTCTGCGCGAACCCAACCTATCGCAGGATGACGCTTAACCGTTGCCGTCAGGCCAATAATGAGCTCTGCCTTGAGTTCGTCCACAGAGGCCCAATACACGCACGTGTGCCGATCCTCGACCTTTTCGCGGAAGGCCTCGAGCTTCTTCCACGACTTCTGATCTGTCTCGGTCTTGCCCCGGGGAAGGTTGTCTGGGTCCCTGTGAAGTAACGGAATCACAGGCTTCTTTGTAGAGACCGCATAGTCGTACTCCTTCTCCGTGTATCCGAGTCCCTCCTCGTCCAGGGAGCCGTATCGCCCGCCGACTATCAGGACGTAGTAGTCAGAGGCGTCAATGACCTCTCTGATCAGTTGCCACGCCGAATCATCTACCGCAGGAAACAACTCCATGCCTGCCGGCATGTGGTCTAGTTCCAGGATTGCTCGAAGCGCCGCCTGGCGCTCATCCTTTAGATCACTGAAAGTCGAGGAGACAAATACCTGATACCTCTTCCCCATAGGTTACCCTCGCTACGCTTTCGACGATCCACCCTGCCGTAGCAGTGATGATACGCGCCCCGGTTATGCGAAGTGCAGAGGGAGGCGACAACTTCAGGACCCATGGTAGCACCTTGGCGGTCGCAGGCCCTTTCAGGTTCGAGTGCGTTGGCAGCCCTTACGCTCGCGGCCCCTGAACCCCCGCTCTCTTCTGGTGTACTCCTGTCGGATCAGGGGCCTAGGTGGTCGATGGCTGATATGCAGATTCGGCCTGCGGACTTGTGGAAAGCTGGCCCCACCCACCCTCTCCCGCCTTCCCACAGCGTCCGCAGGCCCGACGACGAGTTACTCAACTCGATAGAGGTTGGACCCGGACAGATCTCGGCCAGGAGAATCGAAGATCGTCG
>Ga0315535_1001196_pt1 | contig 17491 bp, 15 predicted proteins | sample SalMarSW160220MG_2_FD_203092 | JGI IMG/M metagenome (GOLD analysis project Ga0315535, IMG submission 203092) | Salt marsh sediment microbial communities from the Plum Island Ecosystem LTER, Massachusetts, United States - Salt Marsh Sediment SW1602-20 ... | reverse complement strand
GGTCAGCGATCATTCCGATGACAGCTTCCTCAAACACCACCAGATCGTGCCAGTCTCCAAGTTGGGTCTGGAGACTTCGGAGCCAGATCAAGGCTTCCTTGCTTCCTGAAACGTCGAAAGCATGAATCACCTCAATCAGATACCGGACACGCTTGGCTGCGATGCGCGTGCGGTGCAAAGCCGCAGCATCGTGCTCATGGCGCGAACGCGCGATTTCCTGTTCAAGCGCTGTCCAAACGGTTCTTAGAGCGTCGCTGATACGCTCATAGAATTGTTCCCTGGTCAGGCCCTGTCCCGCTCCATTGCGGCCCGAACCTGCGCCCGCATGAGCAGTTTCCCTGTCCGAGGGAAGGCATTCCTTCAGGCGAACATAGATGGCTGAAAGGTTGGCTTTGGCCAGCTTGCGCAAAGATTTTTCCAGCCGCTCGGAACGCAACTCCCTCAGATAATCCCCAATGGCCTCCCATGCTTCCCGGCGGGCAGTGCGTTTGCGTGAAAGCGCTGCGTCAACGCGTTCGAGCAGCACGTCATAATTCCTGATTTCCGACAACGAACTTCGACAGCGCTTGAGTCCACGGTACAATTTTCGAATCTCCCCGGAGTGGGGCAAGGGATAAACCAGTTCAATCACCTGCTGCAGCCGCCGGGTGGCAACACGCAAGCCATGGGTGGCGTCGGGATGATCACCCTGCAGGACTTTCGGTTCGAGGGAAACGCAGCGGTCAAGATGCTTGATGGCCAGGCTGGAAATGCGCGCCCATTCGCCCGGCTGGCGGGCGCCGTTGTCGCCCTGGTTTGCGACCTCCTGCCCGGTATCCTTTTCCTGTGGCTGGGCCGCATCCACGTGATCCCGCAACAATATAGATGAAGAATTGCCCCCGGAGTCGTTGTTTCCGGCGTGTCCGTTTACGTGAGCCATACAAACCGCCTGGCGTGATTCAGTCAATTGCCCAGACCGCGGCTTTCAGCAGATGATGCTGCCTGCCGCTGTCGGACAAGACTCTGAACCCTATGCGCCGATAGCTTCAGTCTACAGGCAAAACAGGGCCAATACAATGGAAACCCTTGCTTCCGGCGGGCCTGGCCTGGTGGACCGAATCCCCTTTAGATCCGACAGCGAAGCGCACCTACCCGAGTCTTCGTAAATCTTTCATAAGCCAAAATGTGACGCTCATCACTGCGGGAGAGATTCCTCTGGCCTAGCCTTATGTTGTTATAGAGTTTTCATAGCACGGAGGAAAAAGATGGCAAGAGCCATGCGCACCATTGACGGCAATGAGGCTACTGCGTCCGTAGCTTATGCGACAAGCGAAGTGATTGCTATCTACCCGATTACGCCCTCGTCACCCATGGGCGAACTGTCCGACCAGTGGACGGTGGAAGGCAGGCCCAACATCTGGGGCGCGGTTCCCAAGGTGATGGAAATGCAGAGCGAGGGCGGAGCTGCCGGAGCGCTGCACGGAGCCGTCCAGGCTGGAGCTTTGGGCACAACCTTCACTTCGTCGCAGGGACTCCTTCTGATGATTCCGAACATGTATAAGATGGCCGGTGAGCTGACGCCTGCAGTCCTCCACGTGGCAGCCCGGACGGTAGCGACACACGCCCTCTCCATCTTCGGGGACCACAGCGATGTGATGGCCACGCGAGCCACAGGCTTTGCGCTGCTGGCTTCCAACACCGTTCAGGAAGCCATGGATATGGGTTTGATCGCCCACGCCGCCACGCTGGAATCGAGGGTTCCTTTCCTCCAGTTCTTTGATGGATTTCGCACCTCGCACGAGATTTCCAAGGTGGAACAGATTGAAGAGGCCGACATCAAAGCGCTGATGGACCAGGACTCCGTCAGGGCTCATCGAGAACGCGCCCTATCGCCAGACCACCCGTTTATCAGGGGCACAGCCCAAAATCCTGATGTCTTTTTCCAGGCCCGGGAAGCCGCCAATCCGTATTATCTGGCCTGCCCGACAATAGTTCAGGACGTGATGGACCGCTTCGCGAAGATCATTGGGCGGTCCTACCACCTGTTTGACTACTTGGGAGCCCCCGACGCGGAGCGCGTGATTGTGATGATGGGTTCAGGCGCGGAGGCGGCCCAGGAAGCTGTGGAACACCTGGCTGGGAAGGGTGAAAAGGTCGGTCTGATCAAAGTTCGCCTCTACCGTCCTTTTTCTGTGGAGCAATTTGTAGCGGCGCTGCCGCCGACCGTGAAAACGATTGCGGCGCTCGACCGCACCAAGGAACCTGGCGCCGTTGGCGACCCGCTTTACATGGACGTGGTGACGGCGCTGCATGAGGCTGCAGGCGCCCCGGAGCCAAGATTCAGTTCCACCCCGACAATTGTTGGCGGCCGCTATGGGCTCTCTTCCAAGGAATTCACTCCCGCCATGGTGAAGGGAATTCTGGACGAACTGTCGAACGGCAAGTCGAGAAACCACTTTACCATCGGCATTGTTGACGATGTTTCACACACCAGCCTCTCTTACGACCCCGAGTTTTCAACTGAGAATCCGGGAGCCGTCCGGGCCATCTTTTATGGTCTGGGCTCCGATGGCACGGTGAGCGCCAACAAGAATTCCATTAAGATCATCGGAGAAGAAACGGAAAACTACGCACAGGGTTATTTTGTCTACGACTCCAAGAAGTCCGGTTCTGTAACCGTCTCGCACCTGCGCTTTGGAAAGAAGCCCATCCACTCCACTTATCTGATCAACAAGGCCAACTTTGTGGCTTGCCACCAGTTCGGATTCCTCGAGCGTTTTGATGTTCTGGGAGCGGCAGAGCAGGGATCAACGTTTCTGCTGAATTCCCCCTATGGCCCTGAAGACGTCTGGGAACACCTTCCGCGCACTACCCAGGAACACATCATCAACAAGAAGCTGAAATTTTACGTGATCGACGGCGTCAAAGTGGCCGGGGAAGCGGGAATGGGCGGGCGGATCAACACTGTGATGCAAACCTGCTTTTTTGCTCTCAGCGGAGTGCTTCCGCGTGATGAAGCCATTCAACAGATCAAGCACTCGATCGAGAAGACCTACGGCAAACGCGGCGAAACGATTGTTCAAAAGAATTTTGCGGCAGTTGACCAGGCCCTCGACAACCTCCACGAGGTTACGGTCACGCAGCAGGCCAACAGCGGTTTTGACATTCAGCCGCCCATTCCAGCCCGGGCGCCGGAGTTCCTCCGGAACGTTACCTCAAGGATTATCGCCGGCGAGGGTGATCTGCTTCCGGTCAGCGCCTTCAGCCCCGATGGAACGTTTCCCTCAGGCACGGCCCAGTGGGAAAAAAGAAACATCGCGCTGGAAATCCCCGTGTGGGACCGCGACCTGTGTATTCAATGCGGCAAGTGCGTCCTGGTGTGCCCCCACTCCGTGATCCGGGCGAAAATCTACGATCCCAAGTTGCTGGAAAAGGCGCCGGCCAGCTTTAAGTCGACAGCTGCGCGCTGGAAAGATTTTAAGGAATACGGTTACACGCTGGCGGTGGCGCCGGAGGATTGCACGGGTTGCACTCTGTGCGTTCAGGTTTGCCCGGCAAAGAGCAAGAGTGAAGCCCGCCGCAAGGCGATCAACATGGCGCCCCAGCCGCCGCTGCGGGAACAGGAGCGCGAGAATTGGGACTTCTTCCTGCAGTTGCCGGAAATGGATCGCGCACCTCTCAGCCTGGGACAGGTGAAGGACGCGCAATTGCTGGAACCGTTATTTGAGTTTTCCGGCGCTTGCGCGGGTTGCGGCGAAACACCCTACATCAAGCTGATGACGCAGCTGTTCGGGGACCGCTGCCTGATCGCCAATGCCACCGGATGCTCTTCGATTTACGGCGGGAACCTTCCCACCACTCCCTACACGATGAACCATGAGGGTCTGGGGCCGTCGTGGTCGAATTCGCTCTTCGAAGACAACGCGGAATTTGGCCTTGGCATGCGTCTGGCGGTGGACAAGCAGGCCGATTACGCCCGTTACCTGGTGGGACATCTTGTCGGACAGGTGGGGGAAGAACTGGCGGCTCAGGTAGTCGCAGCCGATCAGGTGACGGAGGATGACATCAGGAAGCAACGGGAGCGGGTGAGGGCGCTCAAGGAAAAGCTTCAGGGGCTTGACACGCTTGAAACGCGTGACCTGCTGAAAGTTGCCGATTATCTGGTCAAGAAAGACGTTTGGATTGTGGGAGGAGACGGCTGGGCCTATGACATCGGTTACGGTGGCCTCGATCACGTGCTGGCGTCCGGCAAGAACATCAACGTGCTGGTTCTGGATACCGAGGTCTACTCCAATACAGGCGGCCAGATGTCGAAGGCGACCCCGCGTGCGGCCGTGGCCAAATTTGCCGCCGGCGGCAAGGAAAACCGCAAGAAAGATCTGGCGATGATGGCCATGACTTACGGCAACGTCTACGTGGCAAATGTGGCCATGGGCGGGAATGATACGCACACCATCAAGGCCTTCCTTGAAGCTGAAGCTTACGACGGACCTTCCATAATCATCGCTTACAGCCACTGCATTGCTCACGGCTACGACCTGGCCTTTGGCATGGAACAGCAGAAAGCCGCGGTCCAATCCGGTTACTGGCCGCTGTTCCGCTATAACCCCGCGTTGGCCAAAGAAGGGAAGAATCCCCTGCATATTGATTCCAGGCCGCCTTCGCTTCCACTTGAAAAGTACGTGTACAACGAAACCCGTTACACCATGCTCGTCAAGTCCCGGCCGGAAGTTGCAGGGCCGGCTTTGATGCTGGCCGAGGAAGATGTCAAGGCACGCTGGGAGTTGTACGAGAAATGGGCGGCGTCACCTACATCTGAAGTTCCCAAGGAAGTGAAAAAATGACTGATCTCCGCACAACCTACCTCGGATGTGAACTGAAGAGTCCGCTGGTTGCTTCAGCGTCGCCGTTATCGGAGGAGATTGATAACCTTCGCAAGATGGAAGACGCCGGCGCAGGGGCCGTTGTGCTCCATTCGCTGTTCGAAGAGCAAATCATTAGAGAGAGTGAGGAACTGCACCGCGGCCTTTCTGCGGGCACCGAGAGTTTTGCCGAGTCTCTGACCTACCTGCCGGAAGTTACCCAGTACAAGCAGGTCCCTGATTTTGGTGTGCCGGGCGCCGCGCCGGATATGACGCCGTACAATCGCGGGCCGGAGGGTTATCTGGAACACGTTCGGCGTGCCGCCGAGGCTGTCAGCATCCCGGTGATTGCCAGCCTCAACGCCACTTCGCCAGGGGGGTGGGTGAAGCACGCCCAGAAAATCGAGGAAGCCGGAGCCTCGGCGCTCGAACTCAATATCTATTTTCTGCCGACGGACCCGAACATTTCCGGCTCTGCTATCGAAAAGGGATACTGCGAGCTGGTCCGGCAGGTGAAGAATACCCTTCGCATTCCAGTCGCCGTAAAGTTGGGGCCTTACTTCAGCGCGATGGCCAATTTTGCGCAAGGGCTTGATGCAGCCGGGGCGGATGCGCTGGTGCTGTTTAACCGGTTCTACCAGCCCGATTTTGATATTGAGAACCTCGAAGTGGTGCCGACTGTGCACCTGAGCACGTCGCAGGAGCTTTTATTGAGGCTGCACTGGGTCGCCATTCTTTACGGACATATCAGGTCGGAGTTGGCGATTACGGGGGGAGTTCATACGGCGGAGGACGTCCTGAAGGCCATGATGGCGGGCGCGCGGGTGGCGATGATGACCTCTGCGCTGTTGCGGCATGGGATCGGCCATCTAGGGCGGATCCGCGAAGACCTGATCCACTGGATGGAAGAACATGAGTATGAATCGATCCAGCAGATGCAGGGAAGCCTGGCCTTGCGATCGGTTCCGAATCCGGCCGCTTTTGAGCGGGCCAATTATATGCGTGTGCTTGGCTCCTACAGGCCGCGCCCCTCCGGCTCCTGGCCGATGGGAATGACGAACGGAGAATGAAATCGCCGCGAGCTCAGGGGATTCCCGGTTCTTTTAGGAAGTGAGACCATGGACCTAAGAACCAAAGTGACGGGAAGGAATTTGATGGGGAGGTGGGCGGTCATGCGTACCTTTTATGCGTTGGTCATTTGTCTCATTCTGCTGCTTCCTGGACTATCCCGAGGTCAGGAAGAACAGCCACAGCAAGGCACTCAGCAAACCCAGACGACGGCACCTTCAACGGAAGCATCCCCCGCGCCAACGGTGCCGCATCAGTTTGTCTTTACACCGGAGCAGAAGGCGCTGAAAAATCCGGAGAAGTTTACTGAAGATTCGGTGGATAAGGGAAAGAAGTTGTTCGCGACGCAATGTGCAATGTGCCATGGGATAACCGGCAACGGCAAAGGCGACCTTGCGGCGGTCATGCACGTCAACCCACCGGATCTTACCAGGCCGGAGACGTTGAGCGCTCGAACGGATGGAGAAATTTTTACGATCATTAATGTCGGATCACCATCCATGCCTGGAGAGGCGAAGCGACTGAAAACAATCCAAGCCTGGGACCTGGTCAATTTTTTGCGAACATTGGAGGGGAAGAAGCCTGCCAAATCTGCGGGAACTCAGACTGGATCTGCGGCTCCTTAGCTGATTTTCAGAACCTCGTATTTGGAGCACTCTTATCGCTCATAACCAACACTGTGTGGATCTGTGTTTCGGTTCTCAGATCGTTGGAACAAGACGGCACGAGGTGTGAGTCAGGAGTAAATTGCGCTGGAGGTTCTGAATATGTTCGGCGTTTCCTTTTGGAAAAAACTGGGGCTGGTTTGTGGCCCGCTGATTGCGTCATCAGCCCTGCTGTGGGCGCAGATGCCCTCTCACGTCCCTGTCCCTAAAGACAATCCCCAGACCGCCGCGAAGGTTGAGCTGGGAAAACAACTTTATTTCGACCCCCGGATTTCTGTGACGGGGACAGTTTCCTGCAATTCGTGCCACAACATCATGTCCAACGGAACAGATAGCCGTCCTGTGTCTGCTGGCGCACATGGAAAACTTGGCGACCGCAATGCACCCACGGTCTTCAATGCGGCCTTTCGCAGCGTGCAGTTCTGGGACGGGCGGGCTGCCAGTCTTGAAGAGCAAGCGAAAGGCCCCCCGACAAATCCCGTCGAAATGGGAATGCCGGATGGAGAGGCCATTGTGGAGCGAATTCGGGCCATTCCGGGATATCGCCAGCAGTTTGCAAAGGTGTTTGGCGGCAGCCAGCCGGTAACGTTTGATCATATGGCCCAGGCCATTGCCAGTTTTGAACGGACGCTGGTTACGCCTGGCAGCCCTTACGATCGTTTTATGGCGGGGGACAAGAATGCGCTGAGCCCAGCGGCACAACGCGGCCTTAAACTGATGGAGTCAGCCGGCTGCACCAGTTGTCACAGCGGCCCACAGTTTAATGGACCCGAACAGCCGATGGGCACGGGTTTCTATATGAAGTTCCCGTTGAATGATCATAATGCGTATGTGAAGAAGTACAACCTGGACGCAGACGAAGGCCGCAAGGAAGCGACCCACCAGGAATCGGACGAGCACATGTTTGTCGTGCAGTCTCTGCGGAATGTGGAAGTGACCGCGCCCTATTTTCATAACGGGTCGGTGAAGGGTCTTGATGAAGCAGTCAGGGTGATGGCTCAGACGCAGTTGGGCAAAACGCTTAACGGAAGCCAGGTGCAGGATATTGTGGCGTTCCTCGACAGCCTGACAGGCGAATTCCCTCACATCACGCTGCCGCGTTTGCCGGAAACACCGAATACCACTTTGCTCGACAAGTGAGCAGCAGTTGCAGGCACACGACTCCGCGTCATGGGACTGGGGAGGAGCGTCCAGGCTGGCGAGGATTAATTAACCAATTTTCCGCATGACCCGCGGCGTGAGCCACCAGATGAGTTTCCCTGGAGGACGGGGCGGGAACTTCTCGAAATCGATCCGGCAGCATCCTCCTTTCTTGAACTGAAAATTGGCCCGGGCATTGCCGATGAGCTTTGCCACACCGTCACTGAGATCCGGTTCATGCCCGATGACCAGAACTCTGCGGTGATCTGCCTGTTTGGCGAGAGAAGTCAGTAAGGCCTGCAGGGAGCCGCCCGGCCGCAGGAAATCCGAAGTCTTGACTGTGACGCCGGGTGCAAATACTTCGGCGACGATGGCAGCTGTTTCCGAGGCCCTGATCAGCGGGCTGCTGATGATGGAGTCTACGCAAAGGCCAAGGCGGAACAGCCCTCGTGAGACCCCCTTCAATTTCTTCTTGCCCTCGGGTGTGAGGGGGCGTTTGGTGTCGTCAGGGAAATTGGGGTCGCCTCGCGCAACGGCAATTCCGTGTCGCATCACGTAAAGTTGAAATCCCTGTGTGTCTTTGCTTCCGGGGGTTTCGTTGAGAGTAGGCATGGTTACCTTTTCGGACAGCGATAGATAGAATTCCCGAGCCCTGCATCAGGGCGTCGAGCTTTCGACTTCAACGGACCAGAGCCGTTCAAACTCCTGTTGGTAGGCGAGAACGAGGTCTGTATCCCTGAGAACCAGCATATGATCAAAATTCCGCTCTTCGGAATCTAGGGTCCAATTATAGCTTCCGGTCAGAACGATGTGACCGTCAAGAACAGCAAATTTATGGTGTAACTTGGAACCTTTTTCCTTCCGCCCGTAAATCGCCTGAAAGGGAAGAGAGTTTTCAGCGATGAGCTTCCGCGTGACTGCGGTTGCCTGATATTTGTTTCGGTCAACCAGAAGCCGGACGCGAAGTCCTCGGTCTCGAGCCTTCCCCAGAGCACGGGCAAGCCGAGGATTTGTAATCCGGTACAATGCTGCGTCCACGCTGACACGGGCCTCCAGCAGCAGGCGTTCGATGCTGCGGGCAACGGAGCTCTGGGAAGTGAAGAGTGTCTGATTGCCTGGCTCGGGCATAAGACTCTATTGTATTTTGTGTGCCGGACAAGATTCAAGGGCAGCTATGGCGCATAACCCTATGGAACTGCCTTCGTCCAGCAAATACTGACCGCTTAACTCTTGTTGCGGCGAAGGAGATAGAAGCAGCGTGGTTCGGCGGAGCACTGACTTTCGGTGAGAAAGCCGGCAACAGAATACCCTTTCGTAAGGTAGTTCAAAAAAATCTCACGTGTTTGAAGCCGCCAGCGATTTGCCAGCCGCAAGGCCTCTGTTCGCATGAGGTCCGTATTGGAAGGAATTGCTGCCAGCAGTCCAGGTTCGCGATGGCGCAGGCTGATCTTCCTGTTTACCAGGAACGCTTTCCTGTTTGTGGAAGTTGCATTGATGATGGGGAAATCCGGGATTTCAGTTACGCTTTTCTTTCCCGTGAGGAGCGGCGCTATGCTTTTTGAGGCAATAGGCCAGTTCACAACGAACCGGTCGCTTGGAAGCCCTTGCTCAATGGTGCTGTGAAAACGGCCGTAGTAGTCAACAATATACTCTTCTACCCGCGCCCCCAGTTTGGTCAGATTCAGGCTGGCGTTTCGGCTCTGGAGCGGGTCATAGGTCCAGCAGATGGACTTGATTCCCTGGGACAGTGCAATGTCGCGGTGGGCGAGCTTCAATTGAAGGCCGAGACCCCGGCTGCGGTACCCGGGCAATACGCCCATCATGTGAGACCAGTGAATGATCTGCCCATTGCGACGGGCCAGCAGCGCATAAATGAAACCTACCAGGCGGCCCTTAATAAACGCCCCAAGCACCGCCCCGCCTGCCTTTTGCGTTACCAGCATCACTTCTGCTGCAACGCTCAGTCCTCCCCAGATGGACTTCTGGGCAGTTTCGCATTTCTTGAAGTCTTCATGCTTCAGAAGGAGTCTTACTTCAGGCCTTAACATCGATCCTCACGTTGACTTCCCCCGAGGTTCGGAGGTCAGCCCTTCGGGCATGGGGCCTTCCACCTGCGATTGGGAGCGGATTTCCAGGATCGCCGTGGCCAAACTGCAACCTCTAAACGCCCGTCTTTACACCATCTTCTCAAGGATATAAGAGACGACAGCCTGGAGTTGGGAATCTATGGGATTGTGGCAACTGCGTACCTTTGTTATTCGCCGCACATCCCGCGGCGGGGTGCTCCACAAGGGCAGGGGCCGGGCTCACTCGAAAGCCCTTCGTGGGAAGTTCCTGCAACGGCAAACACTGATAACAGCTTCTCGACTTGTGGACTTGAGCAATTCTTGCACAGAATTTCAGCTCCCGAGCTATATGAAATCTTTTCAAACTTTGATCCGCAATCCCGGCACTGGTATTCGAAAATAGGCATAGAAGAACCCTCCTGAATGAATATAGCCAACCTCGCCAGCGTTTTCAATCACCTGTCGATCCAACAGGCCGAACGAACTTGCCGGGGTTTGTCTCAACGGCGGTATATAAAGGATGACCCTGTGATGGAGATCACTTCAGCAACAGAAGGACAGCGCTAAATTGCAGGGAAGGACAGGATTCGCACCCGGGAGTTATATTTCGGGAAGGCAGGTGAAGTGATGCCATCACCCACGCCGAAGTCACAAGACATCAGAGATCTTGTTGAACGCTTTCATGTGTGCCGGGACGTCTGGCCTGAGTATACATTTATCAACCATGAGAAAAGGCAGATTGGTTTTGAGTTGGATCTTTCCGGATCCCATGAAGGCGGGGAAGAACATCCCGAACCCGGAAGTGAGAAATACCTTGAAATCTATCAGGCATTGGTTCGGATTGCAGAAGAAGTCCTTCCGTCCGCAGACAAGGATGCAACCTACCATCTCGAGCCATACGACCAGGGCATCCATTATTCGCCGCAACGCGGCAACCGTCCCGAGGTCATTCTCAGAATGAGGATCCTGCACCGCGAGGCTTTTGAACGGCCTGTCGACGCTGCCGAGTTCCAATATATGGAGATTCTGCAGAGGCGGCTGGAGGAATGGGGCATTCGCCAGCAATGAGCTTTTTCGTGCCGGTCCGGAATCATCGGACGCCTTCATCAAAGAAGCGGCCCATTCCGGCGGTAAAACATCCAGCACTCGCTCCTCGCACGATTTTGCAGAGCGGCCTCGCCCCCGAAATATGACCCGGCCTACGCGCTGGAATATTTCCGGCAGAGCGTTTTGATCTTGTTCATCAGTTTGGGGATGCCCGTCATGGGTTCTTCCTTCCCTTCGTATTCAACGGACATATAGCCTTTGTAACCGCCATCCTGGAACATTTTCCACACACGATCCATATCGATGGGCGTGCCGTCGTCGAAGAGGTCGCGAATGTGGGTGTGGGTGGCATAGGGAATGCAGTCCTTGATCTGAGCGTAGGGATCCTCACCAGCTGTTGGGATAAAGTGGGTGATATCGAGGTTGATGCCAGCGTAAGGAGAGTTTACCCGGTGCATAATTTCCAGGCAAACATCCGCGCTTTGTGTGACACCGGCGTGGTCCTCGATGCCGAGCGTGATACCTTTCTTGCCCGCATAATCGCACGCGGGCTTCATCGTTTCAACCACCCAATCGGTTCCTTGCTTCACGCTTGCGCCAGGCGGAAGTTCACCCCCGAAAACGCGCAAGTGAGATGCTCCCAGGCGGTCCGTAACGTCCACCCATTGTTTGATCTCTTCCAATACCTTCTGGCGTTTTGCAGCGGTTGCCTGGACCATACTGGAGCCGCAAGCCGCGCCCGAAAACGGCACGCCGTTCTCAAAGGCCAGATGCCGAAGATCATCCAGATAAGCCGGCTCGGTAGACTTGAACCAGTACACTGTCATATCCGCCCCTACCGATCCTATCTTGACCATTTCGCGAATGAAATCCTGCATGCTCATCTGGCCGCTTTTCAAGTATTTCCGGTAGGAGTACGCACAACACCCCGGAAACATCCTTGCCATGGATTTTACTTCCCCGGGAGAAGCGCCCCGGGCGGCAGCCTGCGCCTGGGACGGCAAGGCAAGTCCGGCACCCACGTAAGCTGCTGCTCCCGCTGACTGCAGGAAACGTCTCCGTGTGAACTTATCTTTCATTTTTGCCTCCAGTAGCTGGTGTCTATTTGGGCAATGGCCGTACGGCAACTTCCTTGAAGAAGACAATGTCATTATTGCTGTGGTTCTGAAGCCCGAAGTACCCTTCGTTGGGCCGGGGACCCCGATAGGGTTCAAAGTTGTACTTGCGGGTTGGCGCCGGCTGACCATTGGTGTAGTCCGTAACCTTGACGCCGTTCACCGTAACGATTGTATGCGGACCGTTGAGTGTGATGACCATGGTATTCCACTGCCCGGATCCCTTGCCGGGGTAGGCCAGAGCTTTGGAGATCGAATAGATGCATCCGGTGGAATGATAAGCTTTGGTTTCTTTTCCGGGGTCGTTGTCAATCTGAACTTCGTAGCCGTAATAGACGGGCATCCACGGTTCGCGCGGTTTGATGGGGATGCGGATGAAAACGCCGGAATTATCGTTCTTATCGCGCATCTTGAAGACGACCCGGATCTGTTCGTTGCCGAATTTCTGCCCGGTATACCACAGCAGTCCCATCCCACCGTATGATTCCAGCATGCCGTCAACGACCTTGAAGCCGCCCGGCCCCACGTGTTCCCAGCCGTCCATATTCTTGCCATTAAAAAGCTGCTTCCAGCCGCTATTTTGGGCCATTCCAGGCATCGTGAAGAGTCCGAGAAAGGCGCAGCACAATAAAAAGCGTTTCACCATTATCACACCTCGATCTGATAGACATGCCTTTCGCAATTGAGCAGAGGCCGGAGCCACAGTGAGAAATCGCGCGGCCAATCGCGCAAGTTTCCCGCGCAAATCCATTGGCCCGAAGGGAATCTCTTTGTCCTCGCGACTCGGTAGTGTAGCATATTTGACGTTCCAGGCAAGCAAATGCTGAGGAATACACGCCTGGCTGAAGTCCTTAAATCCCTCGCCGGAAATCGGGCCAATAGGTCCTTTGGTATGCCGGGTTGGATGACCGGTCCGTAAGTTCATCCAAAATAGGGTAGCCGCTGTGAGTGGGAAAGCATAAAATCAGGCCAAAGCAGCGGGTTGCGCTATGGGATCGGCGCGGGAACCCGGGCTTTCAGGTACAAAGTCTTTTGGACTGTAATAATCTTGTGGGGAACCGAACATTATCGGATGAAGGAGGCATGATGAGGACCTATTTAGTCGTAGTTGCTTCTATGTTGTTGAGCTTGACGGTGGCAAACCCGGCCAGTGCTCAAGGTGTATTTAAAGTTGAAAAGGGGGAAGCCTTTAACAAGATTGTCCCCAGGGATTTCGTCCTTGAAGAGAACGCGATCCCGACTGAAAAGCGCAATTCGACACTCGTCCTTACACCTTCAGGGGCAAGATTGGTTGCGGGATTGCTGGATACGAGCGGTTACAGCTCACAGGTCCAGGAGAAATACCTTGGGATGCTGATTGCAGAAGGAAACGTGGAGGTGTGCGGCCATCAGCTTGCCATCGGCAGCTACGGATTTGGGCTCGCGAAAGTACAGGGCGCTGCAGGGGGGCACCCATCGAAATTCTTTCTTTACAACCAGTCCGGCAAGAAGGTGGCAGAATGCACGGCAAGGTGGGATGAAAAACTGAAGAATCCGCGGCCCCTGCAGGTTGTAGCGGGCGGAAGCGGGGCGGCGCGCCTTTATCTGGGCCGGACCTGGGTTGAACTGAAGTAACACAGGATTCCTGACTGCATCCCGTGTCTCCGTATTCCAATAGAGAGCGGGAGTGAGTATCTGGGCGGGCTTCTAAATTCACCGGGGTATATTCAGCGATTGTTTTCATGCTGGTGGCGCCGGAGACTAGTGGTTTCCCTTATGGCGTGCCGTGTCCGGTTCTTGCTGATGCGTAGTCCTGACCTGGGATTATAAGGGGGAGCAATCCGCAGTCCGTCCGGAGGATTTGTCTGTCCGGCGTACTCTGGCTAGTTTATAGGAACCCCTCCTCGTGTATAATCTAGAAAAGAGACAACAGGAGAAAAGCCGGCAAGGCGGGCGTGCCAGGGAGCGCATGGGGTGTGTCGGAGCTAGATTCCAGAGTGGTTCCGAGCAACCTTTTAGCCTGAAACGCTCTTCTACATAAGTAAGCCGCCAGGGACGCGGCCGGGGGTTGGCTCAACACGTGGATAACATCAGAATTCAACCGGTCAAGACTCGCTGCAAGGCAATTGCTGTTCTACTGATCCTGGCCGGCATTTTTGCGCTTCCGTTGCGGGCCGCTCAGCCTCTGAGTCAGGAGGACATTACCCTGCTCCTGATTGGGGGTGCTTCTGAATCGAAGATGATCACGTTGGTGCAGCAGAGGGGTGTGGATTTCCAGGTGAATCCGGAACTCATTCAGAAGTTCAAGAAAGACGGAGCTACGCAGGCACTGATTGATGCCATCGTCAACAGCAATCGCAAGAACACATCAAGAAGCACAACCCCGGCAACCGCAGTTCCCAGCGTGACCGCTGGTTCAGGTCCGGGCGTAAGTCCTGAACTGCCTGGTTCCGGTCCGCAAGTTTCCAGTATCTCTAACCCCTCTCCCTCGACGGCCCAGTCTGAGGACTCGAAGTCGGCTGCGGTCAACCAGAAGGTCCATCAGGTGATGGCGGGTCTGGCCAGTGGTTCCGGACAGGCTGGGCAGGGCGAAACTCCTCCGCCCTTGGCGTCAGGATCCAAGCGGGCGACAGCGTCACCCACTCCCAACCTGAGTGATCCAAGTCCCACTGAAATTCAGAATATTATCCACTCCTTTGCAGCCAAAGAACTGATGTTCAAGGAGGCCCGGGACAACTACACCTATCGTCAGATTAATAAAGTTGAGACTCTGGATGCGGATGGGACGGTCAATGGCTTCTGGCAGCAGGATTGGGACATTCTTTTTGACAATAGTGGCAAGCGGATCGAAAAGGTTACCTATGCGCCGCCCGGCTCGCTGAAGGGCGTGCTTATGACCGAACAAGACCTGGATGCTATGCGCAGCATCCAGCCATTTGTGCTCACGAGCAATGACCTGGACGAATACGACATCAAGTATCTCGGCCACGTGAAGGTCGATTACATTACCGCTTTTGTTTTCTCGGTTCGCCCAAAAGTGATCAAGAAAAATCACCAGTATTTCCAGGGTGTAATCTGGGTTGATGACCGTGACCTGCAGATTGTCAAGACTGAGGGCCGCCAGGTCCCGGAATTAAGAAGCAAGCACGGTGAGAATCTCTTCCCGCGGTTTAAGACCTGGCGGCAGCAGATCGACGGCAAATTCTGGTTTCCTACTTTCACGCTTGCGGAGGACACACTTTATTTCCCCTCGGGCCCCGTTCGAATCAAAGAGGTCATTCGTTATACGGATTATAAACAATTCAAGTCAACTTCCGTGATCAAGGCTGTCCAGAGCATCTCCGGCAAGCCAATTCCGGAGCCGAACGGTTCCGCGCCTTCTTCCAAATCTCCCCCTAAGAAATAGCTTTGCCCGTTGCCACCGGTGTCTCTGCTGGTAAAATCTTTTGCATGAAAACAACCGGAGTGAAGTGGCGCGTTGTCCTTGTGCGGCCCCGCAATCCCCTCAATATCGGCGCTGCAGCCCGCGCCATGGCCAACTTCGGTTTTGATGATCTGGTGGTCGTGGCGCCCTTCGATCCCGTCTGGAGAGAGGCACGCTCGGCGGTCGGTGCCGGCCATATCCTCAAGTCTGCGCGCGTGACAGACCATCTTTCGGAAGCCGTCGGCGATTGTAGCTTTGTGGTGGGTACCACGACAGGCTCACGAAGAAACCTTGACCGTGACCCGGTCCCTCTCACCGAACTGACGGCGGCCCCGCCAAAACTCCCTTCCCGGGCTCGGGCAGCGGTCTTGTTTGGTTCTGAAAAGACGGGCTTGCTGAATGACCATTTGAGCTACTGCCACCTGCTCGTGCGAATTCCGACGACGGCAGGCTGCCCGTCGATGAATCTGGGGCAATCGGTAGCCGTCTGGTGCTATGAAGTGGCGCGTGCGGCGGGATTTTCGCACGCATCAGGCTCTGGTCGAGTCCACTCTTCACTGCCGGCCAATATCCAGTCGCTTGACCATATCCTCGACCGGGCCGCCAGGGTTCTGGACCATTCCGGGTACTTCAAACCCAAGGGAAAACAGGCTCAGATCCTCAAGCTGCGCCGGTTGCTGCTTGACCTCGGTTTGAGCAACCACGATGTGCGGGTGCTTGGCGGTGTGCTGGCTCAATTGGAGTGGAAGATAAAGGCTGGGTAGATACCGGGCAAAGACGGCTGCCCCTACGGCAGGTCCCTTAGTGGTCAGGAACCGTCGGCTGCAGTTCGACGATCGGCTCCAGGGGTTCCTCGAAAGCGGGCCGGGTTTGAGGATCGCGCCAATTGTCGAGCAGAGCGATGTGCTGTACGCACTGAATCGTACAGAGGGGCGCGCAGGACTTCACGGTGTGATATTCGTGGTAGAGGTGCTGTGGCGTGTACTTTTCCACCGGGATGCCCGGATAACCCCGCTGTTGCGAGCAGTAGTGGACTAAACCGTCTTCGCAGACATAAAGGTAGCGACTGCCGGCGCGGCATCGCCAGTCCCGCGAAACCCCCTGTGCAACATATTTCTGATGGCGATTAAAACGTGAATAGGAACGTTTGCCCCACCTCATAATGGTGCTGAAAATCGCCTGCTGCTGAGGGTCGAGCGGGCGGAGCTGCCCCTCATGATCGTGAAGGACTCCAACTGTGGAAGTAAAACCGAGTTCGAGAGCACGCCGGGCAACCGTGAGCGCGTCTTCTGGATTGTGGACGGAACTGCCGAGGACGGAATTAATGTTGACTTGAAACACTGCGTGCTGCGCCAGCAGTTTCAGTTTCTGGTCCAGGACCTTCAGACTTTTCTTCGAGACTTCGTCGGGCTTGACGTTGTCAATACTGATTTGCAGATGTTCAAGTCCTGCATCGTTCAGGGATTCAATGCGACTCTGTGTCAGCAGGTAGCCGTTTGTGATCATACCCGCAATCATTCCTCGAACTCGAATGTGCCGGATGATTTCTTCAAGTTGCGGATGAAGCAACGGTTCGCCGCCGCTGATGGTGATAATGCTTGTCCCCAGGTCAGCCAGATGGTCAAGCCGACGAATCATGATTTCGGTGGGCAGGGGCTTGGAAAAGTTGTCGTATTCGTTGCAGTAAGTACACGAGAGATTGCACCGGCGGATGGGAATGATGTGCACAAGAACCGGATGGCGAGTGGAGAGTAGGGCGTGCGAAATCATCTTCAGCTCGCGCACCCTCGTACGAATCGACCGTGCTTTCCGCTTCAGAACAACTTTGTTCATAATGATTAAACGCCCACACTAAACCTGCGAACGCCGGCAACAACGCTTCCAGAGTTTCCAGCAGACCCTGCCAAACATGCGTTCTGGGATCCAGAAAACCCCAAGCGCGCTATTATCCCTAGTTGAATTATACATATACGACAAGGAAGTATCATCTGCAACAATTTCATCTTCAAATGGGGAAAGCGCCGGTTGAAGCGTAAGATTCAGAGCTCAATCGGGGGAGCGATCTACGCGATGGAAGGCAGCTACATCTTTACCCGTTTGGCACCCTTCGCGGCATGCAACTGGAAAGTGGAAGACGGCAAGTTGC